>Ga0209212_1005095_pt1 | contig 15885 bp, 11 predicted proteins | sample RifGroC2_FD_183996 | JGI IMG/M metagenome (GOLD analysis project Ga0209212, IMG submission 183996) | Groundwater microbial communities from Rifle, Colorado, USA - Groundwater C2 (SPAdes) (version 2) | ecosystem: Environmental > Aquatic > Deep subsurface > Groundwater | place: Rifle, Colorado...
GCGAAATGCCCTTTACGCCGGGCTGATAGTGGGATTTGTATGTCCACAGGTGGGGATATTTTTTGTTCTACGCCGTATGATTTTATTGGGCATAGCCTTGCCTCAGGTGTCAAATGCCGGTATAACTTTTGCATTTTTATTGTGCACTGTCGGGTGGCATTTTTTCCCGCATATAGAATCTGAAAAAGCAATGGCCTTGACAGGTTCCGTGGTATTTACACTAATCGCTATTTTTGCCCTGGCTATTCTCGAACGTAAACGAAAGGGGTTTACCGAAAACCGTATTGGGTTTACTTACGCTCTTGCAGGCGCGGCTTCCATATTATTTGTTTCATGGAATCCATACGGTCAAACAGAAGTGCTTTCCTTGCTCAGAGGAGAGATTGTTTCTATCCCTGATATCTACTTATGGTCAATGTTTGCCATTTACGGCACGATCTTCATTTGTTTAGTCGGTTTCCATCGCAATTTTGTGCTGGTATCGTATGACACAGATATGGCGATCACTCTGGGCAAGAGGGTTAACCTGTGGGACATCCTTCTCTATCTGATTATCGGCATAGTTATCTCTTTCGGAGTAATGACCGTTGGTCCATTGGTCATTTTTGGCTTCCTATTGATACCGGCAATTACCGCCAGAATGGTCACACGCGGCATCCTGCCTTTTTGTATCGTTTCGTCTGCCATAGGCGCTGCCGCATCTTTTATTGGTTTTTATATTTCATATCGTTTCGATCTTCCGACCGGCCCCACAGACATAGCCATCCTCTGCATAATACTCGTATTACTATATCTTGGGAAAATTTTAATTCGATTGAAAAGATAGGTTGAAAGATGTCCATCCACGGATATAATCTGATGTATGGGAATTTCAATTTGCCCACGAAAAACACGAAATTGGCTAAATTCCATTTGTTTCTTTTCGCGTGTTTTGTGGGTGATATGCCGCTGAAGTCCTAATTTAATAGCATAGGAATTTTCATTTTATTTATGCGGGTTCTTGGTAGTGGCAGACAAAAAACTCCCCTTTTCTAAGGGGGATTAACTCGATAAAAGAGAAAATGTATTGCAGGTTTTCGTTTGTGTCAAATAGCACAACATGAAGGTTGTAGCCATTGATTACTTATTTCAGAATTAAACCAAAGGAGAAGTATAGTGAATCGTATAAAGTTTTTAAGTGTGGTAACTGTTTGCAGCAGCTTATTTGTATCTTTACTGAATCCAACCCATTGTTTTTCTAACGAAGCGGCTGTTGCAAGCGAAAGTACGAATACAACCAAAAAAGATAGTCCGTTGAACCATCTTGATTTTGCGAATGAACATTATAAACAAGGCCTGAACTATGCGAAATATGGTCTCTATGATGAAGCGATTGAGATGTATAAAAAGTCATTGGTACTCGAACCTAATAACACAGATGCGTATAAAAATATGGGTATTGCATACGCACAAAAGGGCATGCCTGACAATGCCATTGAGGCGTTTCAGAAGGTTATAGAACGAAAACCCGAAGACTACGACGCCTGCTACAATCTTGGTACTGTATATTTTGATAAAGGTATCTATGATAAGGCCATAGAAAGCTTTAAAAAGACCATTCAAATCAGTCCGGATCACAGGTCTACTTATTTCTTGTTGGGAATAGCGTATGCGAAAGTCGGCAAATATGATGATGCAGTGCAGATATTAAAGAAACGTATAGAATTCGACCCAAATCTGGCCACAGCCTATTCGAACCTGGGGATAGTATATTCAATGAAGGGATCGGATAAAGAGGCGTTGGCTGAATTCAAAAAGGCGCTGGATATAGACCCGATCCATGAAAATGCACTTTATAACATAGCCCTCCTGTATGATAAGACAGGAAACACAGACGAAGCCATTCGTTATTACAACAGAACGGTCGAAGTTAATATGGGTAATTCAGATGCCCAATATCACCTGGGAAAAAATTATATCAAGAAGAAACAATACGATGATGCGATTACTGCCCTTCAGACGGCCGTAATGTCGAACCCGGCGAATATTGAGATTTATAATGATATTGGCAATACCTACAAGGCTAAAGGGATGGATAAAGAGGCCGAGGGGTATTTCTCCTTGTACAAAAAACAAAAAAAGTCCGGTACAGTGAAATAATATAGAGTTATGGATCGGGTGGGGGTTTATCCCCCACCCAATGTTGTAACAAACGCTTCACATTAAAACATCTCTGCCAATTTTTTTGAAATCACGGCAAGATTTTTGTCTTTGGTCAGAAATTCTACCTCGTGCAGGTGCACTTTTAAGTCGATAAGTATTTCCTTTATCCTCTTCCACCCAGATTCCCGCTTTTTTTCACTCGTTTCCACATATAAATTTGATACTAACTCTCCCAACTTCTGGATAAGACGAAGGTCTTTGTTTTCATAAAAACGCCTGATAACCTTTTGTTGATAAGGTGTATATCCCTTTTCTTCCTTCTGTTCCATTTATTCTCTCCATTTTGTATTATTTAATGTTTATGAAATTTTAAAGTAGAGATTCTTCGTCGTTTCACTCCTCAGAATGACAAATGCCGTCAGTTTGATACCACAAGCAGCCAGATACCACAAAAAGTAATTACTTCAGAAATTATATGTGAATATACTAAAAGTGTCAAAGCAACTTTTACTGATGCAGCAGTTCCCATTCGTACGATTCCATCCTTGACGTATCTAAAATTAAGGATATAATCCACGAAAAGCCGAAACTTATTCAACCCGTAACAATTTAGTTTTTTGAAAAAATACCGTGAAAAGCTCCGTTAGGAGCGATATGTTTATGTTAAGGAAATTCAAACTTGCAGTTGTAGTGCGAACTGAAGTTCTCGCTACATTGGAAAAGTCACCGAAGGACTAATTTAATGTAGGGATTGAAGATTTTCAACCCCTGCATCCCCTAATAATTATTTAAAAAGGACCGGTATCGTATGCTAAAAGAAAAGATCGGATTCATCGGCGGCGGGAAGATGGGAGAAGCGCTCTGCAAGGGCATTATTAATGCAAAATTGAGTGAAGCCGGCAATATCATGGTGAGTGATGTGGTTGTTGAACGATGCAAACTCTTAAGCAAAGAAACCGGTATAAAGACCACCCAAAACAACAAAGACGTTGCATCCTTTGCCGACGTTGTCATATTAGCCGTGAAGCCGCAAATGATGGGCGAAGTGCTTGACCAGCTAAAGAATGAAATTACCAGCCGCCACTTAGTGGTGTCCATTGCTGCGGGTATACCGATACGATTTATCGAATCCAGGCTACAGGCGGGCGCCCGAATCATTCGCGTGATGCCCAACACGCCGTGTCTCATAGGCGTTTCAGCAACAGCATTTGCCCTGGGCAAGTCTGCAAATGACGCCGATGGGCAGCTGGTTCATAATTTATTTAATGCCGTGGGAAAGGTATTCCGGCTCGATGAGAAGTATCTTGACGCCGTAACAGGTCTGAGCGGAAGCGGTCCTGCTTATGTCTATATGTTTATCGAGGCATTGTCTGATGGAGGAGTCAAGATGGGTTTGCCAAGAGACGTGGCTACAGCCCTTGCAGCACAAACCGTGATGGGGTCAGCAAAGATGGTGTTGGAAACAGGGCAGCACCCGGCACTGTTAAAGGATGCCGTGACGTCACCGGGAGGAACTACCATTGAAGGATTAAGCAAATTAGAAGATTTTGGGTTCAAATCCGCCGTTATAAACGCCGTAGAGGCTGCCACCTTAAAATCAAAGAAACTGGGCGAGTTATTATAAAATATTTTTTGGACGCAGATAAACACTGATTGTTTATTAATGTAAGGGTTTAAGATTTTAAACCCCTACAGATATCTGAGGAAATCTGTGTCCGAATTAAATTAAGATGTTGATAAATAAAATAGACAAACACAAAGCCGAACTTGCCGTAAATACCTTAAGAATGCTTTCGGCTGATGCCGTCGAAAAGGCACAATCTGGTCATCCCGGCCTTCCTATGGGGTTTGCCGACGTTGCATTCGTTCTCTGGATGCAATTTCTACGATTTAATCCCGAAAATCCCAGGTGGACGAATCGTGACCGTTTCATCCTGTCCGCTGGACATGGTTCCATGCTTCTGTATTCCCTCTTAAATCTCTTTGGATACGATTTGTCTTTAGATGACATAAAACAATTCCGGCAATTTGGAAGTAAAACACCTGGACACCCTGAATACGGGCATACCAATGGAGTGGAAGCTACCACAGGGCCTTTGGGGCAGGGGTTTGCAAATGGGGTGGGTATGGCGCTGGCGGCACGACTAATGGCAGAACGATTCAATACTGGAGATGCAAAGATTATCGACCATTATATTTACGGCGTAGTGAGTGATGGCGATCTGATGGAAGGAATAACCTCAGAAGCCGCATCGTTTGCAGGGCATCTTGGTCTTGCCAATATAATTTATATCTACGATTGTAACCAAATCACGATCGAAGGAAGCACGTCTCTTGCTTTTACAGAAGACGTGGCAAAACGATTCGAGGCCTATAACTGGCGGGTATTCAAGGTCGATGGGCACAACCATACAGAAATTGCTGAAACTATCGGGGCAGCACGGGGAGAAAAGGAGAGACCTTCACTGATTATCGCCAGAACCCACATTGGTAAGGGCAGTCCAAATAAACAGGATACGTCCGCCATTCACGGAGAACCGCTGGGAGCTAAAGAACTTGAATTAACGAAAGAGAGTCTCGGCTGGCCGAAAGATAAGACTTTTTATATCCCGGAAGAAGTAAAACAGCTTTGCCATGGCCGTGTAGCCGAGCTAAAAGAGGAATATGAAAGCTGGCAGATACAGTTTAAGAAATATATCAGAGATGACCCCAAAAAGTCTCAATTATGGGATTCCTACTATAAAAAAGAAATCCCGGAAAATCTGGAATCTGAGTTATTGAAAACTATCAGGAAAGACTCGATAGCCACCCGTACGGCCTCCGGGGAAATGATGCAGGTGATTGCCCAGCAGATACCTGGATTTATCGGTGGTTCATCTGATCTTCACCCATCTACAAAGACCTACATCAAAAGTTTCTCTTCAATTGACAAAAACAAATTTGAAGGCAAGAATATTCATTTTGGTGTCAGGGAGCATGCAATGGGAGGTATTTTAAATGGTATGGCTCTCTATGGAGGCCTCATTCCCTTTGGTTCGACTTTTCTCACATTTTCGGATTACATGCGGCATTCCATCCGGCTTGCCGCAATGATGAAGATACAGGTAATTTATATATTTACCCACGATAGTATTCTATTAGGAGAGGACGGGCCCACCCACCAGCCGGTCGAACATTTGCCATCACTGCGATTGATCCCTAACCTGCTCGTGCTAAGGCCTTCAGATGCCACCGAAACGGCTGCTGCATGGGTTACAGCACTGAACCATAAAGATGGCCCAACGGCATTGATTCTATCACGACAGGATATATCGGTGATTAACCGTTCAATTTACCCATCACAGAGCAAATTGAACTACGGCGCTTATGTATTAAAAGATTCACAGGGCGACCCTGACATCATCCTTCTTGCGTCAGGCTCAGAAGTTGGCATTGCCCTTGAAGCCACATTACTGTTACAAGGAAAGGGGATCAAGGTCAGGCTCGTCAGTATGCCGAGTTTTGAGTTATTCAGGTCAAATTCTGATGAGTACAGGAATAGCATACTTCCATCATCATCTAAAAAACGAGTGGCCATTGAGGCAGCAGCCAAAAATGATTGGTATGAATTTGTTGGATTGGACGGTTTTATTATTGGTGTTGACCAGTATGGCGCCTCTGCACCAACGAAAGTGATAGCCGAGCGCTATGGTTTTGCGGTACAAAATATTTTACGTGAGATTAACAAAAAATGGGGACTGTAGAAAGAGTAAAACCGCTGAGACACAGAGGACACAGAGAAAGTAATGATTCCTAATTTAAATGTTCAGGAATTTCAATCTTTTGTGCTTCCCCTCCCCCTGCCCCCCTCCGTGAGGGGGAGAAAGGGGGAGGGGATTCAGGGGTGTGTTTGATACAGCAGTCTATAAACTGTTTTTCCAGTATTCTCCGTGCCTCTGTGTCTCTATGGTAATTCTTTTTTCATTTTTGTGTCGGACATAAAAAATATAGCCAATTCCGCCAGAAAGACCATTACCATGTTCAACAACTGCCACGCAGGCAAGGCGGCCAGGAATGCACTTGAAATGGTAGAAATGGTGAAATGAATTAACCAATACCGTTTTTAAATGTTCGTTGGGTGCGCTCCGCTTCACCCAACCTACATAAATTTGTTTCAAACAATATTGATTCTAAATCGCTCAATTTGTATGATAATTACTGCATAACACAAAATTAAACTATTTGGGTAACCTCATGGAACAACTTACAATGAAACATCCATGACCTTCGGTCACGAGGGGGGGATGAAATCTCCCCTTTGACTGTCATTCCGAGCGGAGCGAGGAATCTTCAAGATTTCTCCCTTTGGTCGAAATGGTAATTTCAAGTGAAACAAAAAAAGAGAATCGGAAGCAATGCCTCGTTTTGTTATCCAGAAACATAAGGCAACCCATCTTCATTTTGATTTCCGGTTAGAGATGGATGGCGTGCTCAAGAGCTGGGCTGTGCCAAAAGGGTTACCGGAAGAGCCGGGAATTAAAAGGCTTGCCGTGGCAGTGGAAGATCATTCGCTTGGTTACATTGACTTCGAGGGTGTAATACCTGGTGGACACTATGGGGCTGGCATAGTCGAGATTTGGGATAACGGCGAATACGAGATAGAATCCAGGGAAGAGGGAAAGATAGTATTTCATCTTACAGGTAAAAAAATAAAAGGGAGATATGCCTTAATCCATACAAACGAGAAGAACTGGCTTATCTTCAAAATGAAGAATATTTAAAAGTTAAGGAATTTCAAAGTTTCTTTTATACGATTCGGTGAAGTACAAGGAACAAATGAACACACCCCTAGCCCCTCTTTCTAGAGGGGAGATACGGCATTTCCCCTCTAAAAAGAGGGGATTAAAGGGGTGTGTAATATGGTTTTTATATGATAAAAAGTCGTTTAAAGAAAATCCTACCCCTCATTCTTATCTTCATTTCCGTTCTTTTATATCTTAATACATTGTCAAATGCCTTTGTTTATGACGATGCATACGTCATTACTGAAAATTATTTCATCAAATCTCTGGGAAATTTACCAAAGCTGTTTACGAAAGATTACTTGCCCCTTTCAGGAGAACTCAGCTACCGTCCGATCGTCACTTTGACGTATTTTTTCGATTATGCCATCTGGCGGCTGAATCCACTGGGTTATCATCTCACTAATATCATATTACACACCATCAATGCATTCTTATTCTACCTGTTCATGAAAAGCATCTCCCGAAACTCGTCACTCTCTATACTCGCCACTCTACTGTTCTTATCCCATCCCCTTCTCACAGAAACCGTCAATGCCGTTTGCTACCGGGAGGATATCCTTGCTTCAATTTTCTTCCTGCTGGCATTTATCTATTTTATAAAGATACGCATCCCGTTCTCCGGAAGTGGAAACTTAACACAACAAACAAATACCAGGGCCGTTCTCTACTATACCATCTCCTGCGGCTCTTATTGCTTAGCGCTTTTCTCAAAGGAAATGGCAATTACGCTCCCCATCCTCCTCGTTTTGTTTGATTTTTTATACCCCCGTCAAGGCGAATCCAAGGTATCATCCGTCTTCCCCAGACTGACGAAGGCAAAGAGGTGGATACTTTTTTACTCAGGTTATATTTTAGTCACGGGCTTTTATCTTTTCATCAGATTCGTTGCATTTAAAAACACCTTTAAGACAATAGACGTCTACCCAACTAATATTTTTACCATGACAAAGGTTGTCGCATCATATCTGAAACTCCTGTTTATACCTTTAAATCTGAATGCAGACTATTATATACCCGACATTCGGGGCATAAGTCTTTCCTTTATTCTATCCTCTTTATTCATCGCCTCTGCTTGTATTATCATAATGCGGCTTTATAAGAAGAACAAACTCATGACCTTCTTTGGTGCATGGTTCTTCGTCACGCTGTTACCTGTGCTTGGCATTATCCCCATCGGGAATATCATGGCTGAAAGATATTTGTATCTCCCAATAGCAGGATTTTGCGGAATTGCAGGCTCTATCGTAACAAACTCTGTATTCAGGAAAAAAGGCGCAATTATTATTGGGATAATTCTTTTTAGTATGCAAATTGGCGTGATATGGAGAAATGGCGTGTGGCAAAACGACACCACTTTGTGGTTTTATACGTACCAAAGAGAGCCAAACAGCGCCCGCGCTTGCAGCAACCTCGGTAACACCTACTTTAAAAACAACCGCTATGAAGACGCCATCCGAATGTATAAAAAATCACTCACACTTCCGTATAGCTATCCCTTTATCCATTTTAATTTAGGCGCTACGTACGAAAAAGTCGGATTGGTTGACAAAGCCATCGAAGAATATAAGTCTTCTATTTCAAGAAACAATGACAATACACTCGCCTTCAATAATCTAGGAACCGTCTACGATAAACAGGGATTATACGATTTGGCCATTGAGGCATATAACAATGCATTGTCAAATAACCCTTACTTCCCGCTCACCCATAATAATCTTGGAAATACGTACGAACACACGGGGAATCCTGAGAAGGCGATGGCTGAATACACCGCCGCCTTAAAAATAGACAACAATTATGCCGATGCACACAACAATTTAGGGGCTATGTATCTAAAAAAGGGGATTCTGGATAAGGCAATCGATGAACTGAAAAAAGCCGCCCAATTAAAACCAGAACATTTAGATGCGCACTATAACCTTGGAATTGCCTATGCGATGAAAGGTCTTTATGCAGATGCGATGGACGAAATGAATCTTGCTATCAAATATAATGCAAATGACTATTCTGCTTACAGAGATTTGGGGTTATTGTATTTCAAATACAAGAAAGACGCCCATAAATCGCTCTACTATTTAAATGAATCACTCCGATTAGCGCCCAATCCAACTGAAGCAAAAAAGGTGACAGACATGATAAACGCAATAAACACTGGACAGGGATTTTAGGAATAGTTTCGAGTTTCAAGTTTATAGTTTAGAGTTGTATCGGAAAATTTGATTTTTAATAATTCTCTCTATCGCTGGTTCAATCGTCTTCGATTGAACCGAAACATTTGCCACATTTCTATGTCACACCACGAGTTTAAACCTTTGAAACCAGTTCAAAATGTGTGGTTCAATCTGCAAGATTGAACCAGCCTTGAGAAATTATAGATACAATAAAACACGGACGGATTTCTGGAATTGGTCTTGGGTTTTTATAGTTAACGGCAAGAGAAAGTTGTCATTCCGAAGGAGCGGAGCGACTGAGAAATCTTAAGATTCCTCACTTCGCTCGGAATGACAGGCATTCAACGTCAACTTATTTAAGACGTTTACTATAGTTGAGTACGGGATGTTGGACACTGGAAGTTGGATGTCGGATTTTGATTTGTCATTTTGCATTTTGATTTTTTATCTTTGATATTTTACCATTCTCTTTGCGTTCTTTGCGTCTTTGCGGTGACATGTTTATATTTACAAAATGACCATATTGTCCCGATGAATAACCTCATCATATAACTTATACCCCAACACCTTTGCAATGCTGGAGGTACTGCACCCCTTAATCTTCTCAATTTCCTGTGAAGAATAGTTTGTCAGACCCCTGGCAAAAATTGTCCTATCCTCTCTTTTACAGACCGAAACAATGTCGCCTTTACTAAAAGCTCCCTCCACAGATACAACGCCAGAGGCAAGCAGGCTTTTCCCCTTCTCTGCTAAGGCATGCATGGCGCCATCGTCGACATATATCTTCCCTTTTGGCTTTATCGTGTATCCAATCCACCGCTTGCGGCTTGTCAGCTTTTCCTCTTTTGGGAGAAACAGAGTGCCAATGTTCTCACACTGCACAATCTTCTTTAATACGTTATCCATTCGTCCATTTGCAATAATCACCGCTTCACCTGCATTTGTCACAACGGATGCCGCTTCCAGCTTGGTCTGCATGCCGCCTACCCCTCTTGCGGTCTTTGAATCAAATGCCAGTTGCTTAATTTCATGAGAAATATTTTCTACAATGGAAATAACGGTTGCCTTGCTTTTTGCCGTTGGACATCTATCATACAACCCGTCAACGGAAGAGAGGATAATGAGCAACTCCGCATTCAGCAGGTTCGTCACGAGCGCAGAAAGTGCATCATTATCACCGAACTTGATTTCATCCACGGAAATCGTGTCATTCTCGTTTACGACAGGAATGGCATTCATCTGAAACAGCGTATGGATCGTATTGCAGGTATTCAGGTATCTCTGGCGGTCTTCAAAGTCCTCACGGGTAAGGAGTATCTGTGCCGCATGGTACCCATGAAGTTTAAAACACTCATCGTATGCCCCAATCAACTTGCTCTGACCTATCGCTGCAACTGCCTGCAACTCGGGTAAAGTGGAAGGTCTTTTCTCAATGCCCAGTTCTCCCATGCCAGAGCCAATCGCGCCGGAACTCACCACGACCACGTCGTAGCCCATCTTTTTCAGTTCCACGACCTGCCCGGCGAGCCTCCGTATCTGCTCCCTATCCACATATCCATCATCGGTGGTGAGCACGCCCGTCCCTATCTTGACAACGACCTTTTTTACCTTTGATAGAATTTGCGTCCGGATATCATTCTTTGTTTTCATACAATTACACCGATTAAATTATGCCTTTTACTGTTTTTGCCACTAAGGAATTGACAATAAATAACATGAACAACTACTGTTGCTGTGCCATCAGGGCTAAAGCCCCGGTATGACGTGTACCCCCTAACCCCAGCCTTAAGGCTGGGGTTAGTGACGGTCTTATCGTTCGACGGAGCTCACGACGAAGTCTGAATTGGGCTTTAGCCCTGACAGTGCCTGATCTTCAAAGTGTCAGACAACAAACCTGTTCAGATTATTTATTGTCAATCCCTAAGGCACAAAGAAAATACTTGGTGTCTTTCGTGACTTTGTGGCTAAGTATTTCCCTTGATTTAGCTTAATTAAGGTAGTTATAATCTCAGAAAAAGTCAAGAAATATTGTAATAAAGGTTTGAGGAGATTACAATGCCGGAAATTTCCAGATTCTTTGGAATCGTAATCTTTATGAACTACAACGACCATGAACCACCACATTTTAAACCTAAATTCCCGTTTACAAAGCCTATCCCTTCTGTTAATTTAAAGCAAAAAGACACGTTAAAAATCACTAAAATTCGGAAAGTCTGAATTTAGCATCAACAAGAAAGTTGTTTTTCTGATGTAATTACATTATAATTACGCAAAATTGAGGAGGAAAATTATGAAGGCAAAACTTATATCAATAGGAAACTCAAAAGGCATAAGGATACCAATGGCAATACTTAAACAATGCAATATTGAGAACGAAGTTGATTTGGAAGTTGAAAAAGAAAAGATAGTCATAAAACCGGTAAAAACTAAACCCAGAGACGGATGGAATGATGCTTTCAGATTAATGCGTGAGAAAAAAGATGATGCTCTGCTCATAGACGAGACCTTGGACATTGCAGTGGAAAATTGGGAATGGAAATAAAGCAGTACGATATCTACCTTGTTAATCTTGATCCTGCAATCGGCTCTGAAATCCAGAAGACAAGACCCTGTATTGTAATTTCTCCCGATGAAATGAACAAAAACATCCAGACAATTATTGTCGCTCCAATGACTACCAAGTCCCACAATTATCCAACCAGGCCAAAAGTGACTTTTGAGAAGAAAACAGGCTGGATAGTTCTAGACCAGATAAGGACTGTTGACAGGAGAAGACTGGTTAAGAGACTGGGTTGTGTAAATGATGAGACTATCATAAATATCAAGGCAACAATTAAAGAAATGTTAGTGGATTGAATATCCGAGCTAACTCTCTGAAAAATCAGTGCAAATCAGCGTTTATCTGCGTCCGACTGCAATTTTTATGTTAAATATTAAACAACCGTTTCTTCAAATTTATTATCGTATCACTCAGTTTTCTATTCCACATCAACTCAACATTCATTTGTTTATATTTTGTTAAAATTGCTGCACCGAGTACATCATCGAAAAATTCCCGTTTACAAAGCCTATCCCTTCTGTTAATTTAAAGCGAAAAAGAAAAATTAAAAATCACTATAATAATGCAATAGAAAATATCAATATTTATTATTTAAGATGTAATCCTTTTAACCTCTAATGGGTGACCTTTTAACCTTTTCTTTAACCTTTTTTTCTTATTTTAGAAAATGGAAGATATGGAACTTAAAAAAACTTCAAGCTTACAAGAAGCTAAAGAAGAATCGTATAAATTCTTAAGCGAGTGTCTAAAACTTGGAAAGCCAAAGCGCCCTGCTGAAGAGGGAAGTAGAGATAGTCAAATCTCTCAAGCTGTGCAGGTACTTCTTTCAGAATCAGACGACTATACACTAATTGATTATGGTGTTGGGGAAGGACGATTAATTGCAGGGTTAAATAATCTATCAGATAAAACACTGCAAAAAATGACTTACTTTGGTGTAGACATAAATTATCCTTCCAAAGCAGAAGTATATTCAAAAAATATAGGATTCTCAAACAAAGTTAAAGATATAAAGTTTATGACTTTTAATGATTTTGATGATAGAAAAATAAAAGCGAAATATATATTTGTTATCAATGTCTTACATGAAATTCAATTATGTGAACTTCCCAAAAGGCTTCATTCATTATGTAATTCATTAGAAAATAATGGTTTGATATATATTAATGATTTTATTGAACTAAAAGAAGGGGAGCATGATTTTGTAACTTGGGATTACGATGATTATCTAACAATATTTGATAAAAAATATTTTGAAATAATAGGCAAATTTGAACGGTCTGGCAAAAGTGGAAAGTACTCGCTAATCACCTTACCTATAAGGAAAATAAATGACAGTATTATTAATGAGACATATTTTAAAAATAAATGTTTGGAGATGTACGATAGTAAGAAAAAAAGAGTATCAGCCAATATTGAGAAAATAGAAACAGAAAATAAATCCTATGTTGATACAAAAATATTTAATTATTTATTAGTATTAAATTGGAATATAGGAAAACAAATGGAGCATGCAAACAAAGAAGATTGGCTCTCGAAACTCCAAAATATAATTCCCAACTTTGAAATTATAGATGAGTGGATTGAACATCAAGCAAAAAATGCCAATCCAGAAGATTTCTATAAAGGAAATACTTCTTTGGGAAATATTGTTTCGGGATATGATGTAAAACGGTCAGTAACGTATATCAATAAAATTACTAAAAAAAAAGAAAAATGGTCATACAATAATTTGTTTGAGTATTTAATTAGAAAAGAAACCGATACAAGATCAGGTATATTTTCCATATTACTTACTGGCGCTGCCGGTGAAGGCAAAACAACACTTTTATTTAGAATAGGTTATGATCTTTTTAAATTAAAAGAGGAAAAAGAATTTTACGTACTTCGATTACGCTCAGGTTATGGGATAAATTCGGAACAATTGCTTAATTTTTACCACTATATCCAAAAACCCGTATATCTCTTAATTGATACTATATTTATAAAAGAAATTGTATCCCATCTTGCAAATGCTACATATGAATTATCATTAAAAAACATACCTATTACATTTTTGATATCCGCCCGAAAGGGCGAATGGGAAATAGTAAAAGGAGAAAGTGCACTACATGTTAATAAATATGATGAAATGTTATTAGAGGATCTAGAGCGTGGAGAAATCGAAGAAATATTAAAACATTTAGAAAAAAATCATTTACTTGGGAAATTGGCATCGCTAACTTATGAAGAGAGAATTACTATTTTTTTTGAAGAAAAAGCCAAAAAACAACTCTTGGTAGCTTTATTAGAATTAACGAAAGGTGAATCTTTTGAACGCATTTTAGAAAACGAGTATAAAAACTTGAGCGACTTTGCTCCCAAAGCAGCAGAGGCATACTTGATTGTCTGTTTTTTATACCAATATGGAAAGTTAACACCTGAAGGTTTTTTAAAAAGATTTTGTGGCTATGGATCTGCGTCATCGCATTTTTTTTATAAGGAAGTAATTAATACCACCCCTAGAGTTATTATAATGGCACATGAAAGAGGTTTAGGTAATTGTATGCGTGCAAGACATCCACTTATAGCTTCCGTTGTAATTAGAAAGGTACTTAGTAAAAACGAAAAACTACATTTAATAAGTGAAATCATAAACAAAGTCAATATTGGAATCAGGGGAGAACGATATATTGTAATAAAACTTTTAAGAGGCATAATCTCAGATTATCAAAATAAAAATGAGTTAGAAGAAAACAGGAAATTTGTAAAAGATATTGTAACAAAGGAAAATTCACAAGCTATAAAAGAAATATTTAAGGCGGCAAGCAGAGAGGATAAAAATATAGAACTTTTGGAGTGGGCATGGATATTTAATTCTATAGAAGAGATAGATAATAGTATATGGTGTTTAAAACAATCTATCGAAATTAGTATTAGAAATAAATGGAATGTAGATCCAAGAACTTATTACTATTATGGGAAAGCCTTAAAGAAATATTTTAAAAAAGAGGGGAAAAATAACTCCAAATTAATAACAATTGAGCGTATAAAAGACTGCTTTCAAAAAGCTTACCAAGGAGGTTTACTCCAATCTCCTTTTCTACAAGAATACGCCTGCTTAGAATGGGAAACTGCGGCTATTTTAGAAAAATCAAGAGATAAAAAAACTGCTCTTGAGAACTATGAACATATAATTTGTATTAACCCTGATCATGAAGCTGCTATATGGAAATGTGCTTATATAGCTTTGGAATTAGAACAACCATATAGGCAAAAGGCGATTAATTATTTTAGGGATTATTTAAAAATTCACATTAAAAAAGATATTGCTGCAGCTATGACTAGAGTTGATCTGGCGAAATTGTTAATTGAAAAAGGGAAAGACTATTATAACGAATCTGAGTCTCTTTTATTAGAAGCAATCGATATTTTTCCTAAATTTCCTTGGTCTTACATTGAATTAGGAATTTTATATAAAAAGATAAATAGAAACGATGATGCGGTTAAACATCTTCTAAAAGGAGAAACAATTGCTAATGAAATTAGCAAATTAGAGGCAGTAGAAAAAGCAAAAGGTATGTTGAAAGAAATAAAACAAGAACTTGGGAATGAGCAATTTATTTCGATCTTAATGACATTAATAAGTAAACTAATATAATGTGAAATCAAAATGCTATAGAATTAGTGCTGTACCAATAAAAAAGGAGTAATGACTTAACATTACTCCTTTATATGAAAGGCTTATGTAGATAGTTAACTACATTGCGACATAATTATAACACTTATTTAATTTCTATCAAGAAAAAAATTAAAAATTTCTCTATATATCAGCATTGTCCGAGTAATATCTAGGGAGAGTATCTAGGTATCTAGTAGGTATTTAGGGTATCTAGAGGGTATCTAGAGGGTATCTAGAGGGTATCTAGAGGGTATCTAGGGTCGCATCTTAATTATTAAATATTGATAGATATAAAATTAAAACAGATAATAACCTCACAATGCAATGCAACCAACAACAAAAGTGCGACGGCTAATTTTATGCTAAGGAATTTTCAATCTTTTGTGATTCCCCTCTAAAAAGAGGGGATAAAGGCAATACTGTTCGGCACGGTGTTTGAAGGGTGATCAGGTGGTATAAATAATAGAGTAGTTCTTTTGAGAAGGAGGAGGGAAAAGGAATGGTGAGTAGGTGCTGGGAATACCCTTGAAAAATGAAGACGTACCTCTTCCTTGAGAGGTAAAAGGC
>Ga0209212_1005096_pt1 | contig 15883 bp, 22 predicted proteins | sample RifGroC2_FD_183996 | JGI IMG/M metagenome (GOLD analysis project Ga0209212, IMG submission 183996) | Groundwater microbial communities from Rifle, Colorado, USA - Groundwater C2 (SPAdes) (version 2) | ecosystem: Environmental > Aquatic > Deep subsurface > Groundwater | place: Rifle, Colorado...
TAACATGCGGTGCAGGCTTTTGCTGGGTTTGTCAGTCAGCACAGCCAACTGTTCAAATCCCACCGTAGCATTCACGAGGTCGCGAAGGATGAGGCGCGCCGTTTCCGGTTCATCACTCAGAAACAAAGTTGCCGCTTCATCAAGCAGTGCTTTCGCAAACTCGGGGTCGCGTTCAACGCGCTCAATGACTGTTTGTTTAAAATTTCGAGTTAGTGCCATGTGATCACCTCTTTGCTTTTTCATTTTTGCTGGCGGCAGACTTGGCTTTCTTGCGCACCTTGTATTCATGATGCAAAGCCTTTGCCTTATCAATATCTTTTTGCTGACCGCGCTTGGTGCCGCCGCCAAACAAGATGATGAGTGTATCGCCATCCCTGGCAAGGTAAACACGGTAACCCGGCCCCCAGTCGACGACGTATTCACCAATGCTGTCAAACCATTTCACGCGGGACGTATTCCCAAGTTCCAAACGCAATTTGGCAGTAACAATTTTGGCGGCAGCCTGTGGATCAAGGTCGTCAAACCATGCCTTATATGGGTTTGAGCCATCCGGGCAAATATATTCTTCGACCTTGATTTTCATGATCGAATGGTAACGTATAAGTGACCAATATTCAAGTGCAGTACGGTCATGTTTTTTATGTTCCGGTATGATTGGGTGACGTTGGACTTGAACCGCTCTGTCACTGTGCTTGCATTAAGCCCCACACGCCACGCGCCTTCGCTAATACATTGGCTGTCTGGGAGACCCAACAAACAAAAACGACACCGCGAGGGTGTCGTTTTTGTTTGTTGGTGGGACGGCGACTATTGAACACACACGGATTTATTAGCTTTGCGCCATTACATTACAACTAATGCCCCCAGTAATGCCCCCACGCGCAAACCGTGACCCTCAAAATCCTGTGGAAATCCACAGGTGAAAAAAATATTTTCCCCCTATCCAACACCAAAACCGGAAAAAGTATTGATTTCATTAAGTTTGAGAACGCTTGTAACAGTTTGAAAAAAAACACGAAACAGTTTGAACTTATCGGGACATCCGCTATCATACCATCGAGTAGAGAAAAGGCCGAGGGCGACCGAGGCAGGAGTTGATGGCTGTGGTGGCCTGATCCCAGAGAAGTTCTCTCACCGCAATGCGGTATTCGTTTTTTGCCATCTGGAAGGGCTAACCACCCCCCGCCGCAACATTGGCTTGTGCGGCTCTGTAAAAGGAGCCGGCTATGCCGCAAAACCAACCAATTCGCTTCATCGGCTTGCCCGCCGTCATTAAAATGACGGGGCTTTGCCGCACGTCTATCTACACCATCTCGGATTTTCCTAAACCCGTCAAAATCAAGGGAGCAGAAGCCACCGCGCAGGGTGGCAGCCGGTGGGTTGAGCAAGAGGTGATCGACTGGATGCAGTCACGCATCACAGTCCGAGACACTCAGCCAAAACCGGTTGACCACAATCTGTTTCGTGGCAGGCCTAGCAAAATTGAGCAAGCGGAAGCCAAACAGCTTCATCTCTCAATCCGCGAATTGCGCGCACAACAACCGATTCGCGGGGTGTAATCATGAACGAAACGATTACACCAACCATGGCACACGCGCGCATTGCGCTCGCGAACATCCTGCACTGCATACGCCGCCGCAGCGCTGAGCGCCACGCTGATATGTCTATCATCATCGAGCAGTCGTCGTTTTTCTGGCTTGCAGACAAAGCCGGACTTGACCCGCTTCTAACGCGCATCACGTTCCGCGAAGAGCTGGCGCGGATTAAAGCAGGGGGCTTCGGCCTTAAAGGCAAAGGGCGAGTTGGCGGGGGGCGGAAACCGTGAAAACTTTCCATTCCGCCGACCTCCTGTCCACTCCCCCTGCACCGATCCGCTACCTGGTAGAGGGACTGCTGCCTCTCGGTGGTGGTGGCGATACATCTGGCATGCCCGACTCCGGCAAATCCACAATCCTGCTCTCCATGGCCTCAGCTATATCCATAGGTGTGCCATGGTATGGCCTCAAAACCGCATTAACACCCGCAGCATGGATTACCGGCGAGGCGAGCGGTGCAGACGCAATACAGCGCGATTTGCACCGACTCAAAATCACTGAATCCGACATTCTGTTTTTCCTGCCTGACGACGTGCTGTTCCGGTGGGAAAGCGATCAATGGATCACAACAAGCGAAGGGCGCGCGGCTATTGACCGGATGCGCGAGTTGCAAATCGGGTTTGTAGTGCTGGACACGATCGGATCACTGTGCGCCGGGTTGGTTGAGGTTGATAACGACCAGCAACGACAGTTAGCGCGGCATTTACGGGCGGAACTCCACGGTTTGACCTACCAGACCATATCACATACTAATCAGGCCAGTGCAAAAGACGAATTGTCCTGGCGGTTGCATTATCTGTCGCGTGCGGGCGGGAATGGCTTTCCTGGCGCACAGCGATGGGCGGCGGGTGTTTCCAGATTGCGTGTGGAAAAGCCGGGGCGGGATACAGCGATAGAGCGCAATGAAGGTGAAGCGTTCGGCATCAATGCCAGTGATGTAAAAGGCAAAAAACTTATTGCGTTCGGTGTTTCAAAAAACAATGAGGCCCCGGCGGCATGCTGGACAAATAACCACCCGGCAATATTTGAGGTGAGGCGCGACGGCGGGTTAGTGCTAGTGAAGGATGGCAGGGAGCCGATTGTAGCAACTGCGCCGGGAACATTAAAGAGAGGGGCGGTAAATGAAGACAACGATTTCTAATCGCCCGGCGCTACCGACAACAACAATACATGCTGTCCGCCTGTGCCTGTTCCAACCTACCCGGCGACCGGTGCACGAGAACCGCATTATAGCGACGCCGGGCGGCAAAATTCGCCGGTTCGGCAAACTCGGGCAACAGCATGCGGACGTGCTCGAGGCAATCTGCTACGAACGGGAAAAGAAAGCGAGTCTGGAAGATAGGCGTATAAAACTACTCGTTGATCCAGCGCGGGTGCGGCGGACAGCGGATCAAGTGTCGTTCAGCACTTTTGACCGCGTGCTCACTGAACTACAGGCCGGCGTTATAGAAATAATCGAACCGGCAAAATTAGCATGTCAGGGTCACCTGATCGACCACATCGATAAAGCCACGCGGGCGGACGGAACGCCGATTACGCGGTACGACCCGCTTACAGGGCGCGACCGGCCTTTATGGCGCGTAGAGCTAGGTAAAGCGCTTTGTACGCTTATCGCGGGCGATATATGGCTAGGCTACGACCCCGCCGCCATAGCGCGGCTCCCCCATGGCATCAGTCAGGCAGTTGCCAGACACGTTTTAACGCACAAAAACACGCCGAGGGGGGGTGGTATCTGGATACGCTGATACGCGCCGTAGCAAGCAATATGAGCGCAATAGCCATGCGCCACCGCCGCCACGAGGTGCACTCGGACGCTGCCGCGCTGGCGGGACTCGGGCTAATTATCAACGGCGACCGGGTGCACTGCGTGCAGCATAAGCCCGATAGCGTGCAGCATAAGCCCGGTAGCGTGCAGCATAAGCCCGGCGCGTGCAGCATAAGCCCGGCGGTAGCAGTTACAGAATCAGATACATGATTCAGAAGGGCGGGGGCTCCAAAAGTCGCCCCGCCTGAAAAAAAACCAAACCAACCAAAGTCAAAAACAACAAGCGCACACGCCCCTTGGGGCGAGAGAAAGGCAAAAACCATGGGCACCATAGAAAAATTGAGCAAAGAATTAAACAGCGGTGACCGGCAGTATGCGGCAATCGCGATCCTGACCGCTCTAGCCGAGGTTGATGCAATCGACCTGGGTATGCGCTCCGCTACCGGCAGCTTCCAGATATTCGCGGGGTGCGGCATCTGTGACCCGGCGCTTGATGATGCGTTGGCCGCGTGCCGGAACCGGAACAGCCGGGATTGCGACGTGTATTTCCGCCCGGCGCGAGGCCAGCCCGCCAGCATCGTCATGATCGACGACCTCGACCGTACCACCGCCCTACGGCTGGCCGATGGGCACCCGCACATGCTGGTCGAAACGTCCCCCGCGAACTTCCAGGTCTGGCTTAAAACGGATCGACCGCTGGATGAAATCGGCCGTAAATCCGTCCAGATTGCCCTCGTCGCGCGGCATGGCGGCGACCCCGGCAGTGTAAGTGGGGAGCACTTCGGGCGGATTCCGGGTTTCAAAAACAGGAAGCCGAAATATAAATTTCCGTGGGTAAATCTGGTGCAATACGACTCTGAATCTCCCGCACTGGATGTGAGCGATCTTCTCTCGCCCCAAGGGGCGTGTGCTCTTGAGCCCGCCGCAGGCGTGCCCTCGATTCATCCTACCGGGGACGCGCCTCCAGCGCGATCCCCTACCCCTGCCTCTGCTTCTGCCTCTGACTCACCCGAATCCCACCGCGAATTTAAATACGCATGCGAATCGCTGCGCCACAACGTAAACCGCGACGCGATTATTAGCAACATCGCCGCCCGCGCCCTTTCGCGCGGAAAACGTCGCACCGCCACAGCCGCTGAGCAATACGCTGCGCGCACTGTAGCCGCCGCCGAGCGCGCCGTGCTTTGAGCAAATCGCAGTTGTGTATCTTGTAATTATCCAAATTCGGATACACCTATAAAGGACAGAAACCATGAAGAACGGAAACCTTGAGCGCGCCGGAAAATTTTCTTGTGATGCATACCAGCACTGGCGCGACGCACTGCGCAACCCCGACGACTTAGACTCGATGCGCGCTGGTGACGTTGCATGGATTCGCGCGGAGGGTGCGCTTCGTGATCTTGGTATTAATAACACGCCATGCACAGATGAGGAACGCGACCAATTGACGTTTGACCCCGCATTTGACCCTGCAAACGAACCCGACACGCCTGAAACTCCGATTGATTTTAAACCGCTTGAGCGCAGCTATCGGTTATCGCTGATTGTCAAAATCGTGAACTATGGAGCAGTGATTTTACTCATCGCCGGGTTCGCATACCTGCTGGGTTACGGAAGTGGCAGAGAAGCTGGCGCGTATCCGACTGGCGCCCAGCTTGAACAAGCTGAAAAACAAATCCAACAACAAACAGGAGAATAACTATGGTCAATAAACTTGAAAAACTTTCCGACTGGGAAAAGACTTTCATTGCCGACCTGATTCAGCGCAAAGCTAACTGAGGCGACGACTTCACATTGAGCGAAAAACAAACCGCCATACTCGTCAAAATCGAAAAGGAAAGGACGCCATCATGAGTAAATCCAAAACCACTACTATGGCAACTTTGTTGCGCAAGCGTGAGCAACTCGAGCAGCAAATCCTCGCCGCCCAAGCTGAGGAAAAGCGGACAGCGGAGATTTTATCTATGCTGCAATTCCGCGCCATCCTGCATCTACCAGAGGACGTTTTGCGCGACGGGTTCGTTCGGATCGCGCGAGAAAATCCATCCAGCTAACTGAAAAACAATTCTGGAAACTAGAAGGGCGCGGCTCAAAAAAGCTGTGCCTTTTTTTGCGGCTGTGCCAATTTTTGAGGCGAGCATGCGGTACGTGTCGCGCCCAACCCTGCAAAACGCCGTGGCGGGTATCCTGTGCGCAGGTGGTGCGCGCAGGTATCCATCGTTGGGCGGACGCCCTGCCGGGCATCCTGATAGCTCTGGCAGTCGCTGAAGGCGATGCGCTCACAAGTCAAAAGCATGGGCAGTGAGGCCGCCCACAAAACAAAACAAAATCAAAAGAAATCTCTAGGGTCGGGGGGTGGGAAGCCCCCCCTTTCGCCTGGCGGCGAACCCGAGCAGATCAACTTCGGGACAGCTTTACCCCCGGAAGGGGGGTAGCCTTGCGAACCGCCACTACGTGGCTTTCGGGATACGCTCCGCGCATCCCTCATCGCAAGGCTACCCCCCTTCCTGACTGAATTTACTCGCTGTCGCTCATAAATCCAATCATTCAGGACTACGGTGTCGGCTGGACGCCGCCACCTCCGGTCTCACGATGAAACTGTGAGACGGGTAAAGCTGTCCGGGCTTCGCCCCCATTTCGCTTTTTGGTGTCGGTGCGGACGGTGAACCTGTCCTTACTCCACGCAAAAAACTCATGGCTCCCCCAATCCTACGCTTGCGCTTCGGAGGGTCGTGCTGTACGCACTCCCCCCGGCTTCGCCGGTTCCCCTTTGGCACAATAAATCCGTGCCTGCGCGGGCAATGAATCCGCCCTTGCTTTCACCCCTCATCTTGAATGTTCCACCTCATCCGCTGCCCTTCTGCGCAAAAAGCCGCGCAGAGGGAACCCGAGCGGATTTCGTATTTGATGCACAGCCAATCTATAACCGCACAGCCTGTGCTTTGAGCATTTTCCATTTTGGTAATCTGGTTTTCATCACACAGGAGGCAAACTAAAATGATGATCACCACGCTTAATTACTACATTCTCGCCGTATTACTTTACACCGCCCACGCATTCCCGCTGGCCGGGTTCACGTCCGCGTTCGCTGTGTTTTGGTTGAACCGCGCCAAAGACGATGACGCACAACCGACCCTCCGCGCCCGGCTGTTCGCCCTGCTTTCGCTCCCCGCTCTTTTCCTATTTTGCGCTTTTATCGCTATACCTATCATCGCTAAACTTGAGTTTGGCACCGCCATCACCGCGTTAATATCCGATATGTCATGGTTCGCTGGCAGCGGCATCCTCGGCATCATCTCCGCCATCATCTTGCTGCGCACCGGCGTTCAATTCCTGGAGAAAACGAAAGGCAAATTGACGCAGACTAACGCGCTTGAGCGCAACAAAAAGACCGATGTTCGGGAAATTAAAACCCACATTCCGGACGCCGCCTTGACCTTCGATCCGCTGAAATTCATGGACAAGTCGCGCGGTGTTTTTCTTGGCCTCGATGAGAAGAAGAAACCCACTTATATCGAATTTGGCGGCGGCACATCCGCCCCTCACATCCAAGTTATTGGCACCACGGGTGCAGGCAAAGGCGTCAGCTTGGGCGTGATGGCAAGCCAATTTCTGGAGCGCGGCGAAGCTGTCTTTTTCTGTGATCCGAAAAACGACGAATGGGCTCCGAGCGTGATGTTCGCGGCTGCCAAACGAATGGGCAAACCTTACCATTTCATCAATCTCAACCGCCCGGCAGGCGCTCAATTTAATCTGTTTGAGGGTGCGACCACGGACGAAGCTTTTGAACTTTTTCAGGCTGGTTTTTCGTTAACCGAGAAGGGCGACGCATCAGATTTTTACGGTATCGCCGACCGGCGCGAGGCAGGTTTTGTTGCGAAGCTGATGGCAAAAGACGGGCTGACAATCGCCGAAGCTTACACCGCAATGGCTGAATCAATCGAAGGTTCAGGCGCGGAAAAATTCTACGGAAAACTGCGCGAAATGGCGGAAACGCCGAGCATTAATGCGAAATCGGGCGGTGTCAGCTTAGAACAAGTAATCGCCCAGGGCGGTTGCGTCTACATAGTCGGATCGATGCGTAACGACATCGTTAAAACAGCGCAACGCATCCTGCTGGTGCGCTTGATCCAGCTTGCAGAACGGCGCGACCGCATGGCCGGGGAACTGCGCAAAATTTGTATTGTGTTAGACGAGGTTAAATACCATTTATCCCGCCCGGCGCTTGAGGGACTGGGCGCAGCCAGGGATAAAGGCGTGCACCTGGTGTTAGCGCACCAGTCCCTGGGCGATTTGAAAGATTGCACAAAGGATTTAAATCCCGACGCTGTGGTAGATGCTGTCGTTGAAAATTGCAGGGTGAAGATTTGCTATCGAGTGCAATCGCCGGTGACGGCAGAATGGCTTGCGCAGATGAGTGGCACGATTCTTGTTGACGATGAGAGTCGGAACGTTGAGCGCAATCTTGCGTTGTCTGAAAAAGTCGACGACAAGCGCACGATCCGGCAGGCCGACCGGTATTTTATAGACGAAAACATGCTGCTGAATCTGCCGCCTTCGGTATCAATTCTATACGGTAGTGGCTTGCCGAAGTTTGTTTCAATTCAGCCGCTCAAAGTGCCAAAGTCAGCAGATGCAGTGCGGATCCACGAGGTGGATGGTGCACTACTTGTAACTGCTGCGCAGTCCCTTGACGTGCCCGCCACAGATCGGGTAGACGTAATGAAGGCCGCCGCGTTGCTGGATGTTGATGATGATGCAACCGTTGCATTTAACCCGTTCCCATCCGCACCCGCGCAACCGGACACGGTAGCACAGGAGATCGACGAGTGGATGCTGTCGGACGACTACAATAATTAACCCGCACCGCGAAGCCGCACCCATCACTTGCGCGCAACGCATCAACTCAAAGCCGCGCCCTTATTGGGTTTGCGGCTTTTGTTTGCGCGCCGTGCTTTGAGCAAATCGCAGTTGTGTATCTTGTAATTATCCAATTCGGATAAGGAGATCACATGAGAGCACCACTACCAGTTATGACCCACGCCCAGCGCACGGCTAGGGCGCAGGCCAAAGCCGAAATTTTGTTGAAATTTCTTGGTTCCGGCGAGGTTTACACGACCGCCGACATTGCATCCTCATTGCTCCAGATCGACCGCAGCCGCGCCGCAGCTTGCCTTAAATCTCTAGAGCAGGCCGGCGCGCTCAAATCCGAAGCGCACGAAGTACGCGCTCGCGTGACCAAACTATTCGGCATCACGCCGCACGGCCTGGCGCTTGCCGGATGCTTCGACAATCCACATTTTGAGCTCGGCCGCACGAACCCGTCATGGATCACTCACCGCCTGGCAACACAGCGGATGCGCATCGCCGCAGAAGCTGCCGGATGGACTGACTGGACACCCGAGCGAGCGATCCTGAATCAAGGACTTAAGCTTAAAAAAGTCCCCGATGCCGCCGCGACAGACCCCGCTGGAAGGCGCGTGGCTGTTGAGATAGAGCGGCATTGCAAAACACCTAAACGGTATTCGGAAATCATTGTCGCTTATCTTTTGGAGATCAAAGCTGGCCGCTACCAAGAGGTGCATTACGTGTGCCCAACAGGAACAGAAAAGCTCATTGAGAAAAGCTTTTCTCGCATTGAATCGGTCAAATTCAACGGCGAAGTCGTAAAACTGGAAGCCAAACACCGCGCCCGCTTCAAGTTTTTCAGCTTCGATACTTGGCCGCCGGTTCCGGCAAAAAGCGAGGCTGCAAATGGCTAAACAACAGGCAATAGTTCAACCCAAATCCATGTTGAGCCGGGCGCTGTGGCATGGTGCGCTGGCGCTGTGCGCCGTTTATGTTTTCGCTACATTCATCGACCACCTCGTGCTACCAAAAGCGCAGCCCGGCGATTGGACATCGCGGGTGGCGGCCACAGCGAAGGAATCCGCCCGGGGCGTGCTGGCGGATGCGGTGGAAAAAACAAGCGCGAAAATCTGGAAATAACCACGAAAGGAGAAATACCATGGGCGGATTCACACCAAAAACAAACCTCGGGCGCGGCGCGCCACCTACATTTAATCGTCCACCGCCGGGGAGCGGCAATCGCCCGCCCTCCTCATCTGGTGGCGGAGGCAGTAGGCGCGACGCAGAGCGCGCAGCCTTGCGCGAGCAGATGCGTAACGCGAGCGGCGATAATTTGGCAAGGCTGTCAGACCAATACAACGCATTAAATTTTAAAAAGTGAGGTTGTTATGTTTCTGCTGCCATCATTCCCTCGCTATGAGCGCATCTCCAACGCCGACGGCCATCGCAGGTATTGGATCACTGACGATGTTTATATCTCGCCGATCCGCCGCGTTAAATGCCGCGTGCGGGTGCTGGCGTCGCGAATCACGCCGCCGGGTTGCAGCGGTGCGGAACACTGCGGCCTTGATGTATTCATAGCTCACGGCTGGGCAGTGACGCCATGGTACTGGCCGGAGCGTTGGGGTGGCCGATTCTCCAGCGCGTTTATCAGCGATGAGAGATTCGACAAAAGCAAGGATACCCACATGCGGGAGGCATACCTGCCTGCGATGCTCGATCGCGGCGCCGCAGTTTATGCAGATTGCACGCATTTGCACATCGTTACGGCGCACGCTCCAGGGTGGAGGCGTGACATGCCGGAGCCGGGCGAACTTTTTGATCTTGACATGGTGTTCGTCGAAATCCACGGCGTGTCGCCTAGCTGTGACACAAGCGAGCTGCTGGCGCGCGGCAGCGCGGAGTTCGGCACGATGGAATGTCCTTTTGTCATACCAACCGAGCACTTGTCGCAGCTTAAATCTTTTTCAGTGAGGCCAAAATGACCGAAACACAACGATCCCGAGTGTCCTTTATGTTGTCCACCGCCGCGGTGCGGATGCTGGCCGAAATGACCGACGGCGTATGCTTTAAGCACGCGCTCATCGAGCGCCTGATCCGCGATGCTCACCAAGTCGGTGGGGTTGCACCCTCACCGGTCATGCCGTCGCTGTCATTCATCGAACCGGATGCTTCTCCTCAACCGGGCTTCGACCAGGCGATGCGCAATCTCGAACGCATGTGCAGTTAACTACGCATGGACTACGCACCGACTACGCACCGAGGGTGCGCAGGCTACACATCGACTGCGCACTAAGTGCTATTTCGTTTTTATTTCGCCAGAATAACGTCTATTAAATCGATTGCGAGGGGGCATCGCTTCGCGACCGGCTATGGTGTGCTGCGCATCGAGCCCATGGTCTCGACCCGGTGGGCTTTCAGCGCCTTGCCAGAAGCTCAGTTACCCACACTTCACAAAACACCTTGGCCTTTATGCCGGTTTTTCCCGTATGGATAACAGCAAAACAAAAAGCAGCCGCAAACGTCAGTCCCCTTGTCGGCGTTGCGCCCATCCGAGCCATCCGCTTTGCTCCCGCCCGCGCCGCCGACAAGGGGGACACACGTTTAAACGCGGCAAACGCCGTCATGTAGTCGATCCTGAAAGCCTGCAAACCCGGCAGGCGCGTATCGACAACATCACGGCATCACGGCAAATCAAAAACAAACAGCCGTCGTGCCGCAAGCGGCATCCCTTTTCGGGCGCGGCTCGTTGGCCGCACCCTCTTTTTGCTTGCTGCAAGCAGCGCGCAGTTTGCGCCCGTCAATTGGAAACCGATTTGCACATTTCCAGTTATTTTTTGCGAACCCCAATCCGTCATCGCAACGCGCTTCAGCCGCGCAAACGGGGAAAGCGCAAGAGTCACGCCAGGCTACACCACGCACGATGATGCCGTGCGCCCTTCGGGAAAAACTGCGATCGTTTCCCGCGAGAACCAAGTGCGCGGGAACTGCGATCTTGTCTTTTTGGCTTGCCTGTCATGCCTCTTGCCCCCGTTTAAGCGCGCGGCTTCCAGGGCGTTTTTGCGAGCGACGACGGACCGGTGCAACCACACAAAAAAGGAGAACTGAAAATGAAAACGCAAATCAACCAATCGACAAACACAAACAAAACCGCCCTCCGGGCAGGGAGCACCCCGCCAGCCCGGTATTTTCAAACCCAACCCAAAACCAAGCTGGAAGCAGCGGGTGCGTTGATGAAATTGAAGGGTTTTTTTGGGCGGCAGCAACTGGCAGTTATTAGTGAAATGCGCTTTGGAGAGGAAAAACAATGGCTTTTTGACAGGCTGTGCGAGCTGGCGGAGCTCATCACCTCGATGCCGGTGACTTACGAAACCGACGGGCAGGGCGATGCGGCAATTGTGCAGTTGCACTATTTCACCAGCGGATGCGACTGGTACATCACGGAGCGGGATTGCGAGCGTGAGCAGTTGCAAGCGTTCGGACTGGCCGACCTCGGCTACGGCGGTGAGCTGGGATATATCTCGATTGTTGAGCTGTTGGAGTGTGGTGCAGAGCTTGACCTGCATTGGACACTCAAAACACTGGCGGAAGTGAGGCGGGGGCGCGAAGTCGAGCACGCGCTGAATGATTTTAGTTCTGTCTCATCGGTTCACCACTATTAAAGAAGGGGATTAACCATGACAGTTTTCGCAAGCTACGAAGAGGCAATGGCTGCCAGCCCTGAGGACGTGCAAGCAGCGGTGGAATACGCAGCGTATATGGTGCCGCGAATCAACGCAGATCGTGCCGCCGGGCGGGAGCTTGTATGGGGACAACTGCAATTTTTGGAGGACGTGACGAGGTACCAAGCCACCGCACCGCCGACAAGGTGGCAACGCGTTAAACGCTGGGCAAAAAATCTAAACCAACAAGGGGATCAACAATGAGCGCAAAAGACACAAGCAACATGGCGGCGACAGCAAAGCGTAGCGCTACCGCGATACAGCACCTGGCAAAAGTCCTGGGACTAGATTTGGCGGAGCGGAATACGATTTACGCCGCCGCGGAAATCCTCTTAAAGCACGGTAACTGCGCGAAAAATAAGGCGCTGGGCGAGAAGCGGGTAGAACAAGCGAGGGAGCGCGCCCAAGCCAAGGCGCGAGCCGAAGCCACAGCGATCATCGCCACATGGCCGCAGACAACCACGCTTGACCGGGTAGCGCTGATCCATGCGACCAGCTTTGGGGCGGAGCGCCTGGCGCGGGGCGAGGATCGTGACGATCCGGAGTGGGAGATGCAATACTCGACACGCGAAGCTATTGAGGACGTGGTGAGGGATGCCGTAATGCATGCCGTGCCGTACAGCACCAGCACAGTCGCCGTGCCGGTCAAGGACACCATGGCGCGGGTGCGGGCGCTGATGGAGCAGATCAGGATGCGCCCTGGTATTGTTACACTGGCGGAGCGGTGGGGTGCGCGGATGCAAGTTGTGGCGTGATCCGCCCCGGCTTTTAGAGTTGCCCCGAAAATTTGGGGTAGCATGCGGTTGAGTTTGCTAAAATCAAAAAATTCGCCTGGGGCGGGATGGTGGATGTGAAAAAACGAATGCAAAAATCTGAAAATAAAAAAGGAAAAACATCATGAAAAAAATCGTCACCATCATTATCGCTACTTTCGCGCTGGTAGCGTGTGGGGAGCCGGAAAAATCTGCACAGTATTTTGTAGCGCACAAAGATGAGATTAGGCCGACGCTTGAGAAATGCGCATCCGCTCCCGGTGCGAAAAACTGCGCGGCGGCGGAAGAGGCGCGGCTAACGCTATGGGCGCAAAAAACCCAAGCTGAGATGGCGGCGCAGCGCGAGCTTAATCAAAAAGCGTGGGCGGATTCGATGGACTACAACAAATACAAACAACGCAAGCAAAGCCAAGAGGGTAAATAATATGGGCGGACTCAAACCACCAGCATCGTCGTTATTCAATCTCTTCGGGTTGGATTCCCCACCGCTTGCGGCGGGGTTGTTCATTTTCGAGTTTATATCTGATAAACGCTACCACACTTGCTGCACATCCATGATTCAAACCAGTGCTGGTAGAGGCTTGGCCATTTGTTCGAGTTGTATTGAAAATTGGAAAAACACAAATATGCTCCAGGTCCACCGAGCAAGAGTCCAATAATCAATCCACCCATCAGATTGTTATGTGAGTTCGAGTAGAAAGCAAAAAAACCAAACAGAATAGCTATGATTGGCCACTTATAGGATTTTTTTGCTGGTGGGGCAACCTGCTTGGCGAGCAACGATTGAGATTGTCCCGAGGTCTTAGTAACGGCACCGCCAATTCCGAATGCACCACCATGAGCGCCGCCCGCAGTGGCGGAATGCGTATTTATTTCCTAAGTACCCGCGTTGTAAATAACTTCAAGTCGCTGAGTATTTTCAGAATTGCAGTTTGGGCATTGCATATCTTTCTCCCTGATTAGTTTGTTGGTCATTTTACCAAATCAATTCCGCAAACAATATACCAAAAAACGCGGATGATCTGGTCGTTTATCGACTACGTCGGGTGCCAAAAAACTGTGAATATGCGGATATGGCAGGCGCGAACTTGGCCTCGCGGGTGGGACGCGAAGCGCGTATGAAGCGAGCGGAAGAAGATAAAAAGCGGATGATGGATAGGCTGTAATGGGCAAACTGCACTTATTGCCAGCCGCACCCAAATTTTCGGGTGCGGGCACACTAAAAGGGAGTGCCCGGATAGCAAAAAGTCAAGGGAATCAAAAAATATTCCCCAAAATTTGAATTTCACGGATTCTATTTCTATAGTTGTAATACCGCAACGTTGCGGCATTTAACCAAGGAGTTGTAAACGTGAATTTATCGAAACTGAATGAAATAATTAACCCCATTGAAAAAGCCAGGGACGCGATCAAAGCACTTTCGCTGTGTAACGAGCTTGTAAACCAGTCCAATCATAAAGGGTTTAAGGCTAGGTTAGATGCCGTATGCACTGAACTACAAGGACTCGCCGCCGACGCAGGCGGGCTTGCAAAGTAAAAAAGGCCGGAGCAATCCGGCCTTCTCATTTTAGGCTTGCCGCTTCATCGGCACGACCTTTGCCCCATTTTTTAACCCGTCCAAATAATCCGCCCACGATTGCATCATTTTTTTGCGTTCTTCAAGGCACAACAAATGGGTGTCCCGCTTGTACGCCGCGCGCACCTGATCCTGATCCGCATGGGCGAGCTGCAATTCAATCAGCCGCACGTCGTAGCCCAGTTGCTCAAGGTTTGTTGATGCCATCGCCCGGAAGCCGTGCCCCGTCATTTCTTCGGAGGTGTAGCCCATCCGCCGGATTGCCGACAAAATCGCATTGTCAGACAGGCAACGCACGGCGGACATGGGCGACGGGAACAGGTACTTTCCTTCCCCGGTGATTTCCTTGAGCTCCGCCAGAATCTCGATTGCCTGGGCGGACAGCGGCACAACATGTTTTCGCTTTGCCTTCATCTTGCCTTCTGGAATTATCCAAATTTCATCCGCTGTTTCATCGTCAAAATCTGGAAACTCTGACCATTCCGCGTGCCGCAATTCACCGGGACGAACGAATACCAGCGGCGCGAGTTTCAGAGCCAGTCGCACGACTTCCGAGCCTTTGTATTCGTCGATATTACGAAGCAGCTTGGCAATCTCGCCGGGTTCTGTGATTGCGCCCAAGTGCGTTTCCTTTGCGGGTGGCAATGCGCCCCTTAAATCGCTTGTTATGTCGCGCTCTGCGCGCCCGGTGGACACGGCATACCGCCACACTTGGCCGCAATTCTGCAGTAGCCGGTGTGCTGTTTCCAATGCGCCGCGTGATTCAACCCTGCGCAGCACGGCCAGCAAAGTGGCAGGTATAACGCTTTTAATTTCATCCTTGCCAAGGTGCGGAAACAAATCACGCTCAAGCCGCCTGATGATCTTCGATGCGTGGCTGTCCACCCACTGCGCGCCGAACTTCTCAAACCACTCCCGGCTAATCGTCTCGACCGTTTCCGTTGTCTCAACAAGTGTGGCAGATGCGGCGATTGCGGCGCTTTGAGCCTCTTTCTTCACCTCCGTTGGGTCAATCCCCGCCGCAAGTAGCTTGCGCGCTTCCAATGCCCATTCGCGGGCGGTCTTGAGGCTTACCGCCGGATACAGCCCAAAAACCAACCTTTTTTCCTTCCCGACAAACCGGTACTTCATTCGCCAACTCTTTGCGCCGGACGGCAAAACTTCCAGGTACATTCCTTGCCCGTCGGCCAGCTTGTATGCCTTCTCGCGCGGCTTTGCGGCTGCCACCGCCTTGTCGTTTAACTTCATTTGGACACTCCGTTGGTGTGTGGGGCACTCATGATGCCCCCACTACTTGAAAAAAGCAAGAAATGCCCCCAGAAATGCCCCCAAAAAAACCGAACACGGTAGAACATTTACGAACAATAGCGAACGATTGCGGAAAGCATCGTATGGGCTGTATGGCATGTATTTATTGGGCTTTGCTGTGAAAAAGCCAACAAAAAAGCCACCGCGAAGGGTGGCTTTTTTGTTGCTGATGGTGGAGACGGCGGGAATTGAACCCGCGTCCGCAAGCACTCTACAGGCAGTTCTACATACTTAGCCTGGCTGTTTGATTTAATCCCGGACACGCCAACCGGCGGGCTGGTACGGGACGAGTCACC
>Ga0209212_1005097_pt1 | contig 15883 bp, 12 predicted proteins | sample RifGroC2_FD_183996 | JGI IMG/M metagenome (GOLD analysis project Ga0209212, IMG submission 183996) | Groundwater microbial communities from Rifle, Colorado, USA - Groundwater C2 (SPAdes) (version 2) | ecosystem: Environmental > Aquatic > Deep subsurface > Groundwater | place: Rifle, Colorado...
GGTCACACCCGTTCCCATCCCGAACACGGAAGTTAAGCCTCTCTGGGCCGATGGTACTGCATGGGTAACTGTGTGGGAGAGTAGGTCGCCGCAGGGAATTTAATTGAAAAGCCCCACCTGACTGATCAGGTGGGGCTTTTCTGCGTCTATGGCTCAGAAATTACCCCACACACCTTTCCCCGCAGCTCTTGACAATGAGTCAGCTACCTGTAGATTGTTAGTTGCGACTAATTGGTCTGGCGTTGAAACCGCTGTCCCCTGGCTATGTCATCTCCTGACACGAACCTCTGTCCCCCTATGTCAGGCTCCTTGATCACTGTGTTCATGGGAGGCAGAATGTTGCTTTACCGCACATACCGATCTGCCAGACATCTTGCTTTCATTGTCTGTGCGCTGCTTGTTGCTGCGCTTGCCGATACTGCTATCGCCGCGCCAGACACCATCACTGATGTCACCCGTCACGCCCCCCCCTCCTCTTCGGACCTGAACTCCCAACTGCCTCATCAGATCGAGCTGCTGCCATCCCCCCTCAGCCCCTCCCATGAAGGGAGGAGAGACCGGCTAAACGACCCGTCGGGCATCTGGCGCAGAGCCGATCATGTAGACCTGCTTCGCTTGGCCTTGGCTGACCCCGATGCCGCTCCGGGAAGGGGACGAGGGACGGGCCGGGTTCATTCCTGGGAGACGGGCGAGGGGAAGAGCTACCTCATACCCGCCCTTGAGATCCCGGCATTCGTGGTCCTCTTGAACGTCTTCGACCGGCTCGCCTTTCCCGACAAGAAAAAAGAGGGGAAGAAGGCCTACAGTACCAACCTGTCCACCACCTGGGAGCACCTGCGCCGTCAGAACTGGCGCTTCGACAGCGACTCCTTCGAGGTGAACCAGTTCGGGCATCCTGTGGAAGGTGCCACCATGTACGGCCTAGCCCGCTCCTCGGGGCTTAACTTCTGGCAGTCTCTTTTATATAGCCATGCAGGGAGCTTTCTCTGGGAAATGGCCGGGGAGACCAGCCGGCCTTCGATCAACGATTTCATCACCACGGGCAATGCCGGAAGTTTGCTGGGAGAGGCGCTTTTCCGCATGGCAAACCTGGCTCTTGAAGAGGGGGGCGAACGGCCAGCGTGGCAGTACGAGACTGTCGCTGCGCTCACCTCGCCGCCGACCGCGTTCAACCGTCTCGCATTCGGCGACCGCTTCAAGACCGTTTTCCCGAACCGCAAACCCGCCATGTTCTGGCAGGTCATGCTCGGGGCGAATCTAGACATCCATGCTACCGATCTTGCCCCGGAAGCTTCCGATAATGACATGAACGCCGTTGCCAATTTCGCCATGGCTTATGGCCTGCCCGGAAAGCCAGGGTACAGGTACAGACAGCCTTTGGATTACTTCGACTTCGAGCTGGCCTTCCGTTCCCGGCTTCATAACCCGCTGGAAGCTGTCACTGTACGAGGTCTTCTGGCCGGCGCCGATTACCACCTGGGGGACGACTATCTGGGGATCTGGGGGGTGTATGGAAGCTACGACTACATAAATCCTCACCTGTATCGCGTTTCCAGCACGGCGCTGTCTCTTGGAACTACCGCTCAGTACTGGCTGGCGCCAGGGGTGGCGCTTCAGGGCTCATTGTTGGGAGGGGTCGGTTTCGGCGCTGCCGGGACCGAGACTGAAGGAGGGGATGGGAAGGGGTACCATTACGGCGCGGTTCCGCAAGCGCTGGTGGCGTTGGGCCTGCTATTCGGCGACCGGGCCATGCTGGACCTCACCGGACGCGGCTACTACCACAACGGATCGGGTGTCGACCAACTGATAGTGCGTGGAGATAGCGGCCTCACCGTCAGGATCACAGGGAGGCATGGGGTCGCCGTCCGGTACTCAGAATCGCTACGAGATGTAAAAAGCGGTGCTGATCCGACAAGACATCTTTCAGAGGGAACAGTGAGTCTGGTCTACACCTACCTCGGTGACCAGAAGTTCGGCGCGGTCGAGTGGCGCGAGGCCGCCCGTTGATGTAAAGTTCCTACTGTAGAGGGAAGTCAGCACCACAACAAGTGAGGGACTATCATGAAAAGAACACGCGTAGGTCGGCTGGTTTTCACCCTGATTCTGGTCTTCATCATGTTAAGCGGCTGTCGCTGGTGGCAGCCTCCTGCGCCTCCGGGGCTTCCTCCGCCTCCGCCAATTCCTGTGCCGGGGTAGCGGAGCTGGGGAGCAACTGGGTCTCGTTTATTGACTGCTTTTCTGAAGAAAGAGGCTCCTTCTGCCGTGCAGGGGGGGCCTCCTTACTGCCCGGGGTGCTATGAGCGGTGTCAGTATCGACTAAAGGAGCGGCGGGCGGACAGCTCTGGCAACAGTCAGTTTCAGAAACAATCGCCGCCTCGGCAGGCCTCTGTGCAGGCGGAGCTATTATCTTCAGAAGTTTGTCGTAGCTGGACTTCATAAACACCTTAACCACTGACAGCGTAACGGGATTTATCTTGCAGCGGGCCGGTATTGTCAAAAGCTTGCAGCCACGTATGAACTTGGATTGGTCAAGGGACATCACACCTGTGGGGAAGCCGGTAAAGACGTAACGTGCATCTGTCTGGACGGCTGCCTCCCTGACTCTATGGTATATGAAGTCAGTCACGTCCAGCTTGAGACTCATATCGTTGGCGAACAGGGTGTCCCCGATTATGACATCTTCTATGAGGTAAGAAGTCTCTACAGCGCATAGCTTGTCCTGATGGTAGATCCCCACCTTGGTGACCTTCGGTCTCGTGAACAAGCTTCTGGACCACTCCTCGAACGCCTGCCGGTTGACACGCTCGTCTTTGTATGAATAATTGGTCCTTTTCTGGAAGGAGATATATACCTCATACGCTCCATCAATAAATTCTTTTTGGTTTGTGAGCAACTTTGCAGTAAAGTTCTTCATTCCCCTCGTGATGGCTTTTCTGCGCTTGCTGCTTAAAGAGCTGATAGAGTAATTTTTCAAGTCGTCGTAGACGAAGAAATTCATGGTAGAGTTGGCGGGCATCCCGGCAGGGACTGCATGCAGGTAGCCGCCTAAAAGAGCCTTCTTGGGATAACGCTGCTGCTGAGGATCCAGTTGGGCGAAGGGGAACAGGGGACGAAAGAAGAAGGGGCGGATTTCCACCCACCAGGTGCCGTCTATCTGCACTACTTTCAACCCCTCCGCCTGTTGACAGGTGGCGAACTCGTCCATTGTCATCCGATCCCAATGCATGGTACGCTCCACATTAGCTGGTTGTAAGATTTCGAAATTGTACCTGAGCATATGAGCGATGTCCACGTGTCCAGCCATCTCCCTCGGCCACAGTCTTATGGCAGTTGAGGGTGAGGCAGTCGCTAGCATTCATCAGAGAGAGGACCGAATTATGAAAATGTTAAGAGCTCTATTGCTGCCCATCGTCATCGCTGTTTCTCTCGTTTCCGGTTGTGCGACCACCCAGTCCAGCGGCATCGGCGGCTTCAACCTGATCTCCGTTGAGGAGGAAAAGCAACTGGGCGACAAGTTCGCAGTCGAGATAGAGAAGCAGCACAAGGTCGTCAACGATCCGGAGGTGCAAAGCTACATAAACCGGCTGGGATCCAAGCTGGTAACCGGAGTCAGGCAGGTGGACTTCCCCTATTCCTTCAAGGTGGTCGAGGATAAGAGCATCAACGCCTTCGCGGTGCCGGGCGGGCACACTTACGTCAACACGGGGCTGATCAAAGCCGCCGAGAGCGAGACCGAGCTCGCCGCCGTCATGGCGCACGAGATAAACCACGTAGTGGCGCGACACTCCACCCGGCAGATGACCCAGCAGTACGGCTACCAATTGGTGGTGGGGCTGTTGTTGGGGAACCAGGGGGACCTGTCGAAAGTCGCCGCGGACATGTTCGGCAAGGCCGGGAGTTTGTACTACAGCCGCGGGATGGAGAGCGAGGCCGATGCCCTTGGGGTGGAGACCATGTACAAGGCCGGATATAACCCACAGGGGATGGTGACCTTCTTCAAAAAGCTGGAAACTACCGGAGGCGGGGACCCGAGTAAGGTAGCCCAGTTTTTCTCCTCGCACCCTAATACCTCGCAGCGCATTGCGGACATCCAGAAGGAGATAGCGGCGAAGTACCCTCCCAAAACGTTCACTGCGGAGTCTGCAGGGGATTTTGCGAAGATAAAGGCAAGGATCAAGTAGGTAACGGAGCGTTAAATGTCTGAAGCTATCGATGGACTGAAACCGGAGCTGTTCTGGCGCTGTTTCTCTGAAATTGCACGCATCCCGAGGCCTTCGGGACGGGAGGAGCGGATCGGCAGGGTTGTGCTGGACCGGGCAGCTGAACTTGGTCTTGAGGCCACGCAGGATGCCTGCGGCAATATCGTGGTCAGGAAGCCGGCCTCGCCGGGGCGGGAAGGCTCGCCCGGCATCTGCCTGCAGGCCCACCTCGACATGGTCTGCGAGAAGAACGCGGACAAGGTGCACGACTTTCTCAATGATCCGATAGAGCTGTCCAGAAGTGGCGAGGTTCTGACAGCCAACGGCACCACGCTCGGCGCTGACAACGGGGTGGGCGTGGCGACCAGCCTGGCGATCATGGAGGACCGCTCCCTGGAGCATGGGCCGCTGGAGTTTCTGTTCACGGTGGAGGAGGAAACCGGACTGACCGGAGCCAAGAACCTCAACCCGGACCTGGTCCGAAGCAGGACTCTGCTGAATCTCGACTCGGAAGAGGAGGGGGTGCTCTACGTCGGCTGCGCCGGCGGCAAGGATACCCTGGGCAAGTGGAGACTCTCCACGGAGAGCGCTCCGAAACAGGCGACTCCCTTCTCCCTCACGGTCAAAGGTCTCAAGGGTGGGCATTCGGGACTGGAGATCGACAAGGGGCTGGGCAACGCCATCAAGATTCTGAATCGGGCGCTGCTTAGACTGACGGAACTCGGTGCCCGGCTGTCGTCGATCAACGGCGGCAACATGCGCAATGCCATCCCTCGGGAGTGTACTGCCGTACTGTTTATTCCCGACCAGGTGCTGGACCAGGCACAAGCGCTGGTGGCAAAGCTCAATGCTCTCTTTGCTGCCGAGATTTCGTCCATTGAGCCGGATTTCGTGCTAGCCTTGGCGATGGAGGATGGGGCGCAGCGTGCGGAGGTATTGGAGCAGGGGCTGCAAGTGAAGATCTGCCGCAGCATCGCAGCTATGCCTACCGGCGTACAACAGATGAGCGCGGATATACCGGGGCTGGTGGAAACATCGACCAACGTATCGGTGATAAACACAAGCGGCACTGAGGTCGTGCTGATCACCAGCCAGCGCTCCTCGGTTGCCTCACGCCTGGCCGAGGTGGTGGAGACTGTTGAGTCCATTTTCGAACTGGGCGGAGCGACCGTGGAACTAAGCGAGGGGTATCCGGGGTGGAAACCGGATCTCGGTTCGGCGATTCTGAAGGTGGCGAAGGAGTGCTACAGATCGATGTATGGCAAAGATGTCGGAGTGAAGGCGATTCATGCCGGGCTGGAGTGCGGCATCATCGGCGAGCGCATACCCGGAATGGACATGATCTCGTTCGGACCTACCATGGAGGCCGTCCACTCGCCCGATGAAAGGCTCTACATCGAGAGCGTCGGGAAATACTGGGAGTTTTTACTGGCGATACTGCGGGCGGCCTAGGTTTAAAGGTTGCAGAGGAAGCGGATCTCCTTGGGGAGGATGGCGTTTGTGCCGGCTATCATGACCCGCTGGGTCATCTCGCGGCAACTTCGCCCGATCTGGCACTCCAGGGAGACGTCGTGGAGACCCGCGCGGCATTGGAAGACACGCAGGAACTCGCCGGTCTTGTTCTCGCCAAGATAGCTGCCGTCTATGGAGACTTTGCCCTTGCGCTGGCAGGAGACGGTGAAGAATTCCATGGCTTTGGTCCTAGTGGGTGGTGGGATTGGAGGTTGCTAATCTAGTATCGCCTGAGACTGGTGGAGTGCAAGGGAGGGCATGGGAAAGTAGTAGGCTGAAGGTGGGGCTTGGGACCCGGTGGACCCGGTGGACCCGGTGGACCCGGTGGACCCGGTGGACCCGGTGGACCCGGTGGACCCGGTACTGCGGGGACTGCGTGGACAAAGACTGAAGGGGCGAGGCTAAACTAGCGGACTTCGACTTTTAGGCCTTTGCCCGGGGCGGAGCGGTAGATGAAGGTCAGCTCGTTTGCCCCTTCGACCCACGGCTTTTGACGGTAGTCCCGGGCGAACTGGCGCCGGTAATATCTCACGCGCTCTCCGGGCATTGCTGCGGCGACTCCTGCGGGGGCGCTTCTCTCGCCTTTGTCGACGTTGGCCTCAAAAAAACTCGGGGTGCTACCACCGGGATAACCGAGCAGACAGAAATCGTAACAAAGGGCATCACACAACCGCTCCAGCGCCTCGCCCTCCAGCCTCGTTCCCGCAAATCGCCACACCGCCTCAAATAACGCCGGCAAGGAAAGGTTCGCGGCGAGTTCCTGCTCTTCGAAATAAGCGGCGGCCGCGTCGAAGACCTCCGACAACGAGGCGCCTTTCCCTAATTCCTCCAGCGTCGCCGAGAACCTGCCACTGTTGTACAGGGCTTCCAGAAGACGACTGATCCCCTCGATGCGACGAAGGTCGGAGAAGCTCAGCCATGGGGTGTGCAGCACTTTGTAAGGTGCCGACTCGGAGTAGGCGTAGCGCTCTTTGCGGGCGATGCCGCGCATGGCCGTTCCCTTCATGACCTTGAGCGCCTCGACCTGTATGTGGTCAGGAGCCAGGGGGAAGAGGTTCTGCAGGGAGGCAAGAAAGCCTGCCAGCGACTCTCCAGGCAGACCGGCTACCAGGTCGAGATGTATGGTCACCCGAGTGCCCGATTTCAGCCGCCGTACGTTGCCGAACAGCTTCTCCAGGCTCGACTTCCGCTCCACCTTGGCCAGCGTCTCTTCGCCTCCGGACTGCACCCCGATCTCGAAGCGGAAGGTATCCGCCGGAACCTGGGACAATAGCGTGAGGTTATCCTCGGTAAGAAGATCGGCGGCGATCTCGAAGTGAAACTTGCTGCTACGGTTATGTTCGAGGATGAAACGCCAGATCTCGTTTGCCCTTGCCGCGTCGTAATTGAAGGTCCGGTCCACGAACTTCACCGTTTTCACGCCGCTTTCCATCAAAAGAGCGAGGTCGCGCCGGATCCTTTCCATGGCGAAGGAGCGGACTCCGCTCTCTATGGACGACATGCAGAAAGCGCAGGAGAAGGGACAGCCGCGGGAGGTCTCGTAATAGACCAGCGGCTTGCCCAGGTCGGCCAGCCCGGCGGCAAACGGCGAAGGTATGGTGTCTAGCGCGGCCACCGGGCCCCGCTCGGGATTGGCGACAATCTCCTCGTCCTCGCGGTAGGTGATGCCGGCGATCCCTTCCAGCGGCGCACCGTTGCGCAACGCCTGCAGCAGCTCACGACAGCTCTCTTCTCCTTCCCCCCGCACGATGCAGTCCACCGCCTGGTTTTGCACCATCATCTCAAAGGCGCCGAACGAGACCTCCGGGCCGCCCAGAATTATGAGGACGCCTGGATCGAGCTGCTTCAGGTCTGAAGCGAGCTTCAAAGTGAGCTCGGTGTTCCAGATGTAGCAGGAAAAGAGGATGACGTCGGCGCCGGAAGCGTGGAGCCGGTAAAGGAGCTGGTCCTGCGGCTCGTTCACAGTCAGCTCCAGGATCTGGAACTCCATCCCGGAGAGGTCTGAACAGGCTGATGCGAGATAGGGCAGGGCAAGTGAGGAGTGGACGTATTTGGCATGCAGGGTGGCGAGCAGGATCTTCATGGCCGGGATTGTAGCCGAAATGAGGGAAAGGTGAAAGGTGAAAGAAGCAGGGTGAATGGTGAATGGTGAATGGTGAATGGTGAATGGTGGGCTGAAGGAACTGCGTTGTCTGAGTCGCTTGCCGTGGAGGGCGATTTTTGCTACTGTGACTGGTCGCAAAGATTTGCGCCATGTCTGCCGCTCCCGCAGGTGCGCAGTGACCCCATCCCCACCCCAACCCTCCCCTTGAAGGGGAGGGGGCATAAACGGTGCCCCTCTGTTTTTCAGGGGAGGGCACCGATCAGGATGCACAAATGAAAGTTAAAAGGCTTCCCAAACTCCTCTACGCTGATGCACAGGGGAACATATACGATCACCCGTACTTGAATATGGCGGGGATGAGCGGCAATGAGGCGCTCCTGCCGGAGTCCGTGGAACTGATCCCGCTGCCGGACGATAGCCGCATCTTCACCATTCCGGATACGCCTCCCATTGCCTGGGACGAGCGGGACCGGCGCTTCATCTCGGTGAGCCATGTCAAGGAGGGGAGGCGTAACATGCCGGTGCAGGCGGTTTCCGCGTTCATGGCGCCCGGCTACATGCGCACGCTGCTCCCGGCCTGCGACTACAGCAAGAAGAAGGTGCATCTGCCGCTTTGGTCCTACACTGCTGTGGGGTGGGACCAGGAGCGGGAATGCTTTGTGGTGGCCGCGACCCGGGTGGACGACAACGAGAACTGGCTCCCCAGAAACTACGATGACAGGAAACTGGATCCGCTGGTCCGCAAGATGGTGGCGGATTTCCCGAAAAACAGGCTGATCGAACAGCTGTCACGCTGCGCCGTCGATTATCACTGCTTCGCGGCCAAGAACCTGTTCTTCCGCCGCTGGGAGGCGCCGATCCCGACCTCGCCGGTGTGCAACTCCCGCTGCCTGGGGTGCATCAGCCTGCAGCCCTCGGACTGCTGCCCTTCGAACCATGAAAGGATCCCGTTCGTCCCGACCCCGGAGGAGATCGTGGAACTGATGCTGCCGCACCTGAACCAGGCGCCGGACCCCATCGTCTCCTACGGGCAGGGGTGCGAGGGCGACCCGATTATGCAGGCGGATACGGTGGCCGAGGCGACCAGGAGGCTCAAGGCGGGAACTTCGCGCGGCACGGTGAACTTCAACTCCAACGGCTCCATGCCGGAGCGGGTCCGCATGCTGTGCGACGCGGGGATGGACTCGATGCGCTTCTCGATGAACTCGGTGCAGGAGGAGTTCTACAACAAGTACTACCGTCCCAAGGGATACCGTTTCGCGGATGTGGTGGAGTCGGTCAAGGCGGCCAAGCAGAAGGGACTCTTCACTATGATCAACTACCTGGTTTCGCCCGGGGTGACCGACAGCCGCTCCGAGGTGGACGCGCTGCTCAAGTTCATCGAGGAGACCGGGGTGGACATGCTGCAGATGCGCAACCTCTCCATCGACCCGGCTTTCTACAACGAGCGGATGGGGGTTGAGGGGAGGGGGATCGGCATGTACCGGCTGCTGGAAAAGGTTAAGACGGCGTTCCCGAAGATACAGTACGGCTACTTCAACAGGACTAGGGAGAGGTTTTACCCGGAGGGGTTCGAGAAGGGGTGGCCTATTAGGGGGTAGGTGGGGCTGGTGGACTTTGTGGACCCGGTGGACCCGGTGGACCCGGTGGACCCGGTGGACCCGATGGACCCGATGGACCCGATGGCCCTTGTGGACAGCAACGCGGTCCTCCCTCACCCTTGAAGGGAGGGAGGACCTACTATTTCTCAGTGTCTTGTGGTGAAACCGGAGAATTCACCGGTGTATTCGCCTCGCTCTTCTATCAGTTCGTCGACTCGCGCCAACTCCGGCCCGCTGCGACACCACTGCACCATAGCCCGCACCTGCTCTTCCTCGCCTTCAAAACATGCTTGCACGGAGCCGTCTGAAAGATTCTTCACCCACCCGGTCACCTGGTGCTGCGCCGCGGCCTGGGTGGTGTGGTGCCGAAACGCCACTCCCTGAACCAACCCCCTCACAATCACCGTTGACCTGATCTTCATCTCTCCCCCAACTCTTTCGATTTGGCTACGGCTACGTCTACGGCGTTTATGGCGGCGGCACGAAAACCGTCACGATCCAACGAATGCATGGCTGCGATGGTGGTGCCTCCGGGTGAGGCTACGTGCCCTTTGAGCACGGCGGGATGCTCACGGGTCTCCATCAGCAGCTTCGCGGTCCCATACACGGTCTGCGTGGCCAGGGCGGTGGCTACCTCACGGCTCAACCCATGCTTGACTCCGGCGTCGCTCAAGGCTTCGATGAAGGTGAGCACGTAGGCCGGCCCGCTGCCGGAGAGTCCGGTCACGGCGTCCATCAGCTTTTCGTCTACCAGGGCGGTGGAGCCGACCAGGTCGAAGATCTTGCGCGCCAGGAGAACATCCTCGTCCGTTGCATGGGTGCCGCGGGATATCGCGGTGGCCCCTTCCAAAACGAGCGCCGGCGTGTTGGGCATCACCCTCACGACCCGCGCCTTCGAACCCAGCATCCCCTCGATGTGGTGACTCTTGACGCCCGCCATGATGGAGATGAAAAGCTTGCCGCTCTGGTCTTCTTTTATATCCTTAAGCGCCAAGCTGACCATCTGCGGCTTAACGGCCAAAATGACGGTGTCGCTCATCTCACAGAGGGCGGCGTTGTCGCTGATGGCTTGGATTCCGAATCTCTCGGAGAGCAGCTTCCTGCGCGGCTCCGACGGCTCCGATACCGCCAGGTCCGCCGCCGGCACCCCTCCTGCCAGAAGCCCCTTGATGATGGCCTCCGCCATGTTCCCGCCGCCGATGAACCCCGTTCTCTGCTCTTTTTGCATGTGCCTTAACCCTCCGTCATACTCAAAAATAAGTTCTAGATAGGTAATCAATACAGGGGGAAATGTCAATAGAATTGAGCCGTGTTAATGACCTGGCAGGGGAACATGCTCCACCCTCCCCCAGCCCCTCCCATCAAGGGAGGGGGTAAGGGCGGCAAAAGAAGGTTTAATTCAGCTATCGTGGTCATACTGCTCCCCATATCTGCAAGTAACGCGATATATTTCTTAAATACGGTGTTCGAAGGCTATCGCTGGAGGTGCGCGGTGTTCAAGGGGATAACCGGCAATGTGCTGATACTGGGACTGGTGAGCTTCTTCACGGATGTCTCCAGCGAAATGATCTACCCGCTGCTGCCGCTCTTTCTCACCGGGGTGCTGGGGGCCGGCCCCGCCATCCTCGGCCTCATCGAAGGGGTGGCGGAGTCGACCTCTTCGCTGCTGAAACTGTTCTCCGGCATCGTCTCGGATCGGGTGCGTCGCCGTAAACAGCTGGTCCTTTTGGGCTACTCTATCTCCAGCCTGATGCGCCCCCTGATAGGATTCGCGGGCTCGGCCTGGGCCGTGCTGCTGATCCGCACCGGCGACCGGGTCGGGAAGGGGATCCGGACCTCGCCCCGTGACGCCCTGATAGCCGATTCGGTCGACGAATCGGTGCGCGGCAAGGCCTACGGCTTCCACCGCTCCATGGACCACGCCGGCGCGCTGATCGGCCCGCTGATCGCGACGCTGCTCTTGACCTACTTCGTCACCGATCTCAGGGTGGTTTTCTGGTGGGCCGCTGTTCCGGGCATCCTCGCGGTGCTCCTGATCGTCTGGAAGGTGCACGAGCCCGACAGGACCAGCCTCCCCAAGGCGCCAGTGCGGCTCGCGCTGCTGCCGGCCGGACCGCTCAGAAGATACCTCCTGATCCTGTTCCTGTTCACCTTGGGCAACTCTTCCGACGCCTTCCTGCTGCTCAAGGCCGGAACGCTCGGGGTTCCCATTGCCAGGATCCCGCTGCTTTGGACCTTCTTCCACTTGGTGAAGATGCTTTCCACCATGCCCTTCGGGGCTCTCTCGGACCACATCGGCCGCAGGTCCATAATCGTCGCAGGCTGGTGCGTCTACGCCCTTTCCTACCTGGGCTACGCTTTCGCCAGCCAAGAATGGCATATCTGGCTGCTCTTCGCCCTGTACGGCCTGTTCTTCGGCCTGACGGAGGGGGTTGAGAAAGCCTATCTGGCAGACATGGCCGATCCGGCGCTGCGTGGCGCCGCCTTCGGCTGGTACAACTTCGCCATCGGCGCCGGCGCGTTTCCCGCCAGCGTTATCTTCGGCCTGATCTGGCAGAGCTTTGGCGGCGTCGCCCCCTTCCTGTTTGGCGCCGGCCTAGCCGCGCTCTCGGCCTTGCTGCTCCTGGTGCTGGTCCCCCCGGTGCTGCGCAAGGAAGCATCCTGAGCTTACTCCATTGCTATTCCAATCCTTGCACCTGCTGTTCAATGTGTGCACAGTAAAGCTTCGCCTGCCTTCCCAGTAACTGCGCGAAATCACATGGTACAGTGTCTGGCCCGGTTGCTGCAACGAGCCGACCCGGATGACGCGTGTGACCCTTTTGTGTGCAGCGACCCTGCCCCTGACGGCCCCGTGCCGCTTCGAAAAAAGAGGTGCCAGCCGGCGTAGCTGACGGAGACTTTCCGCCGCAGCCGGTCCGCTCAACGTTGTTCCCCGCCCCAATGTTATTAGTTGCAGCAATCCCCTGTGCTTGCATGAACAAAAACTGAAGCTGAGCAAGATACCGCAGTATCTGAGTTGTATTGGATACTGTTAATGTCGTGCGGCCTGTGGTTGACTTGCGCCCCACTGACACAAGCAGAGTTGGCTTTTGCTGTTAAATTAATTTAATGACTGCTTTGCCTAAAGTTTCCTTTCAGGGTGTCGAAGGAGATATTGAACGCGGAATTGACCTAAGTCAAATTTTTGAATTGGTACTGTCAACTTGACTGGTTTCTTCTGTTGTTGCTCTCTACGCTGACACAAGAAATCGTTGTGAAACAGTAGTTTGATTCGTTGGCAGCATAGTTGCACAGTGGGCGATGTCAATCCCATTGGCATAGACGGAACCAAAGGAATTTTTTCCTGGATGAAAGACACATCATCAAAACCCCACATTGCTGAAGGTTCTGCAGGTACTGATCTGCCGCATGGAACCTCATCCAAAATAGCGCATCACCGCAATTCCAAAGCAGTTTGTAATCAGGTTGTATTGGTCGTCTGTGAAATTGACGTGTACCGACTGCGAAACTAAATCACCAAGGTAGCAAATCATTAGCCCCTTGAGGGGACCGGGTAGTAGCCAAGGGATGACGCAACTTTTCGCCTCCCCTCCCCGATGCAGACAGAATGCCCACTGGCCTGCCCGCGAACGTCCCTCACGCAGGCAAGCGCGCAATCCGCAGGGCAACGGGGACTCACCCCCGATGGCGGCAATACCGGTGCATCCGGATCTGCGCTGACAGCGCCGGTAGCGGTAGTTCCAATAGCAGTAAGGATCAGGACACTCGGAGGATTCAAAATGGGTTTCAGCTGTAAAAGGTACCTTAACGCCACGTTGCTTCTTGCCATGTCGCTGCTCGTCTTCGGATGCGGTGGCGGTGGCGGTGGCGGTGGCGGTGGCGGCGGCGGCGGCGCGTCGGATCCCACCCCCCCCGCAACAATCATTGCCGGCAAGGCCACCCTGAACGGGACGGGGCTCGCCGGGGTAACCATGACCATCGCCGGCGCCACCTCCAGCACCATCAGCACCGATGCCAGCGGCAACTACGCAACCGGCGCCGTGGCCAACGGCAGCTACACCATCACCCCGGCCGTCCCCGGCTACACCTTCAGTCCCGCCAGCCGCGTGATAACCGTGGCTAGCGGCAGCGTCAGCGTGCCGGAGTTCACCGCCACTGCCATTGCCACCTCCTTCGGCGTCTCCGGAAGGGTGACCGCGGGAGGAACAGGCCTGCCCGGCGTTACCGTGACCATCGCAGGAGCCGGAAACGGCAGTACCACGACCGACGCAGGCGGCAACTATTCCTTCTCCGGAGTGCAAAACGGCAGCTGCACCATCACGGCTTCCCTGGCCGGCTACAGCTTTGCCCCCTTCAACCGGGCCGTCACCGTCAATAACGGCGATGCCACCGGACAGGACTTCAGTGCCAGCGCCGTCGCCAGCAGCTTCACGGTATCCGGTCGGGTGACCCTGAACGGCACTCCGCTGGCCGGGGTGACGGTGACCATCGCCGGTACCGGCCCGGGGAGCACGACCACCGACGCCAGCGGCAACTATTCCTTCACCGGGGTGACCAACGGCAACTACACCGTCACCCCTGCGCTTACCGGTTTCAGCTTTGCCCCGGCAAACAGGGCGCTCACGGTGAACAGCGCCGACCTCGTTGACCAGGACTTCACCGCAACCCCTCTCAGCGGGGCGATCGTTATCGATTTCGGGTGACGGCTCGCGAAGCGGTGATCCCCATCCCCACCCCAACCCTCCCTCAGCCTTCGCCAAAGGCTTCGGCTGACAAGCTTTGAAGGGGAGGGGGCTTGCGGGTACGACCCTCCCCTTCGAGGGGGAGGGGGGCGACGGGATGTAGCTTTTGACGCGGATACCATGGCTTGAATGAACAAGAGTTGTAAGGAGGAATCCTTTATGGGGATCAACTGGAAGAGGTACATGCTGGGAGCACTTTTGCTCGCCTCTCTGTCACTGCTCCTGTTTGGCTGCGGCGATTACGGCAGCGATCAGACGGCGCAGAACGGCTCGGTGACAAAATCGGTTTCCGGCGTGGTATCGGGCGATGACGGGCTTCCTGTGGCAAACGCAACGGTGACTGCCTACGCCGTCGACGCCAACGGCGTTCAGTCCACGACCCCCTTGAGCGTGAACCCCGCCAGTGCCACAAGCGATGCCAACGGCGTGTACCGATTGTTCATCCCGGAAAGCTACCAGGGGGCGGTGATACTTGAGGCCACCCTTCCTCCGGCCAGGCTTTTGGACCGGCTGGCGAAGATGCTCTTTGCCGCGGGGGACCGGAAGATGAAATCCGCCCTGCCGGAACGCTACCTCGACTCGGCCTCGGTTCCGCCGGTCATGATCAGCTTCGCCACCAACGCCGTGGTGCAGTTCATCGAACTTAACGCCATAAACGCAGCGAGCCCGGCGCAGGGATTCAGCGCGACCGGCTTCAGCTCCGACAACATCGCCAAGGCTACCTTCGTGATGGAGGCCTTCTTCGGGGCCTACTTCAGCCAGCTACCCCCCCCGGCCAACGCCGCCCAACTGACCAGCAGCACTAACGCGCAGCAGAACCTGGTGGTCATGACCCGGGCGCTGGCCGCGTTGGCAGCAAATCCAGGCACCCCAATCACCATGGCCCAGATCGTGACCGGCATCGCCACCACCGGCCTGGGCGAAGAGACTGCAGACCAGATCCGGAGGTCGGTGACGGCGATAAGCCTGGCACTCAGCGCGAGCGGTGCGCTCCCCGCCGAGTACCTTCCCAGCCAGAGCGCCAACACCGCGCTCGCCAACGCGACCTACGCGCCGCTGACGCCGCCGGCCTTGACCGACAACGGCGCCCCCGGCGCGCCCGGGAGCCTGGGCGCCAGCGCCCTCGACGCCAGGACCGTGAGCCTGACCTGGAGCCTGTCGGTCGATGAAGGGTCGGGGGCTAGCGGCGTCGCCGGCTACCTGGTGTACCGAAGCGACGTCTCCACCCCCTACCTGGCGATCGACACGGTCCCGGGAGCGGAGGCGACCAGCTACACCGACGTCACGGCCGCGCCGGCCACCCAGTACAGCTACAAAGTGGTCGCCTTCGACGGCGCGCGCAACCTCTCGCTGCCGAGCAACGTGGCTACGCTCAGGACTCCGGCGCAGGCCAATGCCGCTGACAGCGCCCCCCCTGCTACCCCGGCGGGACTGGTGTGCCGGGGCTACAGCGACCGGCAGATCAACCTGCAGTGGCTGCAGTCCACCGACCTGGGGAGCGACGGCGCCCTGATCCCCGCCAGCGGCTACAAGGTGTACCGCGACTGGCAGGTGGTCGCCGTGGTGAGCGAGGCTTCCTACATCGACACCGATGTCACTCCCGGCACCCAGTACAGCTATTACGTCAAGGCCTTCGACGCCAACGCCAACATCTCGGCCGCCTCCGCCACGCTCAACGTGCGCAGCGCGGCAGCGGCGGGAACCACTCCCCCGGCGCCCCCGGGA
>Ga0209212_1005098_pt1 | contig 15882 bp, 15 predicted proteins | sample RifGroC2_FD_183996 | JGI IMG/M metagenome (GOLD analysis project Ga0209212, IMG submission 183996) | Groundwater microbial communities from Rifle, Colorado, USA - Groundwater C2 (SPAdes) (version 2) | ecosystem: Environmental > Aquatic > Deep subsurface > Groundwater | place: Rifle, Colorado...
ACTGATGAAGGAACTATAAATGCTCCTATAGACAGACATCTCACGCAAAGACACAAAATGGGAATCGTTGAAGGCGGCAAAAATGCCATAACTCATTGGAAAGTTCTTGAGCGTTTTGACAAATTTACTTTTATTGAAGCCACATTGGAAACAGGACGCACTCACCAGATAAGAGTTCATTTTTCGAGCAAAAATCATCCTGTAGCGGGCGATCCTCTTTACGGGGGCGATAATTTAAAAATTAAACTTAATGGACAGGCACTTCAGGCTTATAAATTAACTTTTTTCAGACCGTCTGACCAGAAACAAATGGTGATTGAACTTGAACCTGATGATGATATTCAAAAAATGTTGAAATTTTTAAGAAGTTAATTTTAAAAATAATTTGATAAACAAGTTCCTGCTTGGTAAAATTCAAAAATGAGAATAGTTTTTGTAATTGATAAAATAGAATTCAAATATTTCGAGATTAATGAGCTGGTAACATCTTTCTGGCTCATTAAAGAATGCCTTGAAAGAGATTTTGAAGTTTGTATCACTACAATGGATAAACTTTTTCTTGATGACAATAAACCAAAAGCCTATCTATATAAGACTTCGCTGATAAATAAAAACGAAAAACAGGACATGGTTTATGATAAAGAAAATTTTACCGCTTGTTTAAATAATTTTGACTTAATTTTGTTCAGACCAGACCCTCCTGTAACTATGGAGTACATTTTTGCGACTTATATTCTGGATTTTGTCGATAAATCAAAGACAAGAGTCGTAAATAACCCGCAGGGAATAAGATCAGCAAACGAAAAACTTTATATAAACAACTTTCCTGACCTGACACCAAAGAGTATTACAACTTCCAATATAAATTTAATCAGGGATTTTGTAAATGAACACGAAGAAGCAGTACTGAAACCGCTTAATAAATGCTTTGGAAAAGGTGTTTATTACCTTAAAAAAGGCGACAAAAACCTTAATACAATAATTGATTCCGAAACAAACAGCGGAGGAACGCCCGTAATAGTTCAGGAATATCTAAAAAACGCCATGAATCAGGATAAACGAATTATCATGATAGGCGGAGAAGTTTATGACGAGTGTATAACAAAACTTTCCGGCAAAGAAGATTTTAAATTCAATACTCACAACGATGAATTCTTTAAAAAGACCGAGTTAACTGCCAAAGAAAGAGAAATCGGCAACAGACTTTCTTCAAAGCTCAAAGAAGACGGCTTATATCTTGTAGGACTCGATGTTATGGACGAAAAACTAATAGAAATAAACGTCACAAGCCCTTGTTTCTTCATAAAAGAAATAAACGCCATGTTTAATGTAAATCTTGAAAAAAGAGTCGTAGATTATCTTGAAAGCCTGGTGGTTTAAAAAGAATCTGTCATTGCGGCAGCATCGCTGCACCACTAAGTGGCAATCTAATAACTTTAGATTCTCACGTCAGCCATACCGGCTTCCTCAGAATGACAAAATAACAAATTTTACTGAATTACAGATTCTTTGTCTTCAATGCTGGTAGGCTTTCCGAGAACTCTCACAAGCTCGAGAACCGTTGCTTTCATCTGGCATCTTTGAGGACTTCCATTGAAAAATTCGCTGTAATAACAGTTAGTACAGACACATCCTCTCTGATAACAATCAATAGCTGCTTTTGTCCATCTTCTGACAGACGCAACCCTTCCTAAATCCCTACATCTATGCACTAAACTATCTCCCAAAACCACAATTACCAACCATACTATTTATTTTGTTTGTGTATAAGCTTAATTCTTAAAGCCCCGGCTTTTATTGCCTGTTGCTCTTCCGGCTTTAAGATTCTGCGTCGCTGTTTTTTTCGGGGATTAATCCTTTATGAGATGAATTTATAGTTAATAAGCCTTAATTAATCTTCCCGTATTAAAATTATATACACAAAGAATAAAAACTCAACAAATGTTTGTACAATTATTACATTACTAAACAAAAGGTTGAATATCATGCCATGCCTGAATTTGACATGCTTTTTTATGAAAAATTCATGTTAACAAAACTTCATTAAACTAAATATTTCTTTATGTAAATTGATTTGATAAAGAACTACTAGCTTGCTAAGATAGTGCTTAACTAACGTGAATTGCTAATTAATTTTTGAATTGTCATGTTGAGCAAAGCGAAACATCTGTCCCTTTTGGACAGATTCTTCGGGCTAAAGCCCTCAGAATGACAAAACAATATAAATAAGTATTTCGCTTATTTATCGACTCGGGTTAATTAGCAATTCACATTAACTTAAACCCTCAGGTGAAATATATTGACTAAAAACAAACAGGAAAAAGTTGCCGCATCGAACAAAAAAGCTTTCCATGAATATAATATTCTGGAAAAATATGAAGCTGGAATTGTTTTAACAGGCACAGAAATAAAATCAGTCCGCGCGGGCAGAGTAAACTTAAAAGACAGCTTCGCGAAAATTGAAAAAGGCGAGGTTTGGCTTTATAAAATGCATATCAGCCCGTATGAAATGGGTAATATCTATAATCATGACCCTGAAAGAAAAAGAAAACTTCTTCTTAAAAAAGCTGAAATAAGAAAACTGACCGACAAAATGAAAGGGACGGGGGAAACTTTAGTTCCTCTAAAGATGTATATTTCCGGAGGATGGGCAAAAGTTGAAATCGGAATCGCAAAAGGCAAAAAACTTCACGATAAACGCGATGATATTGCCCAAAAATCCGTCAAAAGAGATATAGAAAGAGCAATGAAAAGATTTTAATTTTCCCAATAAGTCGCTCTGGCTCTTTCAGTTTCCCACACACAAACTTTTGTAAGTTTAGGAATTTTCTTTTTTAACTCAGTATAAATAAATTTTGCTATATTTTCGCTGCTGGGACTTACTCCTTTAAGCTCTTCGAGAGTATTCAAGTCATGATGATCCAGTATGTCGAGAATACAGTTCAACTCTTTCTTCAAGATTGTAAAATCAATTAACATTCCTGATTGATCAAGTTCTTCTCCCTGCGCGTAAACTTCGACTTTCCAGTTGTGACCGTGGAGATTTTCGCATTTTCCGTCATAATTAAGCAGGTGATGCGCCGCGGAAAAATGCGCTTCTACTTTTACTTCAAACATTTTTAGATTCCTTTAAAAACTCCATTCTCAAAGTATATCAAAAAATCATCTTAATTTTGCTTTTATAATTCATATCGTTTAACCTTACACTGATTTGATCTATAATAGATAAAATAAATACAAATTTAAAAGGAGAGAATTATGCCTGCAATGTTTTTATGCCGAAAGATGATATTACAACCCAAGAACTCGCTTTAATAACAGGATTTTTAATGAGAGGCTTAGTTCAAGCCATCGAGGAAAGGGCTGATGATATAATTAATAACAAAAATTTAGAGCGTCTTCCTGTCCAAATAGCTGATCGTAGTTACAATCACAAGTTTTAACCAGATGGGTTCTAATTATTTCGATCAACCAACAAGAAAACTTTTTAAATAATTTTCTCAATCTGGCTTATCCTTGTATAAAGTCTGGACTATCCCGTAAAAAATCTGGCGTATCTCCGCACCAAAACGCTATATTCTTTTAAATCCACAGGGTTTTTAATCACTAACTAAATAACTATTTAACCTCCTGCTGATAAATAAACTGATTTTTCTAGAATGTTATAATGCATCAGAAAACAATCAAGGGGACTCAAACCCGCACCTCCCTACAAGAAAAGGAGAGAGCGGAACGGGTGTCACCCGTTCCGCTCTCTCCTTTTCTTGACTTCATAAAAAAAATCATTAAATTATAAAAATATACTGTAATTCCTCTTAATAGAGGTTATAGAAATACAAAATTTTCCACACAATAGAAATAGTATTATAAAATCGGGAACTTAAAGTGCCTTTTAAATACAGACTTGAAAAAGTCATTAAATACAGAATACAAAAAAGGGACGAACAACTTAATGTCGTAATAGCCGCGCAAAAGGAAGTTCAGAGGATTCAGGCGGAGATAGACAAAAACAAAAACAGCGTCGCGCTCCTTAGAAAATCCATTTATTCCGCACACCACACGCTTATGGAGAATTATGACAACTACATAAAACATCTTGACGATATAATCGCCCAACTGGAAATCAAAAAACAGGAAGCCATAGACAGACTTAACGAAGAAAAAGAAAAACTCGCAGAATTGGAAAAAGCAGTAAAAGTTCTTGAAAAACATAAGGAAAAAATGCTCGAGCAATACAAAGAAGAAGAAAAAAAGGCTGAAATGAAAATACTCAACGAGGTTGCAGGGCAAAAACACTACGCAAAAATGCAGGAAAAAATTAAGGATCAACTTGAAGAAGATGAAGCAGAAGGAATAATGCAGGATGGAAATTAAATCCAAAATTGAAGAAAATATTCCAATTCAGGGAAAGAATCTCTCTATTTCGGAAAATAACAGATCTAATAACATAAAATCTTTTTCCTTTAATACCGACCTGCCTGATTTTGAAGCATATCTTCAAGAACTTGGCGAAGATAAAAAAACTATTGCCGAAGAACAAAATAATATTCAGGTTTTAATTCCGCAGGAAAAAAACACAGAAGCCTCAAAAGCCCTTAAAAAACTTGCCGAAAAAGAAAATATTCCCGTAAAAATAAATAATCTCCATGATATCAAGCTTTTTATGCGTAAAAAAGAAGGGCTAAGACCTCTTGATAACGATATAAACATAAATTTAGATAATTTTAAAAAAGAAGATATTACTTTTTTGAGAGCCTGCCTTGAAAATCCTACCATGACTTTAACTAATTTGAATAATCAAAACTTTCAGGCGGTTTTTGCAGTTCAAAATCAAAACAATCAGGTTTCTTACAAAAGTTTTGATGTTTCAAAAGGTTTGTTTAACTTAATTGAATACTCATTCAAAGCGCAAAAGCCTGTTAGGCTTGATTTTAATGGGAATTCTTCCGTTATACTAAAAATGCATAATGACGGAAAGCTTATAGCAGAGTTTATTTCCAATGATAAAGCTATGGAATATATTCTTAAAAGCAGTATTCCCGGTCTTAAAGACAAGCTTGATTCAGAAGGCATAGCTTATGAAGAGATTTCTTACAAAGATAATTCGAGAAATAATGATAAAAGACAACGCAAAGAGAACGATACGAAAGCTTATTAGCCAAAAACAATAACCAAGATAAAAAGGAGGCAATCAATGAACGATTCCTTTGTAACAGCCATTAATACCCAGCGAATAACCAAAGACTGGATGGATCAAATTGCAGTAAATCTGAGTAACGTTTATACTCCGGGATATAGAGAAGTTCAAGGAACCTTTAAGTCTTTCATGAATGGTTCTACTTTGGATGAAATCAGGGTAAAAACATTTCAGGGCAAATCCATGCCGGGAACTTCGCCGGAAAACGTTTATCTGGAAGGGCAGGGATTTTTTGTAACCAAAAGACCCGACGGAAAGATTTTATACACGCGTCTCGGCGAATTTACTTTTGACGGAGAAGGCGTTTATAAAACAAGAGAAGGCTATAACGTTCAGGGGTATATTTTAAACGATAAAGGCGAAGTTCAGGCGGGAGTAAACGATCCTAACGCCGCGAGAGCAGATGACAACCTTGCCCAAATTCCCACTACAGACATAAAACTCTGGATTGATCCCAGCAACGGCAAATACCTCGGAAAATACGAGGAATTTGAAATAAAAGGCGACGGTGTTATCTACGGTAAAGCCGACAAAGGCAAAATAAAAGTTCCTCTATACAAAATGTCGATTATGAATTTTCATAACCCTGCGGAAATGACACAGGTTAAAGAAGGCTATTATATTGAGAATGAAGCTTCGGGAAAACCTGTTATCGGTCGAGGAGAAGTCAGGGGATGGCTTCTCGAATCTTCAAACGTTGATATGAAAGCTGATATAAGTTATTTCCAACAGGCTAAAGTTCAGCTTGATATGGCAAATAAGCTTATAAGCACCAACAAACAGCTTCTTGAAGAAGCCTTAAAGCTGCTGCAATAGTTTTATTTATTTAGCGGCATAAAAGATTGATTAACCCGAATTGCTAAATAACCGGAATCGCTAGTTAGTGTAAACTGTCACCCTGAACTTGATTCAGGGTGACAGTTTACGATTAATGTTTTAATTTCAAAATGGTAAGAGGCTGAAACACCAGGTAGGGGTATAAAACTACGGCTTTCAGTTTCGTCTTATTTTGCAGCCAGTTCAGCATGACGATTTTTAGTTTTTTACAGAAAATTAATTAGCAATTCAAATTGATTAACGGTGATTTATATTTTGGACGTTTTTAAAAACTTGAAAGAAAACAATCTTTACCCGTTAAATCATTTTTATTTTCTCATTATTTCTAGTGTACAAGAAAGAAAATAAACTCGGGGCTTGGGGTAGAAAGCCCCATTATATTATTATAAAATTTATTTTCTTATATAATATAATGATAATTTGGTTTAATTCTTGGTAGATATTTAAATTAAACGTTGGACAGATGCTGAAGTGCTAACGCACAAACATAGTGTACACAACAAATGAATCGGGTACTTAATCATGTGCCTCTGGCACTTCAGCATGACAGTGAGAGGATAATTACACATCATGACAAATATACAAAAAATCTCAGGAAAAGAAATAAGACAAAAATTCATTAATTTTTTCAAAGAAAAACATGATTCTGTTCATATACAAAGCTCAAGTTTAATTCCTGATAATCCGACGGTATTGCTTACAACAGCAGGAATGCTTCAGTTTGTGCCGATATTTTTAGGGTATGAAGCCCCTCCAAATCCTCCTAGAGCAGTAACAGTACAAAAATGCGCCCGCGCAGGCGGCAAAGATTCCGATATAGAAAACGTGGGAAGGACTCCCCGCCATCATACTTTCTTTGAAATGCTCGGAAATTTCAGTTTCGGGGATTATTTTAAAAAAGAAATTATTCCGTGGGCTTGGGATTTTGTGACAAACGAAATAGGTCTTGATAAAAGCAGACTCTGGGTTACCGTATTTGAAACAGATGATGAGTCTTTTGAAATATGGAAAAATGACGTAGGTGTTCCTGTAGAAAGAATTTTGCGAAAAGGAAAGAAAGATAATTTCTGGGGACCTCCCGGCCCGACAGGACCTTGCGGACCTTGCACAGAGATTCATTATGATTTAGGCGAGGAATATAAATGCGAACATCCTCAATGCGGAATTGATACCTGCGAATGCGACAGATACGTGGAAATTTGGAATCTGGTTTTCATGGAACTCAACAAAGACGAGGAAGAAAACTTTACGCCGCTTGAAAAGAAAAACGTAGACACCGGAATGGGGCTTGAAAGAATTACTATGGTTGTAAACGGGCTTACTTCAACTTTTGATACTGATTTATTGCAGCCTATAGTGAAAAAAGTTTGCGAATTATCCGGTAAAAAATATAAAGACAACAAAAAAGACGATGTAAGCATAAGAATAATCACAGACCACGCGCGTTGCGTGAGTTTCTTGATTTCCGACGGGCTTATTCCAGGCAATGAGGGCAGAAATTATGTCCTTCGGATGATTTTGAGAAGGGCTTTAAGGCACGGGAAAATTCTTGGTGTTGAGCTTCCTTTCTTATACAAAATCGTGGATACAGTTGTGGAAAATTACAAAGACACTTATCCCGAGCTGGAAAAAAACAAGGAAAAAGTGATTTCTGTTATCAAAAAAGAAGAAGAAAGATTTAGCCGTACAATAGACAGAGGTGAATGGTTATTAGATAACTTGATAAAACAAGCTGGAGAAGGACTTATAACTAAAATTGATGATGTGAATGGTTTAGTATCTGTTGAAGGAGAATCTCCATTTTCCCATTCTCCAGATGCAAAACTGCCCCCAACTATAATTTCAGGCAAGGATGCATTTAAACTATACGATACATACGGATTTCCCTTTGAATTAACTAAGGAAATGGCTGAAGAAGAAGGATTTTCTGTAGATGAAGATGGATTTAAAAAGGCTATGGAAGAGCAAAAAGTTAGGGCAAGAGGCGCAAGAGCTGCTGTAAGGCTTACTGACGATACTATTTATATTGAAATATACGAAAAGCTTGGAGCAACGAATTTTGTCGGGTATTCCGAAGTTGAATCGGATGACAGCGTTATAAAAACTCTGATAAAAGACGGAATAGTTTCTGATTCTCTGGAAGAAGGAGATGTTGCCGAAATAATTCTTGATAAAACGCCGTTTTATGCGGAATCCGGCGGTCAGGTCGGAGATACTGGCTTAATTAAAAGCGAAAATTTTGAAGCGGAAGTATTAAATACCACTAAGTTTAATGATTTATTTATTCATAAAGTCCAAATTAAACACGGTGAAGCGAAAATAGGAGAAAAAGTTTCCGCTGTGGTAGATGAAGCAAGAAGAAAAGATATTAAAATTCATCATACAAGCGCGCATCTTTTGCAGTCGGCTTTGAGGGAAGTCCTCGGGGATTCCGTTGCTCAGGCGGGTTCTCAGGTGGAGCCTGACAGGACGAGATTTGACTTTTCTTTTGACAGAGCTGTCAGCGAGCAGGAAGTAGAAAAAGTCGAAAATCTTATTAATAAATGGATAAATGAAAATCATAAATCACAAACCCAAGAATTATCAATAGATGAAGCTAGGGCTTCAGGGGCAATTGCTTTGTTCGGTGAGAAATACGGTGATAAAGTAAGAGTTGTATCAATCGAAGGAGTAAGCAAAGAGCTTTGCGGAGGAACTCACGCTGATACCACAGGCGAAATCAGGCTTTGTAAAGTTGTTTCCGAAAGCGCAATTGCGGCGGGAACAAGAAGAATTGAGCTTATATGCGGACAAAAAGCTTTTGATTATTTAAACAGTTATTATAAAGAGCTTGCTAAAATCTCTAAAAAATTGAAAACTCCTCCGACAGAAGTCACTGAAAGACTTGAGAAACTTCAGGATGAGTTAAATTTAAGCCAAAAACGCATTGAAGTTCTTGAAACAGAGATTGCGGAAAATAAAATTGGTACACTTTTAGGGTTGGCTGTAGAAATTCAAGACGGAAAACTTCTTGTGGCGAAAGTTGATGGGATTCCTTCTAAAGCTTTAAGGGGACTTACTGAAAAAATCGGTGATAAATTAGGCAATAGTATTGTAGTGCTTGCCTGTGTTGAGGATGAAAAGATTTCTATTACAAGCAAAGTTTCACAGAATTTCATCGCTAAAGGCGTGAATGCAGGGCAATTGGTTAATGAAATTGCTTCCAAGTGCGACGGGAAAGGCGGAGGAAAACCGAATTTCGCTCAAGCTGGAGCAAAAGATGTTTCTAAGCTTGATGAGGCACTTTTAGAAGTTAAAAGAAAGTTGATTTTATAAAGGGGGTAGCAAGCCCCTTCTTAATGCCGTTTATGGCGAGCAACCAAGTAGTAAAGCTACGTGGCAATCTATTCAGCGCGAATGAGTTTTAGGGAATTTTGTTTTTAAAAGGGACTTCCTGTCCCTTAAACCTTCATCTTCAAAAAATAAAAGTAAGGCGCTGGCTTTAGACAGCTAAACCGTGATATAGCTTATGTTTTCGTTTGTCAATAAAAAGTTTTAACACAGTATATTTAACAAATTTGCTTTTTCTTCTTCTGATTTCATAATTATTGCAATTAATTTGCATGAAATACCGGGTAATTCAAAATAAATTTGTTTTAAATAAAAAAAGATGACTCTCTGGAACTAGCAATCTCTTCATTAAAAATTTCTTTATTTAATTAGACATATATAAAGTATTTACAAAATATCATTTACATAGCGATTAAATATTTTATTTTTACACATCTGCACATACAAGAAAGGAAAAAATTAAATGTCAATTCAATACGGAACAACTTCGAGTTACAATCCTTACGGCAGTTCGTACGGAACTACTTCAAGTTACAATCCTTACGGCAGTTCGTACGGAACTACTTCAAGTTACAATCCTTACGGCAGTTCGTACGGAACAACTTCAAGTTACAATCCTTACGGCAGTTTGTACGGAACAACTTCAAGTTACAATCCTTACGGCAGTTCGTATGGAACAACTTCGAGTTACAATCCTTACGGCAGTTTGTACGGAACAACTTCAAGTTACAATCCTTACGGCAGTTCGTATGGAACAACTTCGAGTTACAATCCTTACGGCAGTTCATAGGCAGTTCATACGGAACTACTTCAAGTTTGTTTGGAAGCATGTCTTCCAGTTATGCAGGAACAGGACTTGAAGGAATTTTCTCAGATATAGATAGTATTTATAGTTATACCAGTAATTATTTAAATCAAACCAGCCAGCTGCTGTCGCTATCAAGCAGTACCACTTCCGGCTCTACTGATACTTCTAATATTCTTACGCAACTTCTTGGGTTAACAGGAACAAGCAGTACCACTTCCGGCTCTACTGATACTTCTAATATTCTTACGCAACTTCTTGGGTTGACAGGAACAAGCAGTATCACTTCCGGGTCTACTGATACTTCTAATATTCTTACGCAATTACTCGCACTTCTTGGAACCAGCAGTTCCTCATAAAAATAATATTGTCTAACTATTAAAATTTTGTAAAAAAGAATCCATTTAATTATAAAAAATGGATTCTTTTTTGTTTTTTATTAAAGTTTAAAAAAATAACTCCCCGGAGTCATATAGTTATTTTTTAAATTGTCGATTTTTAAAATAGATAAAAGATGTGTATCGTAAAAAGCTTAAAATAAAGAAAAGGAGAAAGCTTATGACATTCAATGTTAATGCAATTAATGGTTTATCTAAAGCAAACCGTCCTGATCCTGCTCAAATGAAAGTAAAAATTGATGCCTTGCTTAAAGCAGGCGGAGCAACAGATGAAGAAATAGCAAATCTTAAAGGACCTCAAGATGTTCAAACGCTTGCCGCAAAATATGGTGTTACTTTGCCCCAACCACCTCAAATGCAGCAGCAGGTAAGTATTTTTGATAATCAAAATACAATACAAAATAAAAATACCGTACAGGCAGGCGGAAACAAGCCAAGCGGACCACCGCCTGAAATTGTTTCTGCTCTTCAGGCAGGAGGCGCAACTGATGAAGAAATAGCCGGTATTACCGGTCCTCAAGATGCGGAAGCTATCGCTGTAAAATATAATATTACGCTTCCTGCTCCTCCCGCGCCCCCTCAAGGATTACAAGGCAAAAGCATTTTTGATCAAAAATAACATATAACCCGCCGGTCACACACCCAAAAAACTCCTTAATCAGCACACAGATTAAGGAGTTTTTATTTGTAGTGTTCAGATTCATTAATTTAATCCATATTCATACTCTTGATAATTAATGAATCATTGCAGTAGGTATAAAATTTAAAAAATGACTCTATAGAGCCAACAATTCGCATGAAAAGAATGTTTTTATAATGATATAGATATAATAAATATATAACGAATAAATATTTATTAGTCGTTTTAGAAATATATAAAAAAGGAGAATGCTTATGTCAATCAATGTCAGTTCAATTTATGGAAATGCTCAAAACCAATACCGTCCTGATCCTGCTCAAATGAAAGTAAAAGTTGATGCATTGCTTGTAGCTGCGGGCGCTACACAGGAAGAAATCGATACAGCGGGTCCGCAGGGCATAAGATCTCTGGCTTCCAAATATGGTGTTTCTCTTCCACAGCCTCCTCAGATGCAGCAAGGCAATATTTTTGATAATCAAAACAAAACCAATGGCAAAGGTAATCAAATGAAAGCCCGAGTTGACGCCGCACTTATAGAAAATGGCGCAACAAAAGCAGAAATATCCGAAGCTTCAGCACAAGGTCCCGAAGGAATTAAAGCTCTGGCTGAAAAATATGGAGTTGAGCTTCCTCAGCCTCCTCAACGTCCTGAAGGAGCATCAAATCAAGGAAGTAAACCAAGTGAACCGCCACAAGAAATTATTAATGCTCTTACAGCCGGTGGCGCAACTGAAGATGAAATAGATGCTATCGATGGTCCGGAAGCAGCACAAACACTTGCTGACAAATATGATGTGACTCTTCCTGCCCCTCCGCAAAAACGAGGTTCGGCTTCTTCTGCTTCAACATCTTCAATAGATACATCAAGTATGATTCAACAAATAATGACTTTTCTTCAATCACTGGGTTTTAATATAGGCTAATAAACTAATATAAAATAAATATATAAGCTGAAAAGCTAAAGAGATTAACGCTTTATTAAAGCGTTAATCTCTTTTTAATTTTCTATAAGAGAAATTACAATGATATTATTTTAAAAAATCCCTTATTTTTATACTAATTCTAAAAAAATGACTCTGTAGAGCTAGTTTTAACTTTGCGCAATAAAGTATTATATATAAATACAGTAAGAGAGATTATATGTTTAAATTTGCAAGATATTTTTTCACAGTTTTTTTAATTACGACTATAGTTCCGCTTGTGTTGATGTTTTCATGGAATCATCATCAGATGGAACGCATGATGAAAGAAAAAAATCAGTTTTTTGTTAATTTCGGAAGTAAAGAATTAAAACGCTCAATTCAACAATATTTAAAAATAAGAGAAAGCTTTATTTTAGAGAAAATATTAGATTTACAGACAAAAAAAGTAACTTTAAAAAAACTGCAGAATATTTTTCAAACAGATAAAATTGAGTTGATTTATAACAAAAAAATTAATAAAGTTGAATCTTATTATGAAACAATTAATTCTAAATTTTCTAATAAGCCTGAACTTTATAATGTTTTAGTTGTTCCTTATGAAGTTTCAAATATCAAGGGAATTAAAATTGCGGAAAAAGTTAACCTTGATCAACTTCATCCAAACGGTCCTTTTGATATAGAAATATTTCTCGGAAATAAAACAGATAAAAATTCTTTTGTAGAAGTTATTAAAAATCCAATCTTTTCCGCAGAGAGGCAACCTCCTTTCATGAAAAACAAAAAGTTTCCGCCTCCGCCAATGTTTGTTGAAAATCCTGAAAAAGTAAAAATAACTGATAATTACGGAAAAACAATCGCTATTTTACTTATAAAACATACTAACATGCCTGCTCCTCCATTTTTTAAACCCGCTCGGGGGTTTAATCCGCCCCTGCCTGGTCCCGGTCATAATATTGAAAACGAATTAGGACTGCTTATTTTATTAGCCGGATCTGTTTTTAGTTTGTTAATGGGATTTTATCTCAATAAAAATTTTATAAATCCGCTGCTGATTCTTTCTAATGCCTTAAAACAGGTTCAGCGGGGTAATTTGTCATTTGAACTCGACACTCATATCAAGCAGGAACAAATAATGGGGATTTTTAACGATTTTAATCAAATGATAAAAGGTTTAAAAGAAAAAGATACTTTAAGAAAAAGCTTTGTGACAAATTTAACGCATGATCTTAAAACTCCATTAATAGCACAGGAACGTTCTCTTGGAATGATATCAAAGGAATTTGAAGCATTAGGCTTAAAAGCGCCCTGCGAACTTGCTAAAGGATTAGAAAAAAACAATAAACACCTTTTAAGAATGGTTAATTTAATTTTAGAATCATACAGATTTGACTCTGAAAATTTGAACCTTATAATTTCAGACATAAACATTTCAGAATTAATCAACAATTGTTATGAAAAGCTAAATCCACTTGCTTTAGAAAAAAATATTCAACTTTTAAACAATATTCCAAATGATTTTCCGCTTATAAACTCTGATATAACAAGTCTTAAAAGAGTCTTTCTGAATTTAATTTCAAATTCTATTGATAACATAGCTCAAAATGGCAAAGTTGAAATAAGCGCGGAAATATGCGAACAGTTTATTAAGATATTTGTTCTGGATAATGGCTCCGGTATTGCCCAAGAAGACATACTATTCATATTTGATCATTACTATACTGGAAAAAGCGGTGATAGAAAAATAGGTTCAGGCTTAGGGCTTTATGTTTGCAAAAAATTAATAGAAATACATCACGGAGAAATAAACGTTGAAAGTGAAATAAATAAATATACAAAATTTATTATTAAACTGCCGTTAAAAAGTCAAATAAAGGATAAAAAAGAATGAGTATAAAAATATTAATAGCCGAAGACCATGATCATACAAGACAAGGTTTAATTTATGGACTTGAAAAATACGAGAATATAGAAGTTGTGATGGAAGCTGTGAACGGACAGGAAGCTGTCGAATTTGTCCAAAAATCAAACCCCGACATAATATTAATGGATATTATGATGCCTGTTTTAAACGGAATAAAAGCGACTCAAAAAATCAAAGCTATTAACGGCGACATAAAAATAATTATGCTAACTTCTTATAATGAAAAGGAACAGGTGTTATCCGCGTTTAATTCAGGCGCTAATGCTTATTGTATGAAAAATATTGTTCTTGATGATCTTGTTAATGTCATTAAAACCGTCATGGATGGTTCTTTATGGATAGATTCAAGTATAGCAGGGTATATTCTGGAGATTTTGCAATCAAAATCAAATATGACTACGGATGATCCACAAAAAGAAAACTGCATTAATCTTACAGCTAGAGAAAAAGAAATTTTAAAATTAATAGCAAACGGCTTAAACAATAAAGATATTGCGCAAAAGCTCTGTCTTTCCCTGCATACTGTCAAAAATCATGTCCGCAGCATAATTCATAAGCTTGCCGTAAGTGATAGAACACAAGCAGCAATCATAGCTTTAAAAGAAAATCTTATTTAAGTTTAAAAAAAGTTGATTAAAAAGAATTCAAGAATCTTTTATTTATAATTTTTGTTGTAATTAAATAAAACAGAAGAATTAAAACCAAAAGCAGCCAATAAAAAGCCGGAAGCGTAACAAAACCAAGATGAACCGCGTAATTAGAAAATAACAGCCACACAATTAAACTAATCATAAATATATTCATCAAAAAAATCCAAACACTCGCATTGCTTTGAATAAAAGGTATTTTGTCCGTCCTAATTGCATGAATAACAAGAATTTCGGCAATAAGCGTCTTTACAAACCATCCCGTTTGAAACAAAGCCTCGTTTTCCAGAGCATTAAAACCAAAAATAAGTACGGCAAAAGTTATATAGTCAAAAACCACATTAATAGGACCTAATACCAGCATGGATTTTTTAATATTCTCTATATCCCATTTTTTGGGCTGTCGAGTGTATTCTTTATCCACATTATCAGTAAATAAAGACACTTGGGAAATATCATAAAGCAGGTTTTTAGCAATAATTTGAACGGGAGCCATGGGCAAAAACGGCAAAAATATTGAAGCTGTCGCCAAACTTATCATATTTCCAAAATTTGAACTGCCGCAAGCGAGAAGATATTTTGTTATATTTCCAAACACCCTCCTGCCTTCGATAACGCCTTTTTCTAAAATTAACAGATTTTTTTCCAGAAGTATTATATCAGCGGATTCTTTAGCTATATCGGCGGCTGAATGAACAGAAATCCCCACATCCGCTGCTTTTAAAGCCAGCGCATCATTTATTCCGTCACCCAAAAACCCCGTAACATGCCGGTTTTCACGAAGCATTTCGACAATTTTTTGTTTATGTTCAGGGGTTAATTTTGCAAAAATATTGTTATTTTCAACAATTTCCGACAATTTTTCATCGGACAAATTTTCAATATCGTTCCCTAAAACAATGCCCAGAGTCTTTATTCCGACTTCATTGCAAATTTTCTTTGTAATTACTTCATTATCACCCGTCAAAATCTTTATATCCACGCCATTTTGATATAATTGTTTAATTGCCTTAATGGCGGATTCTTTTGGCGGATCAAGAAAAGCCGCAAATCCCATTAAAATAAGATTACTTTCGTCTTCAGAAGAAAATTTATCTTTAGGAGATTCAAAATCTTTATAAGCGACGGCTATAACCCTAAACCCGTCTTCGTTTAATTCTTCTGTTATTTTTTTTATTTTTTCC
>Ga0209212_1005099_pt1 | contig 15880 bp, 11 predicted proteins | sample RifGroC2_FD_183996 | JGI IMG/M metagenome (GOLD analysis project Ga0209212, IMG submission 183996) | Groundwater microbial communities from Rifle, Colorado, USA - Groundwater C2 (SPAdes) (version 2) | ecosystem: Environmental > Aquatic > Deep subsurface > Groundwater | place: Rifle, Colorado...
CCGGAAGTGAACGGAGGGGGGAGATCAGGGTGCTGCCAACGGCGACAGGTACTGCCCCGCATCTTCAAGCCCGAGGCTAAGCCACCTCACCTCGTATCCCTGGTATGAGACGAGCAGTTTCTCCGCCTTCTTTTTCAGCGCTTCGGGGTTTATTCGGGCCTTGTTCAGCTTGATCTCAGCGATGGTGAGGATCTTCTTCAGGTCATTAACAGCCACCAGGTCGATTTCGTTCTGGTTTCCCTTTTCCCAATAGGAGCCGATTACGTTGTAGTCGCCGCTTTCTGCGAAAAGCTCGTGAAAGAAGCGCTCCAGCATCAATCCGGACCATGTGGCGAAATCGCGGTCGATCACTTCCCTGATATACGCGTAGTTTCCTGCTTCCACGGCGGACCGGTTCCGGAAGATGAACCTGAACCAGAAATTCAGGAAATTGTCGTTGATGATATATTTCACGAGACGGGCGTTGGGGCGGGTGTTGATCGGCTTTCGCCGGGAGATCAGCCCGTAATCCTGCTCAAGCCTCGCCAGGTAGGTCCCGGCATGGATCTCCAGGACGGACTCGATCTCGGTCCGGGCCGTCTTGCCGTTTGCTATCAGCTCCAGAATGGAAAAGTAGGTGCCGTACTCCTTGCCGAATTCCTCAATCAGCAGGTTCCTCCCCTCGTTCAGGAACGGCGAGTGCTCGCTCAGCATGAAATCCAACATCTCGTTGTAGGGCAGCGCCCCGTTCGAGGCAAGGATCTCCAGGTACTTGGGAAGCCCCCCGGTCAGGGCAAAACAGTCAAAGAGCGTCTTCAGGTCGTCATGCCGGTAATCTTGCAGGACAGCCTGAACATTTCTGATGGAAAAGGGCTTGAGAAGCAGAATCCGGTCGGCACGGCCAAAGAGAGGTTCCTTGGACTCCTCGAAGATGCGGTGCATGAGAGAGTAGACCGAGCCGATGCAGATCAGGTTCATCCGGCAGGCGGATTTGTTCCGGTCCCAGAGGTGCTGGATTTCGGAATAGACCGCGGGATTGATGGCATAGAATTCCTGAAATTCGTCCATGATCAGGGTGAAGCGCTCCCTTTTCGCCACATCGATGAGGAGGGCGAAAACATCCCGGAAATGCCTGATCTCGCCATACACCGGAACGTCGAATGTCTTCTTGATCTCCTCCAGGAATTCGGCGCAAAGGAGCGCTTCAGATTTTTTGGAAACGAAGAGGTAGAGGGATCGATGACTTTTAACGAATTCGAGAGCCAGCATCGTTTTACCGACTCGTCTTCGGCCGGTTATGACGGTCATGCGAGCGGATTCCGAGGCCTGTTGGTACAGTTTGCCAAGTTCGGCAAGTTCATTTGCCCGGTTGTAAAATTTCATGCTGACCTCATGTCACGGTTCGACATTTAAGTAACTATGGTTACCGTAACGCAGATTACTTTATCTTCGCCTTGTTTTCAACAGGAATCCTCTCGCACCCCGAGGAGACCTAAGAGACAGTTCCTGATTGTTTAGCTGTGTACAGCGTCGTGGGAATTGACCGGGTTCAACGGCCCAATTTTCATGTTGCTAACCGCACTATCACTTGTTCACTCGCAGAAAATAAAACCTTTCACTTCTTCGCATAGGCGAAATGATCATCATTTTCCGGTTCCATGAGCGGTTCCGGTGCTCGTTTTTTTGACGGTTTTTTTACCATGTCACTCTTTCAAAATATGATGAGTCGCAACTGCTCACTGGGCGTCCAGTCCTTATCGGCCATTCGATGAGGTATTTCGTTATCATTTTAGCGGCGGGATATAATTACAGGGAACGAGCAGCCTGATCGAACGCGCCTGTCCGGGCATTCGACTAATCAACTCGTTTTCTTCGAGATTCAGAATCATCTGATGAACCGTTGGCGGTGTCACTTTGAAGTATCTTTCCATCTCAGCTTCAGCGGGGACCTGCCGTGGATTTTTGTATAGTTGTAAATGAAGGCCAAGAATTGACCTTGTTTCTCAGTCCATTTCAGAGGCATGATACTTCCTCGATTCGCGACCAACGCGTGGCGGTGACCCGGCGCGGCTTTTCTCGACCGGGTCCACTGGCCTTGTTTGGACATTTTCTTACATTGTCCAATGTCCCGGGCAGACCCTTTTCCCATTTCATGGAGCCGCTTTTGGACGAAAACTCGCGCTTCCGGTTTTTTTGCGCCGGTTTTCGGAGTTATCAACTTTTTTTGTGATGAGAAATCCGGTTGCAGAAGTTCTCGCTCCATTTTAAAGTCTTAACAATTTTTTTCGTGACGAGAACACGCGCTTCCGATTTTCTCGCGACGGTTTTCCGAGTTATGAACTGTTTTTGTGGCGAGAAATTGTGTTTCAGAAGTTCTCGCTAGATTTTAATCTCTTATCAACTTTTTTTGTGACGGGAACTCGCGCTTCGTGTTTTCTCGCGCCGGTTTTTGGAGTTATCAGCTTTTTTTCGGGCGAGAAATTCTGTTTGAGAAGTTCTCGCCCGATTTTAATCCCTTATCAACTTTTTTTGACGAGAACTCGCGCTTCGTGTTTTCTCGCTCCAGTTTTTGGAGTTATCAACTTTGTTTTTGGGGTACGGTGAGGGGGACGTCCCTGAAATCCTGCGTAACTTTTGAAGAGGCAATCATTTTGGTCCGTTATGCGCATGCTTTCACAAGAGAGCCCAAGTCCTCTCCGCTCGTCCCTCCAAATCAACACGAGGAGGTCCAAGTTGCGCAGGATTTCAGGGACGTCCCCTTCTGCACGGAAGAAGCTGGTTTGTCTCCATGAAGTACCGGTTGAACAAACTGGCCGAATACGTTCGGGGGTGGATGGTGAACTTCGGTATATCCGAGGGCATACCATGAACGGAAATAGACGGCTGGATCAGGCGCAGGGTGCGGCTTTGCTACTGGAAACAGTGGCGCTGGTGCCGTACCAAGATTCGGGAATTACTCAAACTGGGTACTGAACGCTTCACCGCCATCCGTGCGGGCCTGAATCGAAGCGGACCGTGGGCCATGTCTCGCAGGTTAGCCGCTCATACCGGTATGACCAACAAGTGTCTGAAGGATCAAGGTCTCATATCTGTCAAAGAACAGTGGGTGAAGATCCATTACCCGGCTACGGCCCGGTAACTTCAGCGAACCGCCCGGTGCGGACCCGCATGCCGGGGGGCAGCTAAGGGGACGTAGTTTACTTGGTTTAGTTTCTGACGGTAAGTGAACGAAGTAAACTACGTCCCCCTCGCCCCCTCGCCCCCTCGTCCCCCTCGCCCCCTCTGGTGGACTAAGCCGGGTATGTCTAATCTAGCTTGACGAGGCATAGGTTCCCCTCCTAACGAGCTTGAATAGTTTGAACGACATCAATAAGGTGCATAAGGCACCTACGTCCCCTCCGCCTCCCCCATATGCAGATTGGAGGGGCATCCAAGGGTCAAATTCAGAAAAGATGCTCATTAATTTCTTATCTCATTCATTGCGCTAACGCCTTCAGGGTGAGCGCCGGAGCAAACCCTGCTATAATCGGCATTCATCAACTTCCACGAGCTGCGGAGCGTGCTCCACCCGTCTTGTTGGCAATCGCCGCGTCTCAATTCTCTTGGCTGATCTTGGCCTTCTACCAGCTTCCATCGGCTGAACCAGCCCTCAACAGCTCTCAGATACATCATCAAACCCAGCGAGCTAGAGTCCGTGGACCTGATATCGCCCAAGCTTATTCAGTTGCAATCCCATGTGACGATTTTATTTCTCCCTGCCATGAATAGGTAAAATGACGTGTCATAATTACCGTCTTCAATACATGTAATTTCAGCTTCTGGTAACATTTCCCAAAAAGCTGTTGCGCTATGGTCAAAACGAAGGGATTCATCTATGGCATCGAATAATTCTTCCGGATTACTGAAATCACTTTGAGAAGCAATCTTGATGAACTTGCAAAAATCTCCATCTTTAAACGGCCACTCCTTGTCCTGCCATGTCGGGAGTGGTGGCGTACAATGCTCGATAATAACTGTCAATTCTTGTGCTAATTCCTTTGAACCTAGTTGCTCAGCTAAATCCGGCACGGTGACTTCGTTTGTGCTGATTTCTAAGTCAATTAATTTCCCTTCTTTCAAACAGTTAGGGCAAATCGCCTCAATTTTCCTGTCACCGTAAAAGCCACCCCCGTCAAAACAGACTTCAACAGAGCCACAAATGCTGCACGCTACCTCGCCTTCTGTGAGATATGAAAACTTCATGGGGTCATCGAAGTATTTGAATGTAACCATTTTTTTCTCTCCTATTACCTTGCCAACGGTGCGGGAGAACACCGGCGGTTTTAGGCCGGTGCTTCTGCCTGGTTGGACCCTCGCTCTTTACTTTGTTTCGTGTCAAGGGCTGAACTCCTTTAGATGATATTGGCATAAGGGATTTCTTCAAATGGTATCGGCTTGCCAATGTCAACAAATCCTTTTTCCTTTAGTCCTTCTAACAATTCATCCGCTTCCTTGTGGCACTTGCGAACCGCAAGATTCAATAACGTCTCATTTGCCGCATCACTTGCATAAATGATGTTTACATTCTTTGGGAGAAAAAAGCTCCCGTATAGCGGCACTTTTTTTCTGCCATCATTCAGGGAATCCATAATTATGTCCAAATTCTTTGGATGAGAAAAGTCTCCGTCCAACGAATTATCTTTGGGAATAGCATTCAGATGATCCGTTATAATTCCAATTTTTAAATTTGAATCTTTGTTGGCGGAAGTTATGTTGTCCACTAACCGGTAGATTGTGTATTTTTCTGCATCGCCCCCAGAAAGGCCACGAAAGCAAATGGCGCGAGATTTGGATATGGGTATCGGAACATCTCCTACATATATAGCATCTATGCCATCCTCAATTCCGCTTGGCGTTTTTCTCCTGTAACCGAATGCGCTCTTTGGGACATCATAACGGAATAGGTCTTCTCGTACCCGAGTGCGTTTTGCATAGAGTCTAAATATCACCCCCACGGATATATTTTCTCCGTTGATTGTCTTCGTGTTGGTGTCGGTGGCAAACACGATGTCGAATTTTGAAAGATAATCATGAAGGCTGAAATGCAATTGTCCGGGCGCATTGTTGAAGGAAACACCTTCACTCAGACATAGGATCTTGTCGCCCTTGCTCTTATTTTCTCTTTGATATGCGCTCGTTGATAGCATATGCTCCACTTCCACCGCCTCGCCGAGATGTGTATGGAGTAAAATCTTTCCGCTTTCAGTGTCGAACGATATTCCACTTAGGCTTTTCGCCTTCGTATTCCTAATCGGAGCGACATCTATATAGACACTGTGACTTCGGGGTTGTTTGTCCTTACAGCACCTTTTATATTTCTTTCCACTGCCGCAGGGGCATCTATCATTTGGTCGAATTTTCATCGCGCTTGCCATTTGCTTAATCCAGTCACATCAGGTGTCGGCCAACTCGCAGACCACCGGACCTGTTCATCCCGCCGATTTGGGTGTTATCCAAGCTTGCTATTTGGGTCCGATTTTAGTACTCACCCGATATTGTTGACTTTATCGACTTGGATAATGTTCCATTTGGGGGGATATACCCCTTCCGGTGTAACGTTCCGTTTGGGGGGATGGCCAGACGGCTAGGCTCCCGTTAGAATTCATCCTTCCGTCAAGCCCAGAAGCATTTCCTACCTGCATGGGCATGAAGCAATAGTTTGTGCGTTGGCGGGGGGCTTAAGACGCCTCTTATATATCACATTAATTTGAGGATTTACATAGTTTAATGTGATTAGCAATCATCTTCAGCCCACCCCCATAAACTCTCCCTCGCCCTCCGGGAGAGGGTCGGGGTGAGGGAGCCGGCGCTGCTATCATCCCAGGCGGCATAAGGCTTTTTACGGGATTACGGCTATTTGAGCGGATCCATCGCTAAGGCGCCGCCCTCACCCTAACCCTCTCCCGGAGGGCGAGGGGACTCTTGAAATGCCTGGGCTGAAGATTATTACTAATCAGGTAGTTTAATCCCTTCGGGTCAATTCCCAGCCCCTTGGGGCGTGTCTCATGCTTTTGCTTTGTCGGAAAGCGATGCGACAATATCCTATACTGCCGCCATACCCCGTTGCTTGCGGCGGGGTAGTTGATTAAAAAGCGCCCGTGTGCCTGCCCAAATTACTCTCCCCTTAATTTCTCCGGTTTGTTGGCTTCTCACTGAGATGTGTTGGGATCTGCCAATGTGGTGGCTTGCGAAGGTGCTGATCGATGACGGTACGTTTCGGCTCGTTCAGCGAGGAGAGCGAGACGATGATGTCGGTATCGCCGGGGATGAGTGCGGGGCAGGCCGGAGGAGATTATGATCGGCAGCATGGTCGCCGCAAAGTTCGACCATGCCACTTCGCGCAACGGAACTATACCCAAAACAAAGGCTGTGCCTTTACCCCCCTTTGCAAAGGGGGGCAAGGGGGGATTTTGCCCACCTGAGCTGACTAAATCCCCCTCGATCCCCCTTTACTAAAGGGGGAAGGTCCCATTTTTGACCAGTACCTTTGTTTGGTAGATAGTTCCGTCGCGCAACACGCTTCGACAGCGCATTGGCTGTTTATAACCTAAAGATCTTGTCTTTCCGTTTCCTAGCGATAGAATCCGTCAGTGGCGTGCAGATGCAGTTGAATTAGCTAAACTTCGGGAGGGACGGTGCCATGAGGTTACTGGTTGTGTTGGCTTTCATGTTGAGCTTGCTGGTCTTCTCGCGGCAGTCGGCGGCGCAGTATCTGTGCAGCACTAACAACAGCCTCGGTAGTGACCTTACCATGTTGAACGCTGCCGTGACCGACGGGTACCTGGTTATTGATGTGTTAGGCGCCAAACCTTTTGATTCGCTGGACATCGCAACCACTGCGCAGGTGGAGTTCTTCATTGACGCCGATCAGAATCTAGATACCGGCGATATGAGACCGGGGGCGCTGCGAGGCGTAGATCATCGCATCAACTGTGTGGCCGGCATGATCACCTCCTGTTCGCTCTATCGACTCCCCTCTTCACCGTATGGTGCGGAAGAGAAGCTGGGCGTCTCCGTTTCCTCATCCCTTACTTCGAATGGGTACGGCCTGAGGGTTGCCATTCCTGCGCTTACGGAAGCGTCGGATGTCTTCGCTTTCTCCCACGGCCGGACCCGTGCGCTGAGCAGTGGTACCGGAAACGGGGACCGGTGTCCCGAGGCAGGCTTCTACGACACTGCTACCGGCAACGTCAAAGTGCCCGACACGGAGGGAATTGAGGCACAAATAGACGATGCCACCGGGCCTGCACTGATGGGATGGAAGGTCGAGACCTTCGGGGACCAGTTCCGAATAATGGCGGGATACAAATCACTGATAAACCTCTTTTCCCTGAATTTCGCCGGACGCTTCGAGCTGGATACCGACCGAAGCCTCGCTACGGGCCTGGTGCACACCCCTTTCTTGAGACAGAGTCCCTTCAACGAGATTCCGACCTGGGGATGGGATGTGGCAATCCAGATCCAGGGGGGGAGCCAAGGGGGGAGCGATCCCACCCCCTTCTATCTCGATTTCGGGAAACAGTCGATCTACAGCCAGCCGCCGCGGAGCTACGCCTTTCCGTACGGATTCCCCTTTGGCGAAAAGTACAACGACGGCCGGTGGTATGTGAAGGACAACATCCTGGTCCTCGAAGGGAGCCTGAGCATGTTGGATCCCCGCACCTGGTCTCCCACCAGCGTCACCAGGATACCCGCTGACGGAAAGTTAGTCGGACGCTTCTTTACCACTGCGGGTACTGAGGTCACCGATATGATTCCCAAGAACGAAGCCGCCTGGGATACGGCGAGCAAGACGGTCGTGCCGGCGATCCAGTGGACCGGCAGCAGGGTCTCCGGGACGGCTTCAGCGGGTGAGGTCGCCGGACAGTGGGACCTCACCCACGTAGATGCCCAAATAGAGGGGCAGAACCTTGTGGTGCGCGGTACTGTCGCGCGCATTGACCCGAGCTGGCGCGACACCCACTACATCCTCTACCTCGACACGGACGCCAACAGTGCCACGGGTGAGACGGCTTCCGGCGGAGGAACGCCTATCGGCGCAGATTACATGGTACTCGTCTCTCCAAGCGACCAGTACGCCTTTATAGACTACACGACGACCTTGGCGCGAGCGGGTGGGGGGCAGGAGGGGCATGATAGCTGGTTGAACATCCGCTACTCCGACTCCTACCTCTCATCGGGGAACATCATCCTCACCTGCCCGCTCAGCTCTATAGGCAATCCCGGCACCAGCGTCAAGCTCTACCTGGGAACTATCGCCATCTACAATGGCGTGCCCACCATACAGGATACGGCTCCTGCTGATGTCGCTCTTGAAGTCACCGCCCCCCAACCGAGAACGCTGACGGTGGCCATCGCCGGGGAGGGCTCCGTCCACAGCAACCCTCCCGGGATCGCCTGCGCCGCAGGGAGCGCCGCGCTTTGCTCACATAGCTTCGTCAACGGAACCGAGGTCACCATCACCCCGACGCCAGGCGCTGACTATTTGTTCGAAAACTGGTCCGGGGGATGCACAAGCATAAGGGACAACAACTGCGTCGTGTCGTTGACCGCGGACAAATCGGTCAAGGCGACCTTCACACCCTCCCCGAAGGTCCGTGTCCTCGGGTTGGGCGGCTTTGGGTCGTTGCAGTCGGCATACGACGCGGCGGCACAGGTTTCTGCCATCCAGGCCCGAGCGGTTGAACTTTTGGGGAACTTCGTCCTCGGCAAAGGAAAGAGCGTGCTTTTCGAGGGAGGCTATGACAGCGGTTATTTGGACAACAGCGGGCGGCTAACGACTCTGGACGGGACGATGAGGATAAGAAGCGGGTCGATCAAGGTCAAAAACTTCAGAATCAGATGAGGACCCCTGCACACTGGCCGATCCGGCGCAGGCCCGTCATCCCTCGCACGTCTCCCTTTACAGAAGGCGGCCGGCCTGATTGACGATGAATCCGTCGGCCCGGGCAAACCGGTGACCCTACCCCGCCGGCGCAGACCAAAAAAAGAGGGCCTACGAAAATATCGTAGGCCCTCTTTTTTATGGTGCGCCTGGAGCGATTCGAACGCCCGACCCCCAGATTCGTAGTCTGGTGCTCTATCCAGCTGAGCCACAGGCGCAATTTGATCTACTGCTATATTCAATCGGCCAAGATAGCCGGAAACTCTTCAAAAGTAAGGGGCTACGGCAGGAACCGCAACCCCTTCTTCGATGGCGCGCTTGGAGAGATTCGAACTCCCGACCTACGGATTCGTAGTCCGTTGCTCTATCCAGCTGAGCTACAAGCGCAACTTATATCAACTGGCCGAAAGGTAATCGACCAAGGTGAAACCGTACTGCGGATGCTGAAATGCATGCGTGGTGGGGTAGAGACTGAAAAGCCATCCCCTGTATATCTCCTGTCCCCCCTCGCGAATCGAGAGCTGAGCCGCCGGATTGACGAGCTCGTTGGACTGGGAGGTAAGCGTGGTGCCCTCCATCACGAAATGCGGCAAAAAGTTCTCCACTTGCACCGTGATATCCGAGGCGGGCAGCTTGAACTCGGCCCCGATCTCAATGGTGTAAACCTGCTGCTGCTTCGCGTTCTTGTCGGCGACCGCGACCTTCACAGCCTTCCACTTCCCCTTCACGCTGTCCGGAACTACCACCACCGATGCGGCCTTTACCAGTTTCGGCTTGGATACTGCGGGCTGTTTGTCCTGCTTCTCGTTACACCCTGTTGCGGCACCCATAGCGACCAGCGATAAAACCAGCAGTTTCATCAATCGCTTCACCCAGACCTCCGCTACCGCTTGCAACACTTCCTTGCCGCTGGAACTTAAAATGGCGGAGAGCGAGGGATTCGAACCCTCGATACCGGTTTCCCAGTATACTCGCTTAGCAGGCGAGCGCCTTCGACCTACTCGGCCAGCTCTCCGTTTGAGTCCGTGCTGCGTGCTGCTTGAAAGTTTGGCGGAGGAAGTAGGATTCGAACCCACGGAACTTTCGTTCAACGGTTTTCAAGACCGCCGCCTTCAACCACTCGGCCATTCCTCCAAAGGTCTAGCTGATCCTTTCCAGCCCGCCCATGTAGGGCCTGAGCACTTCGGGTATCAGCACCGAACCGTCGGCCTGCTGATAATTCTCCAGCACGGCGACCACGGTCCTTCCGACTGCGAGACCTGAACCGTTCAGGGTATGGACGAATTCCGGCTTCGCCTTTTCCTCGGGCCGGAAACGAATCCCCGCCCGACGCGCCTGAAAATCCTCGAAACAGCTGCAGGAGGAAATCTCCCGGTAGCAGTTCTGCCCCGGCAGCCAGACCTCGATGTCGAAGGTCTTGGCGGCGGAGAAACCTATGTCGCCGGTGCAAAGCTCGACCACTCGGTAGGGAATCTCAAGCCGGCGCAGCACCTCCTCGGCATTGCCGAGCAGTTTCTGCAGTTCGTCGTAGGAGTTCGCGGGAGCGGCGAACTTGACCAGCTCGACCTTGTTGAACTGGTGCTGCCTGATCAGACCGCGCGTGTCCTTGCCGTAGGACCCGGCTTCCTTGCGAAAGCATGGGGTGTAGGCAACGTAGGAGATCGGCAGGTCCGAACCTTTCAGTATCTCGCCGCGATGTATGTTGGTAACCGGCACCTCAGCCGTCGGAATGAGAAAAAAATCGACCCCTTCCATGTGGAAGAGATCCTCCTCAAACTTGGGCAGCTGGCCCGTCCCGGTCATGCACTCCCTGTTTACCATAAACGGCGGGAGCATTTCAATATATTTATGCTCGTCGGTGTGCAAATCGAGCATGAAATTAATGAGAGCCCTTTCCAGCCTGGCTCCGGCGCCGCGGTACAGCGTGAAACGCGCCCCGGCGAGCTTGGCGCCCCGCTCGAAGTCGAGGATACCCAGCTCTTCGCCCAGCTCCCAGTGCGGTTTGGCAGCGAAGGAAAAGGGAGAAATCTCGCCCCAGCTTCTCACCACCACGTTGTCCGCCTCGGACTTTCCTACCGGGGTGGTCGCGTTGGGGATGTTGGGCACGGTGAGCAGGAAGTTCTGCAGCTCCTCTTCCACGACCCGCAGAGACTCGTCGATCCCCTTGATCTTCTGGGAAACCTCGCGCATCTCCGCCTTGCGCTCCTCGCCCTGGCTCTTGTCCTTGAGACGGGCGATCTCTTCTGTCACCTTGTTGCGCAGCGCCTTCAGCGTCTCGCTCTGCTGCAGAAGCTCGCGACGCCTGCCGTCCAGCTCCTTGAAGAGGGCGATGTCAACCCCTTCACCTCTGGTTTTGAGCCGCGCCTCTACAGTATCCAGATTTTCGCGTATGTATCTCGCGTCGAGCATGTGTCGCGCCTTTACTTTCTGTTTACCAAAGCTATACTTTTTAACATCGTAATTGCCGGCAGTCAACCCTTTTTTGCAAATTTCCCCAAGGCAGAACTTTTTCCTGATGCGGAGCGGACCATGCCGAGACTCTTCGTGGCGATAGATCTTCCGGGACATGTCAAAGCTGCACTCTCCGGCTTTGCCGCTGAGCTTCCCGTTGCCAGATGGGTCGGCGCGGAAGAACTCCACCTGACGCTGCGCTTCATAGGGGAAGTCGACCAGGAGAGTTGCTCCGCCATCAAGAGCGCACTCTCCGCAATATCTTTCAGCGCCTTCCCCCTCACCCTGTGCGGCGTCGGTCACTTCCCGCCCGGCAGGCATCCGCGGGTGCTCTGGGTCGGCATGGAGCCGTGCGAGGGCCTGATGCAACTGCAACAGGATGTGGAACTGGCGCTGATGGAGGTCGGCATCGCCGTCGACGAGCGCCCCTTCTCCCCGCACATAACGCTCGCGCGTCTCAAGGAAACCGTTCCGGTCGCGGTGACCGCGTTCGAGAACCGGCATGCGGAATTCGCCTGCCCCTCCTTCGAGGTCGGCGAGCTCATCCTCTACTCCAGCATCCTCACCCGGCAGGGCGCGATCCACACCAGGGAAGCCATCTATCGCTGCCGGTAGGCGCCGCAGGGGCGAATGATCATTCGCCATCCTGGTTAGCGTCAATCTTCCGCCGTTCGGGTTCCTCCCCCTTCAAGGGGGAGGTCAGGAGGGGGATGGGGGTGTTTCTGCGCCGGAGCTACCCCATCCCCCCCCCCACCCTCCCCTTGAAGGGGAGGGAGTTTTCGCAGCGGAAGATCAGCACTAATCAGGTTCGCCCCTGGCACCTTGAGAAAGACCCCCCGCCCCCCTTTCCAGGTTCGAGGCAGGCATTAACCCTGGCATTTGCGGTGAGCGGTTGTATCGTGAGCGGCAACACTGCACTGTCGGGTTACGCGATGAGACAGCTGACCCGACCTACCAGAGTTACCGAAGCAGCCCCTGCAGGTGCGGGGTTGCGACTGGGTAATGCTGCAAAATAAGGGGAGTGCTGCGGAAAGAAGGGGGGGATGTTGCCGGGCGGACCCGCTCGCTGTCAAAAAACCGTCAGACGCTTTCTCATGCCTAGGAATCTCTGACGCTTCGCAGGCGATGACGCTGCCGCCTTAAGGCGTCGATCTGGAGGGGAGGGCCCCTCCAGATCGACGGTTGTTGGTTAGAACAGCTTGAGGACGGACTGGGCTGCCTGCGAAGACATGGACAGCGATGTGGTACCTAATGTCTGACGAGTCTGCAACATCAGCATGTTGGCGCCTTCCTGGTTCATGTCGGCAAGGGTGAGGTTGTCCGCACCCGTTTGCAGCGTGTTGATCATGTCGTCGGTGAAACTCTGGCGCGTGGTGATGATGTTCAGGTTCGCGGCCAGGGTCTGGGTGTTTGACCGCAGCGTCGAAATTGCCGTATCCATCTTGGCTGCATCCGAAGTGATGCTGGAAGTCGCCTGCCAGCTGCCACCGGCGGCCGAGAGGCTGAGGCCCGTGGAGTTGCCGAGGAAGCCTACTACCTGCAGCTTCGAGGTGGCGCCTTCGTTGAAGTTGACGGTCAGGGTGTTCGTGGAGCTGAGCAGGTTCAAGCCGCGGTAGCCCGAGTCAGAAGAGATGTTGTCGATCTGGGACCGGATGGTATCGTACTGGGCTGCAAGCTTGGACTGCACGTTGGTGTCGCTGGTGGAGAGGGCGGATTGTGCGACACCTTTTGCTGCGTTGATGAGACCGGTGATAGCAGAGATACCGGCGTTGGTGGCACTGACCGTCTGGACTGCCTCAGACATGCCGTCCTTGCGGTCAGCAAGGTCGCTGGCGCGCTGGGTGGCGTTCTGCGCTGCGAAGAAGTTGGTCGGATTGTCCAGTGCGCTGTTGACCTGCTTGCCGGACGAGAGCCTCTGCTGTGTTCTGTTCAGAAGCTGGCTCGTGTTCTGCAGGTTAAGAAGGTTGGTTCTCATTCCTGCGGTTAAAGAAATTTCGCTGGTTGCCATGGTGTTTTCCCCTTTCTGGTTTGTTCCGGCGTTCTTGCCGGTTTTCTGCGGCGGCCGATACCTGCCTCCTTTACACCTTGCGTGCCGCACTAATTTGTTTTTTCCAATGATTTCAAGGGGAACCGATTTCTGTCCTGGTTTTTTCCGCCTCCTCACCCCTCTGGCCCCTAGATTTATTTCCCTTGTATTTCATTAGGTTCGCCGAGGACTCCGCACCTCCCATGGCCGGCTTTTCCAGGATCAAGCAGGATCGGAAACGCGGTCAAAAAAAAATTCCTGCTCCGCGAATTATTAGAATTCACCCCCCGCCGTAGCAGCAGGGTCGGGTACGATACGGAAAACGGACCGGGGATCGTGCCGCCCAGTCAAAATACCGTCACCAGCCGCGGGCTTACGGATAAAAGCTGTCAATCGGACGCAAAAAAGCCCGCCGATCCAAAGAAAGATCAGCGGGCAAAGGTTGCCGAGCCGGAGCCGGGAGAGGTTCCGTTCAAATAAATGACTTTGCGGTTATTCGACCACCATGGGACCCTTTTGCAGCCTCTTGTAGTAGAAGTTTTGACCGTAAAGAACAGCGGCGGGGTTGTGACCGGTAACCCGGTCCTTGACCACCAGCGTCGTCACCGGCGCCTTCGAGTGCTTGTTGAACAGCATGTCGTGGCCGACGCACAGGCCGACGATGATGTTCATGTCGGTTTCCAGGGCGTTGCAGATCTGCGCCTGGGCAATGGGATTGCACGCCGGCTCGAAGGTCCCCGGGCGCACCTTGTCCTCTTCCTTTAGCCCGAGTTCCTTTTTGTCGATGCTGCCGGCCTTGCAGCAGACGCTCAGCGGGGTGAAACCCTGGGCTTTCAGGATGGCGACCAGCCTCTCACACTCCTCCAATAGCCCGATGCAGGTCGCGATGCCGATCTTTTGGTAACCCATGAGCCTGGCCAGGGCGATGGTGTCCTCGACCCGTGTCCAGCGCGCGTTGACCGCGTCGCTGCCGGGTATGGGCTGGTAGCAGAGCCCCTCGACCCGCGCCGCGACCAAGGCGATCCTGGCGTCCTCGCTCTCCCCCTTCAGCAACCCTGCCGCCTCCTCGATCACCCCGGCATAACCGTCGGCCGGACAGTTGCCGGGCCTGGGCGGAGCAGTCTCCGGGTTGCCGCTCCAGCAGTTGGTCGTGCCGGTTTTTTGCCAGACGGCGCTGCAGCGCGAGCAGGATACGGCGACCGCATTCTCCTTTTCCATGAACCCCCCTTTTGTCACCCCTTCCCGGGCGACTCTTCCTGGATCAGCACGTATGGAGAGACGATGAGGCAGAGAAAACGCTTCCCCTGTTCCGCGTCCCACTGTTCTATCTGCGGCGCCGCCGGCTTTCCTATCAGCCCCGAGACGATCCAGCGCTCGATGGACTTCACGTCATCCGCCGCGACCCCGACGCCGACCTCGACAAGATCGAGCATGCCGTCGACGAAGATCAACCCTCCCCTTTCCAGATGGGCCCGGAGCATCTGCCAATCGGCGACATCGACCTTTGCGGCAAGCTCTTCTTTTGAAACTGTCATATACATCCTCCAGAAACCTGACCCTACTCGAACGACTTCCTGAACTCGGCCAGCATTTGACGAAGCAGTGACACCTCTTGACGGAGTTCTGACAGCTCCTCTTCCAGCTTGGCTATCTTCTCGCCCTCCGCAGAGCTGCGGAGCCGCGGGAGCTCCGGCGTAGCTGCGCCTTCAACCGCCGCCAGATCCGGCTCGCCCGCGAAAAGGTTGCAGTAGCGCGGTTCCTTGCGGCCCGGCTGGCGCGGAAGCTTGGCGACCACAGGCGGTGTGCGCTGCATCAGCTCCTCCAGCACAGCCTCGACTTCGGAGAGGTCGCCGAACTGGTGCATCCTCTCGGCCCGGGTCCTCAACTCGCCGACGGTCTGCGCCCCCCGGACCATGAGCTCACAGAGCAGCGCCAGCTCGGCCGGAGAGAAACGGAATTTCTCAACCAGTGCATGGCGGTACTTCGCCACGCGTCCTCCCATCCCCGAAAGCAGGGCGAACTGCTTGAAGCGGAGAGAGTCGAGCGCCCGGGTCACCTCGGACTCGTCCAGGTTCAGCACCGGGTCGCGGTTCGACTTCTGATTGCAGGCGTTCACCAGGGCGTTCAGGGAAAGCGGATAGTACTCGGGCGTGGTCAGCTCTTTCTCGATCAGGGAGCCGAGTACCCGCAGCTCGATGCCGTTGAGTATCACATCCATGTGCAGAACTCCTTTTCGGACTCGAATATGTGGACAGCGGGAGATTGTCAACTCGTTGCTCTACTTTTGTATAGCGCAAGGTACTCGATTCCATGCCGGCGATCAATGCAAAAAAGAACCTGATTTGCGCGGATCTTCCGCCAGGTTTTCTCCCCTCCCTTGATGGGGAGGGGCGGGGGGCACGGCCATTAAGTTACCCGATTAGCGCTGATCTTCAGTAACGCTGGGTGCGGCTGAAAGTCCCCCTTTGAAAAAGGGGGATTTAGGGGGATTTGCAGTTAGT
>Ga0209212_1005101_pt1 | contig 15877 bp, 13 predicted proteins | sample RifGroC2_FD_183996 | JGI IMG/M metagenome (GOLD analysis project Ga0209212, IMG submission 183996) | Groundwater microbial communities from Rifle, Colorado, USA - Groundwater C2 (SPAdes) (version 2) | ecosystem: Environmental > Aquatic > Deep subsurface > Groundwater | place: Rifle, Colorado...
CGAAGGGACAAGGATCATGGGACAACGACTCCATGCGGAGGATTACGCTATCCACATCAAGGGGCAGGAAGTCGATGCCAGCGATCCGCGGAGCATGGTGACCCGCGCCCTCACCTACTGCGTCGCCACACGGGGTTCCTGTCACCTGCGCGGGTTTCCCTATATCGACGAGTTCATCACACCGGAGGAGGGGCTCAAATACTTCGGCACCGCCGCGGTGAGCGACGGCAAGGTCTTGGAGGGGAAGGGGAAACTGGTCGCATGGAGCGAGGACTGGATCACCATCGCGAACCTCATGGGGCTCTGCATTTTCGCCTGGTATCGGTCGCGGACCTTCTCCATGCTCATCAAGCGGGGGCTGGACCTGGTGACGGACGCCTATACGGCGGCGACCGGCCTGCCGATGACCAAGGAAAACCTGCTCCGCTGCGGGGAGCGGGTCTACAATCTGGAAAAACTCTTCAACACCCGCGAAGGCATGGGGCGGGAATCGGATTACCCGCCGGCGAGATTCTTCGATGAACCGATGCCCGACGGACCCGGAAAGGGCGCCCACCTGGACCGTGCGGATTACGAGGTCCTCCTGAACGATTATTACACGGCCAGGCGGTGGGATCCGTCCACCGGCTGCCCGACGCCGGAAAAACTCAAAGAGCTGGAGCTGGAAAAGATCGGATAATGAATAGAGTCCTCATCTTTCGCCCGGAGCGTTGCCTGATGTGTTTTTCCTGTGTCCTGGCCTGTCAGTTGAAGGGCCTTGGCGTCCGGGACCCGCGTGATCTGGATCCGAAATCCGGAGCGAAACCGCCCCGCAGGCTCTCGATGGCCCTGGCCGGGGGAACGCCCTGGCCGGAGCGCTGCCGGCACTGCACCCAGGCGCCCTGCGCCGAGGCCTGTATCAGCGGAAGCATCGTCCGGGACGAAGCGGCCTCGGCGGTCCGCCACCGCCCGGACACATGCGTGGGATGCGGGACCTGCCGGCTCGTCTGCCCCTTCAACGCCATCTCGCGCGACGAAACGGGCGATTGCATGACGAAGTGCAACCTCTGCCCGGAGGACGCCGTCCCGAGGTGCGTCGGGGCGTGCCGGACGGGGGCGCTTGTCCTGGCCGGCGGGAACGGTGCCGACGCGAAGAAGAGGAATTTCGCCAGGGAGATGATCGGGGGGCAGGGAAATGGTCGATCGAGAAATTGAACATCCCATCGGATGCGGTTACGGATTGCTGGGGCTCTGTTGCGACTCCTGTCTCGGTGGACCCTGCCGCAGGAGCCCCTTCGACGACGACGGCGGGATGGTATGCGGGGAGGACCGCGACTGGATGGTTGCCAACAACCTCATGGAGCGGGTCTTGCGGGAGAGCCTGCAGGCCATGGGCTCCTTCCGGAACAGTCTGGAGGAGGCCTCCGTCCCGGGAACCCTGGGCGAGGCGCCGCGCCGCGAGGAGATGAAGGACCTCCTCTCCCCCTTCTCCCGGGACGGCAACCGATTTTTGGAAGCCTTCTACTCCAAGGCGGCCTTTCCCTCGCTCCATGCACTGGGCGATCCAAAGGGATCGTGGATGACAGAGCTCCTGGATGCTGCCGCGGGACGCCCGCCCGCGACGCGGGACCCCGAGGCGATCATGGCGGACGCCCTTCGCCTTTCGGCGATCGCCGTTGCGGCCGAGGCCCTCTCCCGGGAATTGGCCGGCCCGGCGCCGGGGGAGGATTTCACTCTGCCCGACACCCCTTCTCCCCTTCTGGTCATCGTCGCGGACAAGGTTGACAGCCCCGATACCCTGCGGGATTCGCAGTTGACGGCGATCGCGGCGACCTGCGATAACGCGGCGCGGCTCTATCGATTGCCGAACACCGCCCCCCTGCCCGCCTTCGCCCGGGCTGTCTTCGCAAAATGGAGAATCCCCCTCTCGATGACCGGTAGTACCGCCGTTGTCGCCTCCTCCTCCCTGATCCGAGGCCTGGGGGCGCTGGCCCTGGGATTTTCCCTGGCATCCATTCCCGGCTACCCCATCGGGGGAAGCGCCCGGGTCGAAGGGTACCTGACCGGGCAAATGCGAAGCGATTTCGGCCACGCCTACCTGGCCATCCCTCCCCGGGAGGATGCAGCCGTTGCCGTCCTCAGGAGCCTTACACCATGAGATACCTTATCGTCGGTAGCGGACCCGCCGGAATTTCGGCGGCAGAGGAGCTCAGGAAGGTCGATCCGGACGGACCGATCACCATGATAACAGCAGACATGCAGCCCGCGACTTCCCCGGTCATGCTCACCTACTGGGCATCGGGTCGGTTTCCAGCCGAGCGGCTCTCCTTCCGTGATATGGCTTCCTGGACAGAAGATCACCGGGTGGAGCTCCGCCGCGGCGAGCGGGCCACGGCCGTCGACGTCCGGCGGCAGGCGGTTACCCTCTCCCGCGGCGAGGTTCTGTATTACGACCGACTTCTTGTTGCGACTGGAGCGACCCCCGTCATCCCGCCCATCCCCGGCATCGAAGCCAAGGGGGTTTACCCCTTTCGGACACAGGCCGATGCGGAGGGGATACTGACCTCCCGTCTGATGGAAGATCTCGCCATCATGGGGGGAGGCTTCATCGGCATAAAACTAGCCTGCCACCTGCAGGAACGGGGCATCAAGGTCGCTGTCTTCGAGAAGGAACCGCGTCTCGCCTCCCGGATCTTCGATCAGCGGGCCTCCGATATCGTCAAGACGCACCTGCGCGGCCACGGTCTCATGGTAGAGACCGGGACCGGGATCGCAGAAATCGCGTCGCAAAATGGCTGGGTATCTGGCGTACGTCTGGAGGACGGCAGGGCATTCCCCGCCCAGATCCTCGTCGTCGCGGTGGGTGTGCGGCCGAATACCGCCTTGATCGACGCCGCGCCTGGCACGACCCGGGGAGGAATCCCGGTAAACGAACGGATGGAGACCGCCTTCCCCCGCGTTTATGCGGCGGGCGATGCGGCATCGTCACCCGATTCGCTCACCGCTGTGCCCTTCAACAACGCCATCTGGCCTGCCGCGACGAGGCAGGGTATGGTGGCGGGCGCCAACATGGCCGGCGTGCATCGAACGTACGTTCACAATTTCAGCCTGAACGCCATGAACCTCTACGGACTGCAGGTGGCGTCCGCGGGCCATCCCTACGAACAGGAAGGCGAGGAGATCCGTGTTTTTCAGGAGGAAAAGGCCGATAACTACCAAAAACTGGTACTCAAGGCCGGAGCGCTGATCGGATTCATCCTGATCGGCGATACCTCGCGGGCGGGACTATTGATCCGCTGGATGAAACGGCGGGATCGCATCGCCGACCCCTCGGAACTCTTCGCCCGGAGCATCCATGTGCTATCCGGCCTGCCGCCGAACAGAGGATTCCGTCACGGGGTCCTCTGGCCGCACACGACAGCGGGTCTGCAGCGGTTCAGAGGGAAGTGGACGACTGATGGGTTAACATAAAAGACAGGTTTAGGTTATAAGTAATCCTGTGAAAGGAGAAGAGAAGATCCGGATCATATTAAAAGGCCTGCGAGGGGAATACAGTATAGCGAATATCTGTCGGAAAGAAGGGACAACGCCCGGCAGCACATGCTGTATGGCAAGTTCCGTGCGCTGCGCCAGCTTGGTGAGACCCCGGATAAGAGGTGCCGCAGCGAGGGCACCCGATTGATGAGCCAATCTTGAAAACTATGGGAGGGAGTTAAGATGAGTGCTGCGCATGACGAGAAGATAGGGTTTATCGGTTTGGGCAACATGGGCAAGGGTATGGCGGGGCGTCTGCTCGATGCCGGTTTTCCGCTGACCGTTTATGATGTGGCCACAGACAGGGCAGCGGCTTTTAGCAAGCGGGGTGCAAAGGTTGCCGGCTCCATAAAGGAACTGGCGCAGCAATCGGAAATCATCATTGCTGCGGTTCCCGATGATGCAGTGCTGCAGTCGGTCGTACTGGGTGATAACGGTGTCATGGCCGGCGCCCGGGAAGGGAGCATCCTCATCGTCGAGAGCACGGTATCACCCAAGTGTGCTTCCGAAGTTGCGGCTGCAGTGGAGAAGCAAGGGGTGAAGATGCTCCGCGCCCCGGTGATGGGCAATCCCACCCAGGCGGCAGCGGGGGCTCTGATCATACTGGTCTCCGGAGATAAGCAATCCTTTGAAAAGTGTGAGAAAGTTTTTACCTTGCTCGGGCAGAAGGTACACTACGTAGGCGCCAACGAGGAAGGGCTCTATATCAAGCTTGTCCACAATATGATCGTGGCAGGTATTGTCCAGTCGATGGCTGAAGCCTTTACTTTTGGCGAAAAGGCAGGGCTTGACAAGCATCGGATGATAGAAATCATCAGCGACAGTCCGGTGTCATCGGTGATCCTGCGCCACCGCGGCAACTTGCTGGACCAGCGGAATTTCAATCCCGCCTTCCATGTATGGATGCTGCGAAAGGATATCGATTTTGCCATTAACGCCGGCTATCAGGTGGGTTCGCCCATGCCTACCACTGCGCTGATCCGCCAGTTTCTCAATGCGCTGGAAGCAACAGGCCGGGGGGAGTTGGATTGTTTGGCCCTGGCGCTGTTGATGGAGGAGCAGGCGGGAATAAAACACTAGTATCGGCGATACGCGGCATGTCCTCTGAAATGATCGCACTACTTTTCCATCAGGAGGTCGAAGATGGCAGATATCAAAAAATTTATCACACCTCGCGATACGGTTTTTGGGAGGGGCAGCCTTGCTTACCTGGAAAAGATGCCCGGGAAGCGAGCACTCATCATCACCGATAAGAACATGACGAGACTGGGAACCGCCCCCAAAGCTCAGGACTACCTGAAAAAAGGCAAGATCGAGGTCAGGATGTTTGATGAAGTTGAGCCGGAGCCGTCCATTACCACCGTGAAAAAAGCTCTGGAAATGTACCGGGAGTTTGCGCCTGATTTGATTGTGGGTCTGGGGGGAGGCTCGGCGATCGATGCCAGCAAATGCTTCCGTATCCTCTTTGAAAATCCGGACCTGACCTTTGAGGAGGTCCGCGCCTTCGGTGGACCGCCCAAAAAACCAATACCCCCCTTCAAGACTACCGTTCATATCGGTATCCCTTCAACCAGCGGCACCGGCTCCGAGGTGAGCTGGGGGAGCATCATTTCGGACCCCGCCATATCGGCCAAGTGCCTGATAGCCAACACCGAGTTGATACCCAACATCGCCATTCTCGATCCCGATATCGCCGATACCATGCCCAAATCGGTCCGGGCGGATACCGGGCTGGATGCATTGACGCACGCCATGGAGGCTTACGTCAGCCTCCAGGGCAATGACTTCAGTCGGGGATGTGCCCTGCAGGCGATCTCGCTGCTGATGCAGTATCTCATCCCGGCCTACAGAGACGATGACAAAGAGGCGAAAGAGCACCAGCATTACGCCGCCAGCATTGCCGCCAACGGCTTTTCCAACAGCGGCCTCGGGATCGACCATGTAGTGGCCATCCTCATCGGCAACATGTTCCACTTTACGCATGGCCGAACCTGTGGCATCCTCCTCCCCTATGTGATAAAGCTCAACGCCAGAGCCGCCGGTGAGCGCTATGCCGAACTCGCCCGCGCCGTCGGTTATAACGGGAGCTGCATTGATGAAGCCGTGGACTACCTCGTACAAAAGGTCATTGAAGTGAAGAGGCAACTGGATAGCCCGGGGAGCTACGGGGAGGCTGGTGTCCCCGAAGGCGACTACGTCGCCAAGATACCCAAGATGATCGAGATGTCCTTCGGCCACCCGGCCATGATGTCAAATCCGCTCAAGTGTACGGCGGCTGACATAGAAAAGTTGTGCAAAGCCTGTTACTATGACACCTACGACCTGGGTTGATAGGAGTAGGGGGGACTTGTAAACAAGGGTTGTTCACTACATCAAACGAGGAGGGTATATGAAAAGAAGAATCGGATCGGTCGCGTTGATGGTTTTCTTTCTTGTATTCTGTGTGAGCCTTTCATCGGTTTGGGCGGCGCAAAAACCCATCAAGATCAAGTGGGGCTCCGTCATGGGGGCGCCGGGCATTACGCCGATGGGCGATGTGGCAAAGAGTTATCAGGATGAGGTCACCAAGCGCACCAACGGCGCCGTGACGTTTGAAAGTTTCTGGAGCGCTTCCCTGGGCGCGCCTGCCGAATACATCGAGATGCTGAAGAACGGCGTCGTCCAGGTCATCCAGACGCACCAGTGGTATACACCGTCGAGAATGCCCCTGGGAGATTTTGAGTATGTGTTCCCCTTCGGACCGACGAATACCGAACTGGTGGTCAAGGCCATGCGGCAGATACGCGGGGAATTTCCGGAATTTACAAAAGAGTTGCAGAACAACAACGCCATTATGCTGGCAGACCCGCCGCAGGGCAGCTACTATATGCTGAGCGTCGATCCCATCAGAACGATGGAGGATTTCAAAGGGAAGAAGGTAGGCCTGATCGGACGGTATTTCGGCCGGGAACTGCCTCCCGGAGCCGTCCCCGTGGTGCGGCCCGCTCACGAGCGGTACGATCTTTTGAAAAACGGGGTAACCAACGCCGACTTGAATCCCTGGGACAATCAGTACTCCTTCAAGCTGCACGAAGTGACCAACTATTACCTGGACGGCCTCTCCGTGCTCACCGCCTGTCCGATGGCGATCCTCATGAATCTGGATACCTATAAGAGTCTGGATCCGGGAACGCAGAAGATCATGATGGATGCGGGAAAGAACGTGGAACTGCGGGCGGCGACGGAGATCCTGCCCCAGTGGCTCAAGAAAACGCAGGACCTCTGGAGGGCAAAGGGGATCAAGTGGATCACCTTCCCCGCTGCGGAGCAGGCCAAATGGGCCGCAACGCTTGCGGATATCCCCGCGGAATGGGCGACGGATGTGGAAAAGCTCGGCCTGCCCGGGTTCAAGATCGTTAACCGGTGGCAGGAAATCAACGCAAGCCTGGGGTACAAGTGGAACAGGAAATGGGGTGTAAAAAAATAGGCATGCTCACTCCATAATACTTATTTTCAATAAGCATTTGTGAAAACTCTCCTGCTTGACCATCCTCCCCCGGGGGCGGTCTCGCAGGTGAATTTCAGGAGATGCCGTTTCAGCTCCGAAGCTATCGATCTTGAAGGCATGCCTCCCTGTATTCCTGTTGACTTGTTTATTCTCCCGTTCCTCGGGATTGAAATGAGAGAAGATTCGGCCATTGAACAGGAGGATAACAGAGAATCAGGACAATGGAAAAGATTAGAGTATCCGCGCAATAGAGGAGAATGCTGATGATTCTGGAAAAAACGGATGAGCTGCTCAAGGCAGTGGAAAAAGTGTTCATGAAATGCTCATGGATATTCACCATGATCATTACCCTGCTCATCGTGATCGATGTCGTGCTGAGGTTCTTTTTCAATCGGCCGTTGCCGGCGACCTGGGAAATCAGCGAGGTCATGATGCCTTATATCGTCATGGTGGGTTTCGCCTATACGTTGACCACCAACGTCCACGTCCAGGTTTCCATTCTGACGGATTATCTGCCGCCCAAAATCAAGTTTTTCTTTCTCTCCTTCAGGAATCTCCTTTCCATTGCGCTCTGCGCTGTCCTGACCTATTGGTCGTGGCTGCGTTTTATCGAGTCGTTCCGGATGAAGGAGGAAATCCTCGCGGCCGTGCAGATCCCCTGGTGGCTGGGCAAGTTTGCCATGCCGGTCTGCTTTGCACTCTTCGGACTGCGTTTCGTCATGCTGTTCCTGAACGATGTGAGCAACTATTCTTCCCTGGGAAGGAGGACGGCATAGCATGGATGCAATGACGGCAAGCATTTCGGGAGTAGTCCTCCTTTTGATCCTCCTCGTGACAGGCGTTCACATCGGCTTCGCGCTAATCGCCGCGGGGATCGCCGGGCTGATCGTGGTCCTGGGAAGTTTCACTCCGGTCATCACAAGCGTGGTCTCCGCTTTTTATCACAAGGTGTCGATGCCCGCCCTGGTGACCGTTCCCCTCTTCGTCCTGATGGGATTTCTGGCAAGCGGCGGCGGCATAAGCCGCCAGCTCTATGAAAGCCTGAGCCTGTGGCTGGGCAGATTCAGGAGCGGTCTGGGGGTTGCGACCGTCGTCGCATGCACGGCCTTCGGGACCGTCTGCGGGTCGTCACTGGTGACGGCGGCCGTGTTTGCCAAGATCAGCGCCCCCGAGATGCGGCGTTGCGGCTACGATAAAAGACTCGCCTACGGCATCTGCGCGAGCGCGGGGGCGATCGGCATGCTGATCCCTCCGAGCATTCTGGCCATCGTCTATGGAATCCTGAGCGGCGAATCCATCGGCAAGCTCCTCATGGCGGGCGTGGCGCCCGGTCTGCTGCTGATGGTCGTCTTTTCCAGCCAGATCATCTTCTATTACGCCAAATTCAAACCGGAGATGCTGAATGTCGGGGGTATGGGTGTGGTGAAGAAGGCGACCCTCAAGGAACAACTTGCCAGCCTGAAGCACTGGTGGTCAGTGGCTATCGTCGCCGTCATCATCTTCGGAGGGATGTACGGGGGCGTCTTTTCCCCCAGCGAGGGATCGGCGGTTGCCGCTTTCGTCCTGCTGGTGATCTACCTCGGGCTGGGGTATGCGAACAGGCATAAGCCCAGGGAGAGCGGACTTACCATGAAGCAGGAACTGGCGTCCATTTTCAACGAAACGGCAGTTACCTCGTCGATGATCTTCTTCGTCATGGGGGGCGCCACGGTCTTCTCCAATTTCATCACGTTGACCGGCGTCACGGGTCAGATTTCAACGTTCCTTACGGGGGCCGGCATCGCCAAGATCAATGTGGTGCTGATCATCATGGTGATCATCCTGATTCTGGGGTGTTTTCTCGACAGCACCTCGATCCTCTGCGTGACCATCCCCGTATTCAATCCGATCATCAAGTCGCTGGGGATCGACCCGATCTGGTATGCCACCTGCGTCATCATGGCCGCGGAGGTAGGCCTGATCACGCCGCCCTTCGGCCTCAATGTCTTTGCGACCAAAGGCGCGGCGGAGCCGGATGTGGGACTGGAAGATGTCTTCGCCGGGAGCATGTCGTTTTTTTTAGGGATGGTTGCAGTGTTGTTACTGCTCCTGTTTGTTCCCATCGTGGCCACGTTTCTGCCGAGTTTTGTCGAGTGAATCGACCGGCGTTGAAAATAACAAAGTCAGGACAATCACCGTTGATGCACCTGAACCTTCCCATAACGGAGAATGAAATATGGAGCACGCTGATAGGCATTGCGGGTATACGGAGACGATCCTGAGGGTCAACCTGACCAAGCTTCAGGTTTCACGGGAAACGCCTTCGGAGTCTTATTACCGGCATTACCTGGGCGGCAGAGGGGTCATCATGCATACCCTGCTTTCGGAAGTCCCTGCCCATGCGGATCCGCTGGGGCCGGAGAACCGGCTTATTTTCGCTATGGGACTCCTCACGGGACACCGGTTGATCGGTACGGCGAAGTGCAGCGTGGGGGCAAAGTCCCCTGCCGGCGGCACCTGCGGAGAATCGGAAGCCGGCGGGTTCTGGGGTCCGGAACTCAAAAGGGCGGGTTATGACGCCATCGTCTTCGAGGGAATCGCGGACAGACCCGTCTATCTGAGGATAGAGAACGACGATGTCGAACTCAGGGATGCAGGCGCCTTCTGGGGACAGGAGGTCCGGCACGCCATGGAGGGCATGATGGCCGATGCGGGCGTTGGGAGATGGCACACCGCTCTTATCGGACCGGGGGGTGAGAAACAGGTCGGCTGTGCCAATATCATTGCGGATTGTAAAAGCGCCTTCGGCCGGGGTGGAATGGGCGCCGTAATGGGTTCGAAGCGACTCAAGGGGATTGTCGTCCGGGGAGACAATCCACCGTCTGTTGCGGACGAACAGAAGGTCGTGGCGTTGAATCGCCTCATGGCGGGAAGATACAAGAATAGCCCGTTTCATCGGTATGGAACGGGAGGGGCCATGAAAAAATTCGAAGAGATGGGCAACCTGCCGATCCGAAATCACACGGGCGGCGAGTTCCCGAACGTGGGAAAGATCGATGCGGTCACACTTCTTTCCGAGTATGGCGCCGGTATGGAAGGCTGCTTCAACTGCCCGATCCGCTGCAAGAAAAAAATGAAGCCGGAAGTCGGCGCCCTGCGGGTGGACCCCGCTTACGGCGGAGCGGAATACGAGACGCTCGCGTCGTTCGGTTCCAACCTGCTGATCGATGACCTGCCCGCAATCTGCAAAGCCCATGAGATGTGCAATCGCTACGGCATTGACACCATATCCACGGGAAGCGCTATCGCATTTGCCATGGAGTGTTTCGAAAACGGCATCCTGAATTTGCAGGACACCGACGGCATGCCTCTGAAGTTTGGCGATGCGGAGGCGATGCTGAAGATGGTGGAAAAGATCGCCGGGAGGGAGGGGCTGGGGGATCTGCTTTCGAAGGGGGTTAAACAGGCCGCAGACGTCATCGGGAAAGACTCTGCGAAGTATGCGATGCATGTCAAAGGGTTGTCAATTCCCTACCATGATCCCAGATACAAACAAGGGCTCGGCCTTCATTACAGTGTCCATGGGACGGGGGCGGATCACTGTTCGGGTGTGATGGACGACGGTCTACCCGGAATGATGGGAGACTGGGAGAGCATCAATGTCGCCGAATCAATCCCCACGTCTGAATTGAGTCCTCGGAAGGTCCGGATGGCTTATGAGCTGGGATTGTACCGGGAGCTGTTCAATCACCTGGGACTCTGCAACCTCGCTCCCTGGAGTTTTTCTGAGGTCGTAGAAGGGGTCAAGGCGATCACCGGATGGAAGGTCGAAGCTTGGAAGCTCATGAAGGCCGTTGAAAGGGGTATTACCCTCATGCGGATTTTCAATCTCAGGGAGGGCTTCACACGGGAAGACGACAGGCTGCCGGATCGTTTTTACTCTTCACCGGCAGCAGGCCCGTTGATGGATTTGAGAGTCGATCCTGATGTTCTGAAAGAATCGCAGGGGATTTATTTTCAGCTCATGGGGTGGGATATCAACGGCGTTCCGACGAGAGGTTGCCTGGTCGGATTGGATATGGATTGGGCCTGGCCGTATCTCCGGACGGATCAATGATCTGACCCGCCCTGTATTTCAATGCCCAAAAGGGTATGAGGGGCGGCAAAGGGTTTAAACGTGACATCTATCGAGAGAAAGGAGAGGCGATATGGAAAGAAAATACCTCTGGTGGCAGGAAATGGCGGCCCAGGATGTGGTTGAGTACGCAAAGGTCTGTGACGTTGCCATCCTCCCGCTGGGCTCGATCGAACAGCATGGGCCCCACTGTCCCGCCGGGGACGACTCCTACAACGCCATCAAGATGGCCGAGATGATCGCCCGCAAAACCGGTGTCATGCTCCTCCCCTGCCCCATGTATGGCGCGCATCCTTACCATCACTGGGGTTTTCCCGGGACGATCCCGCTTCAGTATGAAACCCACACGGCCATGATCAAGGACATTGTCCGGGGCGCGGCCAAGGCCGGGTACAACAAGTTTCTCCTCTTCTCCTGCCACGGCCAGGTCCCCTCCACCACGACAGCCGTTCATCAGTTGGGCCTTGAAGGCTACTTCGTCCTCTCCATGCACTGGTACGAATTCGTCCGGGACATCCATGACGATATCTTCGAGACCCCGTTCTGGCACGCCGACGAAACCGAGACCTCCGTCGCACTCTACCTCTACCCCGAGTACGTCGACATGTCCAAAGCGGGCAAGGAAAGCCCTCAGCCGCTCATTGACAAGAAGTTCATCGGCGCTCCGGGCGGTAAGTTCGGTAAATTTCAGTTCTACTATTTCGAAGGGACCTTCTCCCGGCCCGAGGTCGAGGACCTCAAGCTCGGAATCGTAGGCGACGCCACTCTTGCGACCCGCGAAAAAGGAGAGAAGATCGTCGGCCCCTGCATCGACCGGGTGAGCTCGGTCATCGAAGACATCAAGCAGCGATGGCCGGTCGGCGTGAAGCCGCCCGTGAAATAAATCAGGCAGGGTGATCGCATCCGCTTCGCAGGAGGGGGATGCGGTGTGGTCGATGTGATGAGGGGAAATAAATCAGGGAGGTTGATGATGAGCAAGGTCGAATTGGTGGATCTGAGTCACAAGTTTGGGCATAATTGCCCTCTTTGGCCGTATTTCGAAGATGTCAAGATCGAACGGATGCATTATCACGCTAAATCCGGGGTGCTTTCCCAGAAGATCACCACCGTTATGCACTGCACGACGCATGCCGACTCGCCAGCCCATGTTCTGGAGGGGTTGCCCTATACCGACGAGGTCCCTCTGGACAAGTATTACGGAACCGGTGTTGTGGTCGACATCCCGAAGAATAAATGGGAGGTGATCACCCCCGAGGACCTGGAAAAGGCCAGGCCTAAGATCGAACCGGACGACATCGTCATCATCCATACGGGCTGGCACCATTACTGGAGCGACAGCAGACAGTATTTCGCCTATTCCCCGGGGCTCTACAAGGAGGGCGCCGAGTGGCTTGTGGCCAAGGGGGTCAAGTGCGTCGGCGTCGACCAGCAGGCCCTGGACCACCCCCTCGCGACGGCCATCGGCCCCCATGGTCCCGGCGGTCCGCTGATTCCGGAAGTCAACAAGGAATACGAGCAACTTACGGGCCGAAAGGTGATCGAAGACTTCCCCTTGTGGGAGCCGTCACATAAAATCCTGCTCAAAAATGGCGTTATGGGCTATGAAAACGTCGGCGGCGATCTCGACAAGGTCGTCGGCATGCGCGTGACGCTGGCGGGTTTCCCCATCCGCTGGGAGAAGGGAGACGGCTCTATCGTGAGGCTCGTGGCCATAGTGGACAAGGGCGATCAGTAGACCTTTCTGCTATTGTTGTGTAATGTCTCGCCCTGCCCAACACGGCAGGGCGGCATGGGCGACCCTGAGAGGAATGGCATATCTCCCGTCTCTCCGCCCGGGGTTCCTGCTACTTTGCTGCCGGTTCGTTGCCCGGTGCCTGATCCGGAGAAGTCAAGAGGGAGGGATCTATGAGCAAAAACCAAAGACAGTGCCCAAATGTCCTGGTCGTCGGCGTCGGACTCATGGGGAGCGCGATCGCGCAACTGTTCGCCTACCATGGACACTCCGTGACCCTGACGGATGTCAGTGAAGATATCCTGGCGGGCGCCAAAGAGAAGATTTGCCGGTCTCTGGAGCGCATGGCCGATCAGGGGCTCGCCCAGGCTGACTTGATCGAGCCGGCCCTGGGGCGAATCCACACCACGAGCGACCTTGCGGAGGCGACCCACGGCGCCCGATTCGTCGTGGAGGCCGTTCCGGAAAACCTCGAGCTCAAGCAGGAGATCTTCCGCCGTCTCGATGCCCTCTGCCCTGCGGAGACAATTCTGGCCACGAACACGTCGGTGATAAGCATCACGCAGATCGCCGCCAAGTCTCTCCGGCAGGAGAGGATCGTCGGGACGCATTTCTGGAACCCGCCGACCCTTGTTCCGCTAGTGGAGGTGGTCCCGGGGGAGCGCACCTCGGCGGAAACAGTGGAGGCGGCGTACGCCCTGTTGACCGCCGTCGGGAAACATCCGGTCCGGGTCAAGCAGGACGTCCCCGGGTTCGTGGGAAACCGCCTGCAGCACGCCCTATGGCGGGAGGCGATTTCCATCGTGGAGCGCGGCATCGCCGACGCGGACGTCGTGGACGAAGTGGTCAAGTTCGGCTTCGGCATGCGCCTGCCCGTCCTGGGGCCGCTGGAAAACGCCGATCTGATCGGCCTCGATTTGACGCTGGCTATCCATGATTACATCCTCAAGCATCTGGAGAGTTCCCCGAACCCCTCCCCCTTGCTGGCGCAGAAGGTGGCCAAGGGCGATCTCGGGTTCAAGAGCGACGGCCGCGGCTTCCGCGACTGGAACACCGAACAGATGAACCGGGTGCGGACGGATCTGGAGACGCATCTGTTCAATCGGCTCAAGAACCATCGCGCTTCATAACCAAAGGGTAAAGTGGTGCCGAACCCCGCCTTCTTTACCCGAACAGACCGCAGAGGCACGCAGGACCCCTGTCCTGAAAGGGAAAGATCCGGTCGGCTTCTGAGTAACGTCAAAGTTACTCCTTGATGAACCGCCCAGCAGGACGTGGATCGCTATTAAAAATCTCCTTGACATGGAGGACTGCTTTCCATATCGTCAGCACATTTAAAAGCAAGTTCTTGCCATTCTTATCAATTCAAAGGAGGGACAATGATGAAAAGGATACTGAAATCGGGCATGGCGGGGTTTGTGCTGGTACTGGCTGTTTCCACGTGGGCCGCGGCAGAGACCAAGGAATTGCGTTTGGCCAAGCAGTATGGCCTGGGCTACCTCCAGATGATCATCATGGAGGATCAGAAGCTGGTGGAGAAGCACGCCAAGGCGGCGGGTCTTGGGGACGTCAAAGTTTCCTGGTCCACCTTCCGGTCGAGCGACGTGATGAACGATGCCCTGATTTCGGGCAACCTCGATTTCGGCAGCCTGGGGACCAACGGGTTGGCCATCATCTGGGCCAAGACGAAGGGGACGCCGGTTGAGGTGAAGGGAGCCGCCGGGATCAATTATCTTCATCTCGCGCTGGTGACCCGCGATCCCCGGGTGAAGACCATTGCCGATTACACCGAGAAGCACAGAATCGCCGTCCCGGCGATACGGGTTTCCAACCAGGCGCTCCTGCTGCAGATGGCGGCGGCCAAGCAGTTCGGGATGGCCAATTACACCAAACTGGACCCTCTCACCGTGTCAATGACCCATCCCGATGCCATGGCCGCCCTGCTCTCCGGCGCCGGGGAGGTGAGCAGCCACTTCGCCTCGGCCCCCTTCCTCCAGAGGGAACTCGACCGGCCGGGCCTCCATCAGGTCACCAGCTCCCTGGACATCGTCGGCCCCATCAACTTCAACGTCGTGGCGACCACCACCAAATTCCATTCCGCCAACCCCAAGGCCTATGGCGCGTACCTCGCCGCCCTGAAGGAGGCCACAGACTCGATCAACAAGGACAAGCGGGCGGCCGCCGAGACGTACGTCCGGGTGACCAAGGACAAGAGCGGGGTCGATGCGATCCTGAAGATCATGACCGCCCCGGGCAACGAATACAATTTCAACAAGACCCCCGAAGGGGACATGCGGATCGTGGATTTCATGTACAGGATCGGCTCGATCAAGGTGAAGGCGGAATCCTTCAAAGACCTCCTCTTCCCGACCCCGGCGGGGATGTAGGAACCCATGTCTATCGAGCCCGGCCCCCCTCCACTTTTGGATGTTCGGGGCGTCACCCTCCAGTACCGGACGCGGGACCATCTGATCACGGCAACCTACCGGGTCGACTTCCAGATTCACCGGTCGGACCGGTTCGTCCTGCTCGGCCCATCCGGATGCGGGAAATCCACCCTGCTCAAGGCAGTGGGCGGGTTCCTGACCCCCGTCGAGGGCGAGATCCGCCTGCGGGGCGAGCCCATCCGGAAGCCGGGGCCCGACCGGATGATCGTCTTCCAGGAGTTCGATCAGCTCCTTCCCTGGAAGACAGTGAAGCAGAACGTGATGTTTGCCCTTCGAACCGGCGGGCTCCTGTCGGGTAAGGAGGCGGAGGAGCGGGCCCTGCAGTTCATCGACAAAGTGGGCCTTACCCGATTCGCCCACGCCTATCCCCACACCCTTTCCGGCGGGATGAAGCAGCGGGTGGCCATCGCCCGGGCCATGGCGATGGAACCGGCCATTTTGCTGATGGATGAGCCCTTCGCCGCCCTGGATGCATTGACCCGCCGCAAAATGCAGGATGAACTCCTCCAGTTGTGGGATGATACCCACTTCACCGTCCTTTTTGTCACTCATTCGATCCCCGAGGCGGTCATCGTCGGCAATCG
>Ga0209212_1005102_pt1 | contig 15874 bp, 6 predicted proteins | sample RifGroC2_FD_183996 | JGI IMG/M metagenome (GOLD analysis project Ga0209212, IMG submission 183996) | Groundwater microbial communities from Rifle, Colorado, USA - Groundwater C2 (SPAdes) (version 2) | ecosystem: Environmental > Aquatic > Deep subsurface > Groundwater | place: Rifle, Colorado...
TCCGTGCAGTGATGATTGGGTAGCCCGCCCGGATCGCCCCGGAACGACGGCAGAACTTCCCCTCACGGGGGATTTCGGCCATGTTCGAATCACCAGTAGCCGGATCCGAATCCCATGCCGGGGGGGCACCCGGGAGTTCGGTAAGCGGCTTAAACCCTTCGACATACCCGAAAGAATATCACCAGGAGGTGATCCTTGGCCCACTCCCCGAAACGAGTCGCGATCGAAAACGTCCACCCGGCGATCGACGGGGGGCGTTTCCCCGCAAAGCGGACCGTGGGGGAGGAGGTCCGGGTGACGGCCGATATCCACACCGACGGGCACGACATGATCCGTGCGGTGCTGCGCTACCGGCCCGAGGGGGAATCGGCGTGGCGGGAGACCCCGATGAGGCCGCTCGTCAACGACCGGTGGGCTGGGAGCTTCCGGGTGGAACGGATCGGGCGGTGCAGGTTCACCCTCGCCGCCTGGATCGACCGGTTCGGCTCCTGGCGCCGCGACCTCGGCAGGAAGGCGGAAGCCGGGCAGAAGGTGGCGGTCGACCTGGAGGCAGGGGCGAGGATGGTCGAGGAGGCGGCCTCCAGGGCCTCGGGGAAGGATCGGAAGGCGCTTCTGGAACGGGCGGCCGCCATGCGGGTCGGGAAGGGGCGCCGTGAGGAAGAAGCGGTCCGGGCCGCGCTCGACGCGGATCTGCTGGAGGCGATGGAAAGGCATCCGGACCGAAGCCAGGCCGCCGACTACGGGAAGGAGCTGTGGATCCGGGTCGAGCGGGAGAGAGCCCGGTTCAGCGCGTGGTACGAGCTCTTCCCCCGCTCCTGCTCGCCGGTCCCGGGAAAGCACGGCACCTTCAAGGATGTGGAGAAGCGGCTTCCCTACGTCGCCTCGATGGGGTTCGACGTGCTCTACCTGCCGCCGATCCACCCGATCGGGAAGACCCACCGGAAGGGGAAGAACAACTCCGTCACCTGCGCGCCCGACGACGTCGGCAGCCCCTGGGCGATCGGCTCGAAGGAGGGAGGGCACAAGGCGGTCCACCCGGAGCTGGGAACCGTGCGGGATTTCCAGCGCCTCGTGGCGAAGGCGAAGGAGCAGGGGATCGAGATCGCCCTCGACATCGCCTTCCAGTGCTCCCCCGACCACCCCTATGTCCGGGAGCACCGGGAGTGGTTCCGCGAGCGGCCCGACGGGTCGGTACAGTATGCCGAGAACCCGCCGAAGAAGTACGAGGACATCTACCCCTTCGACTTCGAGACTTCACTGTGGCGGGAGCTGTGGGAGGAGCTTCGAAGCGTCGTCGAGTTCTGGATCGGTACCGGGGTCCGGATCTTCCGGGTGGACAACCCGCACACCAAGCCGTACGAATTCTGGGAGTGGCTGATCGGGGGGATCCAGGAGAAGCACCCCGACGTCCTCTTTCTCGCCGAGGCCTTCACACGCCCCAAGGTGATGTACCGGCTGGCGAAGGTCGGGTTCACCCAGTCCTACACCTATTTTGCCTGGCGCAACTCCAGGCGGGAGCTGACGGAGTATTTCACGGAGCTGGCGCAGCCGCCGGTGCGCGACTTCTTCCGCCCCAACCTCTGGCCGAACACGCCGGACATCCTGACCGAGCAGCTCCAGTTCGGGGGGCGGCCGGTCTTCCTGGCCCGGCTGGTCCTGGCCGCGACGCTGGGGGCCAGCTACGGGATCTACGGCCCGGCCTTCGAGCTCTGCGAGAACCGCCCGGCGGGCCCGGGGAAGGAGGAGTACCTCGACGCGGAGAAGTACCAGCTGCGGCACTGGGAGATCGACCGGCCGGACAGCCTCCGGGAGGTCATCGCGCTGGTGAACCGGATCCGCCGGGAGAACCCGGCGCTCCAGTCGGACGACAACCTTCGGTTCCACACGGTCGACAACGGTCAGATGATCGCCTACAGCAAGTCGACCCCGGACCGGTCGAGCATCCTCCTGACCGTCGTGAACCTGGATCCGCACCACACCCAGTCGGGGTGGATCGAGCTTCCCCTCGAGGAGCTCGGCCTCGACCCGGCCTCCCCGTTCCAGGGGCACGACCTGCTCAGCGGCGCCCGGTACCTGTGGCACGGAAGAAGGATCTACCTGGAGCTCCGCCCCCAGGAGATCCCCGCCCACATCGTCCGCCTCCGCAGGCGTGTCCGGACGGAGCGGGATTTCGACTACTTTCTGTAGAAGACCAAAGGAGGAACGACCCGCATGCCCGGAAAGGACAAGGAACGGTCCCTGCTGCCGGACGACGACCCGCTCTGGTACAAGGACGCGGTCATCTACGAGCTCCATGTGCGCGCCTTCCACGACAGCGACGGCGACGGGATCGGCGATTTCCGGGGGCTCACGGGGAAGCTGGACTACCTGCAGGACCTCGGGGTCACCGCCCTGTGGCTGCTGCCGTTCTACCCCTCCCCGCTGAAGGACGACGGGTACGACATCGCCGATTACATGACCGTGCACCCCTCCTACGGGATGCTGGCCGACTTCAAGCAGTTCCTGCGGGAGTCGCACCGGCGGGGGATCCGGGTGATCACCGAGCTGGTTGTCAACCACACCTCCGACCAGCACCCCTGGTTCCAGAAGGCGAGACGCTCCCCCCCGGGGAGCCGGTGGCGCAATTACTACGTCTGGAGCGACACCCCGGACAGGTACCGGGAGACCCGGATCATCTTCCAGGACTTCGAGAACTCGAACTGGTCGTGGGACCCGGTGGCGAACGCCTACTACTGGCACCGCTTCTACTCCCACCAGCCGGACCTGAACTTCGACAACCCGGGGGTGCGCAAGGCGATCTTCCAGGTCCTCGACTTCTGGCTCGGGATGGGGGTGGACGGGCTCCGGCTCGACGCCGTCCCCTACCTGATCGAACGGGAGGGGACCAGCTGCGAGAATCTCCCCGAGACCCACAAGGTGCTGAAAGGGATCCGGAAGCGGGTGGAGGAGAAGTTCCGGAACCGGATGCTGCTCGCGGAGGCGAACCAGTGGCCGGAGGACGCCGTCGCCTATTTCGGGGAGGAGGACGAGTGCCACATGGCCTTCCACTTCCCCCTGATGCCCCGGCTCTTCATGGCGGTCCGGATGGAGGACCGGTACCCGGTGATCGACATCCTCACCCAGACCCCCGCGATCCCGGAGAGCTGCCAGTGGGCGCTCTTCCTGCGCAACCACGACGAGCTCACGCTGGAGATGGTGACCGACGAGGAGCGGGACTACATGTACCGGGTCTACGCCCACGATCCGCAGGCGCGGATCAACCTCGGGATCCGGCGCCGGCTGGTCCCCCTCCTGGGGAAGGACCGGAGGAAGTTCGAGCTGATGAACGCGCTGCTCTTCTCCCTCCCGGGGACCCCGGTCATCTACTACGGGGACGAGATCGGGATGGGGGACAACATCTACGTGGGGGACCGCAACGGCGTGCGCACCCCGATGCAGTGGAGCGCGGACCGCAATGCGGGGTTCTCGCGGGCCCCCTCCCAGCGGCTCTACCTTCCGGTGAACATCGACCCCGACTACCACTTCGAGACGGTGAACGTGGAGGCGCGGCAGAACAACCTGAGCTCCCCTCTCTGGTTCATGAAGCGGATCCTCTCCCTGCGGAAGCGGTTCCGGGCGTTCGGGCGGGGAACGATCGAATTCCTCTACCCGGAGAACCACCATGTCCTTGCCTTCCTCCGGAGCTACGGGGAGGAGCGGATCCTGGTGGTCGCGAACCTCTCCCGGTTCGTGCAGTACGTGGAGCTGGATCTTTCCCCCCACCGGGGGGCGGTCCCCGTCGAGCTGTTCGGCCAGACCTGCTTCCCCGAGGTGGCGGACGGACGGTATCTCCTCACGCTGGGGCCCCACGCCTTCTACTGGTTCTCCCTCGAGCGGCCTCGGGCGGAGGAGGCCGTGGCGGCGCAGGCGGATCGGGAGAGGAAGATCCCGCGTCTCGCGGCGGAGGGGGCCTGGGAGACGCTTCTGCGGGACGAGGGGAAACGGAAGCTGGAGAGGGTCCTCCCCGACTACATCCGGGGGCGGCGCTGGTTCGGGGGGAAGGCGAGGAAGATGAAGGCGGCCCTGGTCGACGACGCGGTCCCCCTGGCGGGGTCCTCCCAGGCGGCCCAGGTCCTGCTGGTCCGGGTCGAGTACCTCGAGGAGGACCCGGAGATCTACACCCTTCCGGTCGCCTTCGCCGACGGGAAGCGGGCGGCGCGGATCGCGAGGGAGTCCCCCCAGGCGGTGATCGCGGAGGTGTCGGAGACCGGCAGGAACGGCCGCCGGGAGGGGGTGCTTTACGACGCCCTCCACGACCGGGAGGCCTGCGAGTTCCTCCTCGAGTCGACCGCGCGCAGGCGCCGCTTCAAGGGGGCGCAGGGGGAGATCGCCGCGAACCCGTTGCGGGGGTTCCGGAAAATCCGGGGGCCGGGGGAGAAGGCGCCCCGCGCCCGGATGATGCGGGCGGAGCAGAGCAACACCTCCGTCGTCTTCGGCGACCGGATGATCCTCAAGGTCTTCAGGCGGGTGGATAGCGGCGTGAACCCCGACCTGGAGATCGGGGCTTTCCTGACGGAGAAGGCGGCCTTCCCCCACATCTCCCCCGTGGCCGGGTTTCTCGAATACCGGCGGGGGCGGAAGGAGCCGATGACGCTGGGGATCTTCCAGGGGTTCGTGCGGAACCAGGGGGATGCCTGGCGCTATACGCTGGACATCCTGGGGCGGTATTTCGAGCGGGTCATGGCCAGGCCGCAGGGATCGAAGGAGATCGAATGCCCGGCGAAGTCCCCGCTCTCCCTTGCGGGAGAGCCGCTTCCCGCGGAGGCGGGGGAGCTGATGGGCGAATACCTGCCCGCCGCCCGGGCGCTGGGGGAGCGGACCGCCGGGATGCACCTGGCGCTCTCCTCCGAGGGGGAAGACCCGGCCTTCGCCCCGCAGTCGTTCACCTCCCTCTACCAGCGTTCCCTATACCAGTCGATGCGCAACCTGACCGGCCACGCGATGCTGCTGCTCAAGCGGCGGCTCCGGTACCTGCCGGAAGGGCTGCGGGAGGATGCCCGCCGGGTCCTGGAGGCGGAGGACCGGATCCTGAAGCGGTTCCGCGGGATCCTCGACCGGAAGATCTCGGCGATGCGGATCCGGATCCACGGGGACTTCCACCTCGGGCAGGTGCTCCATACGGGGAAGGACTTCGTGATCATCGATTTCGAGGGGGAGCCGGCCCACACCCTGACCGCGCGGCGGATCAAGCGCTCGCCCCTGCGCGACGTGGCCGGGATGCTCCGCTCCTTCCACTACGCCTCCAAGGCGCACCTGGTCGGCACCACCGGCGGAAGCGCGATCCGGGAAGAGGACCACTCCGTCCTGGAGCCGTGGGCGCGCTGCTGGAACAGCTGGGTCTCCGCCGCCTTCCTCGAGTCGTACCTGGCGACCGCCTCCCGGGGGAGCTTCCTCCCGAAGACCCGCGAGGAGCTGTCGGCGCTGCTTTCCACCTACCTGATGGAGAAGGCGATCTACGAGCTGGAGTACGAGCTGAACAACCGGCCCGACTGGGTGAAGCTTCCGCTGCGGGGGATCCTGCAGCTTCTGGAGACCGGCGAATGAGCGGGCCCTCTCCCGGGGGCGTGGGAGGGGTCCGGCGCCTGGCGCACGCCTGCGGGGTCCAGACCGCCTACCACGACATCCTGCGGCGGAGGGTCGAAGTGGGCCCGGAAACCCTGCTTGCGGTCCTGCGGGCGCTGGGCAGTCCGGTCGAGACCGCCGCCGACGTCCCCGGGGCCCTGCGGGAACGGGACCGTGCCCGCTGGACCCGGATCTGCGATCCGGTGACCGTGGCATGGGAGGGGGAGCGGGCGAAGCTTGGCCTGCGCCTTCCGGAACGGGCGGGAAGCCGGAAGGTTCGGATCCGGATCCGCCTCGAGGAGGGTGGCACGCGGGACCTTCCGTTCGACCTGTCCCGGATCCCCGGTCGGGAGGGGGCGCTGCTGGACGGCGTGCGCTTCGTCGAGAAGGCGGTTCCCCTGCCGCGGGACCTTCCGCGGGGATACCACGCCCTCACCGTGGAGTCCGGGAAGGCGCGGGCGGAGGCGCTGCTTTTCGCCGCTCCCCGCAGGGCCTGGCCTCCGGGGCGAAAGAACGGGGAGAAGGCCTGGGGAGTGTTTCTTCCCCTCTACGCCGTGCGGTCCGAACGAAACGGCGGAAGCGGCGACCTGACCGACCTGGAGGCGCTGCTCGAATGGACCGGGGCGCAGGGGGGAGGGGTCGTCGGGACCCTGCCGCTCCTGGCCTCCTTCCTCTCCGAGCCGTTCCATCCGAGCCCCTATACCCCGGCCAGCCGCCTCTTCTGGAACGAGTTCTACCTCGACGTCCCCCGGATTCCGGGGTTCGTGGACTGCGAGGAGGCGCAGGCGATCGCCGGAAGCGGCCCCTTCCGGGAGGAGGAGCGGAGGCTTCGCGAGGCCCCGCTGGTGGACTACCGGCGCGGGATGGCGCACAAGCGCAGGCTGCTGGAAACGCTGTCCGACGCCTTCTTCGCGCGCGGAGGGGAGCGCGGGAGCGTCTTCCGGACATTCCTTTCGGAGAACCCGGACGCGAAGGACTATGCGGCCTTCCGCGCCGCGGGGGACGCCCTCCGGACGCCGTGGGCCGTGTGGCCGCGGCCGCTGCGGGACGGGTCCGTTTCCCCGAAAGACTACCGGGAGCGGGACCGGCGCTATCACCTGTTCGCACAGTTCGCCTTCCAGGAGCAGTTCCGGGAGATCACGCGAGGGGCGAGCGCCAGGGGCCGGTCGCTCTACCTCGACCTTCCCCTGGGGGTCGCCTACGACAGCTACGACGTCTGGCGCCACCGGAAGCTGTTCGCGCGGGAGGTTTCGGCCGGGGCGCCGCCGGACGACTTCTTCACCCGGGGGCAGGACTGGGGATTCCCGCCGATGCACCCGGAGCGGATCCGGGAGGAGGGCTACCGGTACTACCGGGCCTGTCTCCGGCACCAGCTGCGCCACGCGGGGATATTGCGGATCGACCACGTGATGGGGTTCCACCGCTTCTTCTGGGTCCCCAGGGGGATGGAGGCGCGGGAGGGGACCTACGTCCGCTACCGGGCGGAGGAGTTCTACGCGATCCTCGCCCTGGAGTCGCACCGGCACAAGGCGCGGATCGTCGGGGAGGACCTGGGCACCGTGCCTTCCTACGTGCGGCCGGCGATGGCCCGCCGCGGGATCCGCAGGATGTTCGTGGTCCAGTTCGGGATGTCGCCCGATCCCGGGATGGCGCTGCGGAGGGTGCCGGCCGACTCCCTGGCCTGCGTGAACACCCACGACATGCCGACCTTCGCCTCCTTCTGGGAGGGGGGGGACGTCGCGGAGCGGGAGGCGCTGGGTCTGCTCGACGGGAAGGGAAGGAAAAAGGAGGAGGTCCGGCGCCTCGCGCTGCGGAAATCGCTTGCCGCCTTCCTCCGCGGGAAGGGGCTGCTCGCGGGTTCCGGGCCGGACGCCATGGAGGTGCTGTCGGCCTGCCTGGCCTACCTGGCGAAAGGCGCCGCCGGCACGGTCGTCGTCAACCTGGAGGACCTCTGGCAGGAGGTCGAGCCGCAGAACATGCCCGGGACCTGGAAAGAGCGGCCGAACTGGATGCGGAAGGCGCGGCACTCCCAGGAGGAATTCGGGGAGATGCCCGGGGTGACCGGGTCGCTCCGGGAGGTGGACCGGCTCCGCCGGGGGGGAAACCCATCCGGGGGCGGGGGAAACGCACGGAATCAGAATACGGGGGAGACTCTATGCGATACGACGTGACGCTGTTGACCGACCAGGATCTCTATCTCTTCAACGAGGGGAGCCACTACCGGCTCTACGAGAAATTCGGCTCCCACTTCATGACCGCCGGCGGCGAGGAGGGGACGCTGTTCACGGTCTGGGCCCCCAACGCCTCGGAAGTGTTCGTCACCGGGAGCTTCAACGGCTGGAACAACAGCAGCCATCCGCTCCGGTCGAAGGGGGGATCGGGGATCTGGGAGGGTTTCATCCCCGGCGTTCCGCGGGGGACCGTCTACAAGTACCATGTCGTCTCCCGGGAGAACGGCTACCGGTACGACAAGGCCGACCCGTTCGCCTTCCACGCCGAGGTCGCGCCCTCCACCGGGTCGGTCGTGTGGGACCTCTGGTACGACTGGGAGGATGCCGCGTGGATGAAGGAGCGGGGCCGCCGCAACGCCGCCGATGCCCCGGTCACCATCTACGAGATGCACCTGGGCTCCTGGATGCGGGTCCCGGAGGAGGGGAACCGGATGCTCACCTACCGGGAGCTGGCCCCCCGCCTGGCCGACTACCTCCGGAAATTGAACTTCACCCACGTCGAGTTCCTCCCGGTGATGGAGCATCCCTTCTACGGCTCCTGGGGATACCAGGTCACCGGGGTCTTCGCCCCGACGAGCCGGTACGGGACGCCGCAGGACTTCATGTACCTGGTCGACCACCTGCACCGGAACGGGATCGGGGTGATCCTCGACTGGGTCCCCTCCCATTTCACCAAGGACGGTCACGGGCTGAACTACTTCGACGGCACCCACCTCTACGAGCATGCCGACCCCCGCCAGGGGCACCATCCCGACTGGGATACGGAGATCTTCAACTACGGGCGGCACGAGGTGTGCAGCTTCCTCCTCTCGTCCGCTCACTACTGGCTGGAGGTCTTCCACGCCGACGGGCTGCGGGTCGACGCGGTCGCCTCCATGCTCTACCTCGACTATTCCCGGAAAGAGGGGGAGTGGATCCCGAACCGGTACGGGGGGAGGGAGAACATCGAGGCGATCGAGTTTTTGCGCCGATTCAACGTCGCCGTCTACGAGTCCCACCCCGACATCCTCACCGTCGCGGAGGAGTCGACCGCCTGGCCGATGGTCTCCCGCCCCACCTACCTCGGCGGGCTCGGGTTCGGGATGAAGTGGGACATGGGCTGGATGCACGACACGCTGCAATACATGTCGCAGGACCCGGTGCACCGGAAGTACCACCACGACAAGCTCACCTTCCGGATGATCTACTCCTTCGCCGAGAACTTCGTCCTCCCCCTCTCCCACGACGAGGTGGTCCACGGGAAGGGCTCGCTGATCGGCAAGATGCCGGGGGATGAATGGCAACAGTTCGCGAACCTGCGGGCCCTCTACGGCTACATGTACGCGCAGCCGGGGAAGAAGCTCCTCTTCATGGGGGGGGAGTTCGGTCAGCGGCGGGAGTGGAGCCACGAGGGGAGCCTCGAATGGGATGTGCTGGAATACCCGGTGCACGCCGGGCTCTCGCGCTGGGTCGAGGAGCTGAACCGGTTCTACCGGAACGAGCCGGCGCTGCATGAGCGCGACTTCGACCCGGCCGGCTTCGAGTGGGTCGACTGCCAGGACGCGGACCAGAGCGTGATCAGCCTGCTCCGGAAGGGACGCACGACGGATGACATCCTCCTCGGCGTCTTCAACTTCACCCCGGTGCCCCGGCACAACTACCGGCTGGGGGTTCCCCGGGGCGGATTCTGGCAGGAGGTCCTGAACAGCGACGCCCGGGAATACGGCGGGAGCGGGCAGGGGAACATCGGGGGGGTCGAGGCGGTCCCCATCCCGGTGCACGGGCGGCTCCACTCGCTGACCGTCGTCGTGCCGCCGCTGGCGGCGGTCTTCTTCAAGAGCGAGGGGAAGGGAAGGTGATTCCCGGATCGACGGAACGGCTCGGCGCGACCCTCCTTCCCGGCGGCGGCTGCGCGTTTCTGGTCCATGCCCCTTCGGCGAAGACGGTGGAGGTGCGGCTGCTCACCCCCGTCGAGGGATTCTTTCCTCTGGAACGGGACGAGAGAGGCTACCACCGGGGGGTCGTCGGGGAGGCGGGCACGGGCAGTCTCTACCTCTACCGGCTCGACGGGGAGCGGGAACGTCCCGACCCGGCCTCGCGGTTCCAGCCGGACGGGGTGCACGGACCCTCCTGCGTGACCGATCCCGGTGCCTTTCGATGGGAGGACCGGGAGTGGGCGGGCCTTCCGCTGGAGGAAGTCGCCCTCTATGAGCTGCATGTGGGGACCTTCACCCCGGAGGGGACCTTCGGGGCGATCCTCCCCCGCCTCGACTCCCTGAAGGAGCTCGGGGTCACCGCGATCGAGCTGATGCCGGTCGCGCAGTTTCCCGGGAGCCGGAACTGGGGGTACGACGGGGTCTACCCCTTCGCCGTCCAGGGAAGCTACGGGGGGCCGGAGGGGCTCAAAAGCCTCGTGAACGCCTGCCACCTGCGCGGGATGGCGGTCGTGCTCGACGTGGTCTACAACCACCTCGGCCCCGAGGGGAACTACCTCCGGGACTTCGGCCCCTACTTCACCGACCGATACAGGACCCCCTGGGGGGCGGCGATCAATTTCGACGGCCCCGGCAGCGACGAGGTCCGGCGGTATTTCCTCGAGAACGCCTGCAGCTGGCTTTCGGAGTTCCGGATCGACGCCCTGCGTCTCGACGCGATCCACGGGATCTACGACTTCTCCGCCGATCCCTTCCTGGCCGAGCTGGCCGACACCGTGCGGGAACTGGGGGTGCGGGAGCACCGGCGGCTCCACCTGATCCCGGAGAGCGACCTGAACGACGCCCGGGTCGTCACGCCCCGGGAGCGCGGGGGATTCGGGCATGACGCCCAGTGGAACGACGACTTCCACCATGCCCTCCATGTCCTGCTGACGGGGGAACGGCAGGGCTACTACCGGGACTTCGGGACCGTGGAGGATCTCGCCCGCGCCTTCACGGAAGGGTTCGTCTACGCCGGGCGCTACTCCGCCTACCGGGACCGCCGCCACGGGAACTCCTCCCGGGACCTTGCGGCCCGGCAGCTGGTGGTCTTCTCGCAGAACCACGACCAGGTTGGGAACCGGATGGGCGCCGAGCGGCTTCCCCTCCTCGCCTCCTTCGAATCGCTGAAGCTGGCCGCCGGGGTCGTCCTGCTCTCCCCCTTCGTCCCGCTGCTGTTCATGGGGGAGGAGTACGGGGAGACCGCGCCCTTTCTCTACTTCATCAGCCACTCCGACCCGGAGCTGGTCGAGGCGGTGCGGAAAGGGCGGATGGAGGAGTTCGCCGCCTTCCGGTGGGAGGGTGAGGTCCTCGACCCGCAGGACGAGGAAACCTTCCGGCGCTCCCGGATCGACTACGCCTTGCGGGAAACGGGGCGGCACCGGACCCTGTTGGAGTATACCCGGGAGCTGCTTCGCCTTCGGCGGGAGCACCCGGTCCTCTCGCGGGGAACCCGCAAGGGGATGAACGCCGTGGCGCTGGAGCGGGAGAAGTCGCTCCTGGTGACCCGGATGCACGGGGACGACCGGACGGCTGCGGTCTGCCACTTCGGGGAGAAGCCGGCCTCCGTGACCGTCCCGCTGTTCGCCGGCCGCTGGCAGACGCTCCTGGACTCCTCCGTTCCGCGGTGGGGCGGCGGCGGAAGCGCCGTCCCGGAGGAGATCCGATCGGGGGGAACCGCCACGCTGTCGCTCGGACCGCGGGCCTTCGTCCTGCTGTCGCAACGAGGGGAGGATTCCGGATAGATGGAACGCTACGTCTGCATCCACGCGCATTTCTACCAGCCGCCGCGGGAGAACCCGTGGCTCGAGGCGGTCGAGTTCCAGGACTCGTCCTATCCCTTCCACGACTGGAACGAGCGGATCACGGCCGAGTCCTACGCCCCGAACGCCGCCTCCCGGATCCTGGACGGGGAGAGGCGGATCGTCGACATCGTGAACAACTACTCCCGGATCAGCTTCAACTTCGGGCCGACCCTGCTCTCCTGGATGGAGGTCCACGAGCCGGCGGTGTACCGGGCGATCCTCGACGCCGACCGCCAGAGCCGGGAGCACTTCTCCGGGCACGGCTCGGCGCTGGCGCAGGCCTACAGCCACATGATCCTCCCGCTGGCGAACCGCCGCGACAAGGCGACCCAGGTGCGCTGGGGGATCGCCGATTTCGTCCACCGCTTCGGCAGGGAACCGGAGGGGATGTGGCTCCCGGAGACGGCGGTGGACCTGGAAAGCCTGGAGATCCTGGCGGAGCACGGGATGCGGTTCGCGATCCTGGCGCCCCACCAGGCGCATCGCGTCCGGCCGATCGGCAGCCGCGACTGGCGGGATGTGGGCGGGGGAGGGATCGACCCGAAGGTCCCCTACCGGATCCGGCTCTCCTCGGGACGGGAGATGGCGCTGTTCTTCTACGACGGGCCGATCTCGCGGGCCGTCGCCTTCGAACGGCTGCTGACCAACGGGGAGGCCTTCGCGAACCGGATTCTCGGGGGATTCGACGGCGACGGGAACGGACATCCGCTCGTCCACATCGCCACCGACGGGGAGAGCTACGGGCACCACCACCGGCACGGGGAGATGGCGCTCTCCTACGCCCTGCACCACATCGAGTCGAACAAGCTGGCGAAGATCACCAATTACGGGGAGTATCTCGAGCGGTACCCCCCGGAGCAGGAGGTGGAGATCCACCCCTTCAGCTCCTGGAGCTGCGCCCACGGGATCGAGCGGTGGCGGAGCCATTGCGGCTGCAACTCGGGGGGACGGCCGGAGTGGACCCAGGAGTGGCGCCGCCCCCTGCGGGAGGCGCTGGACTGGCTGCGGGAGAAGCTGGCGGTGCTCTATACCGACGCCTCGATGGGGCTTTTCCGGGATCCCTGGGCCGCCCGGGACGACTACGTGTCGGTGGTGCTCGACCGCTCCGAGGAGAATGTCCGGGCCTATCTCGGACGGCACGCGGTCCGGGAGCTGTCCGCGGAGGAACGGGTCCGGGCGCTCAGGCTGCTCGAGCTCCAGCGCCACGCGATTCTGATGTACACCAGCTGCGGCTGGTTCTTCGACGAGCTCTCCGGGATCGAGACCACGCAGATCCTCCAGTACGCGGGGCGCGCCATCCAGCTGGCGGAGGAGATCGACGGGCAGGATATCGAGTCCCGCTTCCTGTTCCTTCTCGAGCATGCGAAGAGCAACCTCCCGGAGCACGGGGACGGCCGGCACATCTACGGGAAGTTCGTCAAGCCCTCCGTCGTTGACCTGCACAAGGTCGGGGCCCATTACGCGATCAGCTCCCTGTTCGAGAACTACGGGGAGGAGGCGGAGGTCTTCTGCTACCGCGTGGACCGGGAGGAATTCCGGATCCTCTCCGCGGGAAAGAAGCGGCTGGCGCTTGGGAGGGCGAGGATCGCCTCGCGGATCACAGGGGACACGGCGCAGGTTTCCTTCGGGGTCCTCCACTTCGGCGATCACAACGTGATCGGGGGGATCCGCGAGTCCCGCGGGGAGGAGCCCTACAAGGCGTTGGTGGAAGAGATCGGCGGAATCTTCCAGGGGGCCGATTTCCCCGAGGTGATCCGGGCCGTCGATCGGAATTTCGGCCAGGGCACCTATTCCCTGAAGCTGCTGTTCCGGGACGAGCAGCGCAAGGTTCTAGACTCGATTCTGGAGGAGAGTCTCGCCGACGTGGACGCGGTCTACCGGCAGCTCTACATGCAGAATGCGCCGCTCATGCGCTTTCTCTCCGATTTCGGCTATCCCATGACGAAGTCGTTCCGGGTGGCGGCCGAGCTGGCGCTGAATGCCGAGCTTCGGCGCGCCTTCACAGAGGAGTCGCTGGACGTCGAGCGGATCAAGGGGGTCCTGCAGGAGACACAGGCAACGGGGATCTCCTTCGACGGTCCCGGCCTGGGCTACGCGCTCCGGAAGACGATCGAGCGGATGATGGCGAGGTTCCTGGAGGATCCGGACGACCTCGACCAACTCCGGCGGCTCAACGCCGCGGTGGAGATGGGGGACGCACTTCCCTTCGAGGTGACCTTCTGGAAGAGTCAGAACCTCTTCTTCGAGGCGCTGCAGGGCGTGTATCCGCGCTACGGCGCCCGGAAAGCCGGGGGGGACTCCGCGGCGGAGGAGTGGGTCGCCCTCTTTTCCGCACTCGGGGAGAAGCTCTCCGTCCGGGTTCCCCGATGATCCCCGCGCGCATCCCCGTCTCCACCTACCGGCTCCAGCTTCACCGGCGCTTCCGGTTCCTGGATGCTCTGGCCCTGCTGCCGTACCTGGAGGCGCTCGGCGTCGGCGACCTCTACGCCTCGCCGCTGCTGGCGGCCCGCAGGGGGAGCTCCCACGGGTACGACGTCGTCGACCCGACGCGTCTCAATCCCGAGCTGGGGACGGAGGAGGAGTTCGACGCGCTGGCGTCGGCCCTCGCGGAGCGGAACATGGGGCTTCTTCTGGACATCGTCCCCAACCACATGGCGGCGAGCGGCGAGAACCGGTGGTGGATGGACCTCCTCGAGACCGGGGCGGGTTCGCCCTTCGCCCGGTTCTTCGACATCGACTGGGAATCCTCCAGGGAGGCGCTCCGGAGGAAGGTGCTCCTCCCGATCCTCGGCGGGCCGTACGGGAAGGTGCTGGAGGACGGGGAGCTCTCGCTGCGCCTTGCGCAGGGGAGCTTCTTCGTCCTCTGCCACGGGACCCGGCTTCCCGTCGCCGTTCCGTCCTACGCCCGCATCCTCGCGCACGGCCTGGAGGCGCTGGAGGAAAATTTCGGCCCGGACCATCCCGCATTCCGGGAGCTGTGGGAGCTGATCTCGGAGGCGGAGCATCTTCCGGCCGCTCCGCCCGCGGATCCGGAGGCGGCGGGGGAGTGGAGGAGGAGCGCCGGCGGGATCCGGAAGCGGCTCGCCTCCCTGCACGCGGGGAGGGCGGAGATCCGGGCGCACCTGGACGGGATCCTTCGGGACTTCGCGGGGACCCGGGGAGACCCGGCGAGCTTCGCCCTCCTGGACCGGCTGCTGTCGGAGCAGCACTACTGGCTCTCCTTCTGGCGCCTGGCCAACGAGGAGATCAACTACCGTCGGTTCTTCGCCATCAGCGACCTGGTGAGCCTGCGCGTGGAGGAACCGGCGGTGTTCGACGCCTCCCACGCGCTGATCCTGCGGCTGGTCCGGGAGGGGAAGGCGACCGGCGTGCGGATCGACCATGTCGACGGGCTCTACGACCCGTCGGGCTATCTCGAGCGGCTCCGGGAGGAACTCTCCCGGGGGGGGACGTCCGGTCCCCCGTACCTGGTCGTGGAGAAGATCCTCGCGGGGGAGGAGCTTCTTCCCCCGGAGTGGCCGGTCTGCGGGACCACCGGATACGACTTCCTGAACGCGCTGAACGGGATCTTCGTCAGCGCCGGCGGGGCGCGGCTCCTGGACGGGGTCTACATCCGCTTCACCGGGGAACGGGAGGAGTTCGCGGAGCTGGTCTACCGGAAGAAGAGGCTGGTGATGGAGTCGCTCTTCGCGGGGGAGATGCACTCGATGGGGATGCACCTCGCCCGGCTGGCGGAGCGGGACCGGCACGGGCGGGACCTTCCCCGCAAGGAGCTGCGGGAGGCGCTCGTCGAGGCGACCGCCTGCTTCCCCGTCTACCGGACCTACATCCGGGGGCTCGACCTGACCTCCAGGGACCGGCGGTACATCGGGAGGGCGCTGCGGGAAGCCCGGCGGCGAAGCACCGGGGCGAGCGGCCCGGTGTTCGATTTCCTGGGGCGGGTGCTACTGCTGGAGGGCCCCGATGCCTTCCCCGCGGAGAGGAAGGAGGAGTGGCTCGGCTTCCTGATGCGCTGGCAGCAGTTCACCGGCCCGATCATGGCGAAGGGGTTCGAGGACACCGCGCTCTACGTCTACAACCGCCTCGTTTCCCGGAACGAGGTGGGGGGAGAGCCGGCGGGGCCGGGCACTTCCCCGGAGGCGTTCCACCGGCGCGCCGCGGCGGTCCGCCGCCGGTGGCCGTTCACGATGAACGCCACTTCCACGCACGACACGAAACGGGGCGAGGATGTCCGCGCCCGGATCAACGTCCTCTCCGAGATCCCCGGGGAATGGGAGCGGCGGGG
>Ga0209212_1005110_pt1 | contig 15855 bp, 3 predicted proteins | sample RifGroC2_FD_183996 | JGI IMG/M metagenome (GOLD analysis project Ga0209212, IMG submission 183996) | Groundwater microbial communities from Rifle, Colorado, USA - Groundwater C2 (SPAdes) (version 2) | ecosystem: Environmental > Aquatic > Deep subsurface > Groundwater | place: Rifle, Colorado...
GTCAACAATATCGCCGTTAAATTCATCGGATATCACGGCGACGTCGATGTCGCTGTCTTCATCGAAACCGCCTCTGACAAACGATCCAAATAAATAAACGCCTTTGACGTCCATAGTTTCTTTAAGCAATTCGGCGTATTTTTCGACTATTTTCAGCGCCGCCTTCAAATCAGTTCTGTCAGCCATGATTTGAGCTCCTTAATTTTATCGATATTTTCGCCGGCAAACTTTTCAGTGCATTTTTTATAAAAACTCTGCTTGTAATCAGGATAGCGGGCGCTAATGTTGAAAGTAGTAATAATGTCGAGCGTATCTTTTTTTTCATCATCGAGCGGCACTCCCGATTTTTCGGCCAGCCTCAGCAGATCGTGTGTTCTCGGAACGTTTTCATCATTATTTTTAACGTAAGCCGCCTTCAATAATTTCTCAATCACGAGATGGCCTACAAATAAACACCAGCAATAATCTTTGGAATTATATAGATTTTGCATGGTTTTAAAATCGCTTTCAGCCGAATTCTTCCAATAATTTATTATTTCATGCTTATTCATAGGTGAACATTCCTTGCGACTAGTAAAATTAAGAATATATTTTATTTATTAATCGTTAAAATTATACACTATAAGCACCAGACTGTCAAATTTAATTTTGATCTCAACAAAAACGGAAGGCGTTTTCAGCCTTCCGTTTTTTGCTCCGCGGGACGGGTTTTCACCCGCCGCGCGAATTATTTAGTTGTTGATGTTGCTGTTTATTTGCTGCCGGTGAGTTTGGGGGCGGCCATTACGGTATAGGTTATTGAAGCCAACATCGATACCATTGTCCCATCTACAACAACGGCTTTAACGGTCGGATTGCTTCCCATTGCGACTGTAAGCGCAAACTGGCCGCTATAATTCATAGCAGTCGCGGAAGTGAAAGGATCCGAACCGTCAGTGGTGTATTTAATTATGCCGTTAGGATGCATGGTATCAGCCGGGTCTTTTGTTATGGTGATCATGTCGGTCAGCGTAACATTGGGGCCGGCGGGACTGATAAAAGGCGTCATAGGCTGGGTCATCATCTGATAGTTATTGTAGAACCTGTCGGCTTTGGTCGACGGAACGCCGTTCTGAACGGATACGGCAGCTACGGCCATTTTTGTTCCAACGGGAACCGATAAGGTGACAGGCGATGCAACTTCAGCCATAGTGGCGGGATCGGCAGGCATGCCGGGCTCGGACCCATCAGTAGTCGACATCATCGAGTATTTAAGCATAGCGCCTGCGGGAGCGGTTATCGTTACGCTAACGGCAGCCGCACCCGGAGCCGATATGAATTCGGGTGTGAACGTAGGCTGTACCGGAGCAGTGGTCGTGCTTGCGATAACGGTAAACGAAGTCGGGTTGGATTGATAAACGAATGCACCGCCCTTATACGACACCTTGTATGATACGATTTGGTCAACATTCGTAGGCTGAACCATGGGAACATCTAAATCGCAGGCCGAAGGATTCGTAGCGCCCTGCCAGAAAATTCCGGTCGGAGCAACGTCAATTTCGGTCGCGCCAATTACGCGCTTAACCATGAAATCGCCGATTACGGGTGCCGCCGCTAAAGCGGACGAGAAGTTGATTGCGATTCCGCCGTTCCATGCCGACAATGTGTTTATCGTCGCGCCGGTCGTGCCACCCTGCGGAGTGTAAACCGCAGAGGCGAGCGTAGACGCCACGCCGTTCAGCACGGCGACTGCCTTCAGCGTCGCGCCGGCGACGGGTATGTTGACGCTTGCGGGCGATGCCATAGGAGTCATGGTAGAGCTCATCGGATCGGTGTTATCAAGCGTATACTTGATCATTGCGCCGGCCGTAGTGCTCGTTATGGTGACGTTCATCGGCAATGCATAGCTGCCGGCGATCGGATTGAACGTAGGCATAGCGGGAGGATTGGTCGTTCCGCCGCTGAGCGTGAATGCGGCCGAAGTGGTTTCAGGACCTGTATAAGACAGCGTGGGTTCGTGAAGATTAGCTTCAGTATCGGCTATCTTAATGCTTACCTTTGCGGTGAATGATGTTGCGGTGAGCCAGGTTCCGGTGTTCGGAACATCCATGTAATTGGAACCCATCGGTATCATCGCATTATATTCCATTCCGCCAGAAGTATTGTTCAATTCACAAATCGAAACATAATACGGTTTCGGAAGTCCGCTGGGAACCGTCCATGTGACTCTTCTTGTGACCGAATCGTAGATTATATTGCTTACCGGCGGAACTGTTACCGTGCCGCTGGTCGTAACATTAAAGCTGAACGAGGTCGACCACGGTCCAAGCGTAGCAGTCGTGCCCATTTCTTTCGCCGCCACCTGGAAGGTGTGAGTGCCGGTCGTGAGCGCGGGAGTGACATTCGCAAGAGGAAGTTCGTTCATCGAATAAGCTTCGTATGTCATACCGTTGTCTATTTTAACCGTGTAATAGTAGTACGCGGTTTCCGAAGGTTTGGTCCATGTAAGTTTGTTATTGACCGCATCGTAACCGAGGCCGGTAATTGTGGGAAGTGTAGTCGTACCGCTGGTTACGGTGTAAGTCATTACCGCCAGTGCCGATTTAGCTACGTTGGCTGAATCAACGGCGATAGCTTTGACAGTATAAGTTCCGACCGCGGGTAACTGGAATCCCGCGACAGCATATGTCATCGCGGTTGCGCCGGTCGGATCGTTGCCGTCCGTCGTGTACTTAATCGTAACGCCGGTAAGCGTCGACGGAGCCGTTATCGTTACGTAATTAGAAGTAGTGATACTGGCCGTCGCGGGAGCGAAAGTAAGCATCGGAAGCGTCGAAGTGCCCATCGTCGAGAACGACTGTTCGTAAAGCGTCGAGTTAACGCCGTCAAGATGCGCGATCGCTTTGATAACGAACGCCTGCTGACCGGCGGGAACGCTTACGGTCTTCGAGCCGGCGACTGCGGTGCCGTCAGAAACTGGCGCGCTGCCGTTGGTCGTGTAGTAAACTTTAGCGTCAGCCGGTGTGGGAGTTATCGTAACCGACATAGCCGCGTCAGGATAAGAGCCGCCCATCGGGCTGAAGGTAAGGCCCAGCGTGCCGGTGGTGCCTGCAGGTATGCTGTAGTTGGCCGTTTTAGGAACGCCGCCCTTGTAAGATACGCTTACCATAATGTTCTGCGCTACGTTCGTAGGCTGTATCATGGGGATCATAAGTTTTACCGAAGTGCCGAAAGGCATAATGCTGGTCGGCATAACATTGGCTTCCGGAGCGCCGTTGATCGACTGTTTCACAACGAAGTCAGCCATCGTGGGAGCGGTTACGGGAGCCGTCATGAAGTTTGCCATTATTTCGCCGTTCATAGCGTTTATGCTCATCAATTCGCTCGTCGTCGTCCCTCCGCCAAGAGTGTTGACGGTGTTCGACAGCGGGCTTTCCATGTTGAGCGAGTAAATGACCGCTTTGACGTTGATCGTGTGGTTTACGGCAAAATCCGTGATTATGTTGGTGTTGCCGAGGTTTATCGAAGTAGGCGTAGCCCACATCATCTTATCGATGCCGTCGACGAGTATCTTGTACTCGACCACCGAAGCGGCGTCAGGCGCCGGAACGGGCGACCACGATAACAGCTTGGTGGCGGAATCGTAACTCACTACGGGAGCCGTGAGCGAACCGGTAGTGCCGCTTGTAGCCGTAAAGGTAACGTTCTTCGGCGTGCCGTCGACGGGGGTATTGTTCAAAAATACCTGTGCCCATACGGTAGCATTGTGCGTGCCTTCCGGGAACGCGGGCGGCAGATAGAATTCGTTCATGCCGACCTGCAGCGGAGGATTGTTGTCGATAGTGACAAGATACATTATGCCTGTCGTAGTAGCCGTGGCGTCGGTGGTCCACATGAGCTTCTTCATCATCGGATCGTAGGTGAGCGTCATTATATTGGGCGCTCCGCTCGAAGTGCTCGCCACTGAAGTGAACGTAAAGGACGCCGAGAACGGGCCGAACTGAGCGGGCATCGTTTCAACGACAGCCTGTACTTTAGCGATATGTGAGCCGGCTGCGATATGCGGCGGCATGAAGAATTCGTTCATGAAGAACGGGCCGAAGAACATGCCGTCGATGTCTACGTTATAAGATATCGGAGCGGCGATCGTAGTGGCTGTTATAGGATTCCACTTGAGCGCGTTCTTAGCGGCGTCATACATAAGGCCTGTGACCTCCGGAACCGCGGTCGCCGTGCCGCCTTCAACCGAGAAGGTGTAGGCGTCGGAGAACGGGCCGGAAACTGGCGGGAACGAGCCGGGCAGCTGTGCCTGGACGCGTATCTTGTGAGTGCCGCTGGTAAGATTCATTACATAAAACTCAGCCATCGTCATAGGATTAGCAATGACGGTGCCGTCTATTTCTACCATGTAAACGTAGTACTGCATCCAGCCTTCGGGAGTAACAGTTTCAACCGGCGTCCATCTTACGACTTTCATAGCGACGTCGTAAGTGAGGCCGACAACTTTAGGGATCGTGCTGACTGCGCCGCCGGACGTAGTGAAGGTTACGGGCGTCGAGAACGGGCCGACCTGGGCGGGATATGTATTGGGTATCTTAGCCTGTACCATCGCTTTATGTTCGCCGTCCATCAGCGTGTTGACGGGGAAATCGTAAATGCCCATCGGCACTTCGAATACCATACTTCCGTTTGCGTCTGATATATTAACAACATATGCGTACATCATGCTGCTGGTAGTCGAAGTTGCAGGATACCATGTGAGTTTCCTGGTTACTGAATCGTACTTCAGGCCTGAAACCGCGGGTATCGTGGTAGCGGTCGTGCTCGTGAAGTCGACGGGAACCGGCATCGCTACGGTTCTATTGAGAGTTTTGTTGAACATTTCGATATTGCCCTTCATCAGCGTTACGCCGGCTGCGAGAGTCGGACGGCCGACTTTGATTATCGTGTCGGTCCAGGAAGATGCGGGGAATTCGAAAGGCGCAGGATTCGGATTGATCGGGTCGGGGAACGGAACGAACCTTACGATGAGGTTTTTGTCCGTATTGGCGCCAAAATTCATACCCATGATGTCAAGCGATGTGAAATCGGACTTAAGCGTGACCATCATGCCCGGGGTGATCGTGATGCCGTTGATCGAGGTTATATTCGGGCCCGTCGTCGACTGGCCGAAATTCACGTAAACGATGTTGGAAATTATCGAAGCGCCGAAATCGGTTTCAGCGATGAACATTTCAAACGCGCCGACCGGTTCGGGTACAGGCAGGTTGGCCATTATCATAGTGTCGGTCCAGGAAGGCATATAGGAATCGGCCAGATATCTCCAGTCGTTGGTGCCTTTGAGCTTCATGTAAAGCATACGGGACGTGCCGTACATCGATTTAAAGCCCTTGCCTGTGATATTAAGCGCCATTATGCCGGGAGCGATGGTGACCGTAGAAGCGGCGGAGGTGCCGTTGATGTTGCTGATGAACGCGCTGGCTGTCGTAGTCGTATCGCTCGATTTGATGTTGATCAGAACGATCTTTGAAACATTGACTATGCCGCCCGCGGGATAGTAAGAGGTAGTGCCGGTCGTCGGAGCGGAATCGCCTATGAACAGCTCGTATACGCCGCCCTGCATAGCAGCGGGCATCGTCGCGCTGATCATCGTGCCGGTCCAGCTCATAACGGCGAGCATCGTGGTCGTGGGCATCGGGTTCATCGGATTCGGCTGCGATCTGAGGTATAAGCCCTTGGTGCCTATAGCAGACTGTTCGCCGAAGTTCTGGCCGTCTACTTTAATTTCGGTCGCTTCAGCGTAAATTTCTACGGGCATGCCGTTGTAGGACATACCGTTCACGCTGGTTATTATCGGGGTGGTCGTGGTCGTGGCCATGAATTTGAGCGCTACCATGAACGGGGTAACCTGCTTCTGCAGCTGGTCGTCCCATATCACGAGACCGCACGGATATTTCGTTACGGCCGTGCCGAGCATTTCGCCCGAAGGCATCGTCGGATCCATGACGGGAATAGGCATATTGTAGTTGATAGTGCCTTTGATATAACCATCGGACCAGTTAGCCGCGGTCGGCGAAGTGGTTCCGGCTGCCATCATCGGAGTGCTGTAAGCTATAGGAATGTGTACGGGGCGGCCGTTGATCTGAAGCACCAGGTCGAGGTGACGGCTGGTGACGCTCATGAAGCCGCTGCCCACTACGTCGATATTGCCGGTCGTGTCGGTCGATTTTTTATCGATCATGACCGTCGATTTTGCGTCGTAACCGTTAACTGTGTTGATAACCGCCTGCGCACCCGCGTTGGGGTCGATCATCTGGCTGAGGAATACCACCGATACCTGGCTCGAAGCCGGCATGTTCTTGGCGTCGTCCCATACCACTATCGAAGTAGGCATACCGTCGGTGATAACCGCGGAGGTCGGGAGCTGTTCTTTTTTAACGGTGATCATCGAGTTGGTCCAGCTTGCGTTGCCTGTCGAGACTGCGAACGAAACGAACATCGAGGTCATATCGGTCGGGGTCGTAGTGCCGGCCGAGGTCATATTGTAGTATCTTAAGCTGTAGGAGCCAGTTGCGGGAACGAGCTTATCGCCTTTTAAGATCAGGTCGGAGTTTCTGTCTATCTGGAAAGGCCTGATCAGGTTGAACGGCTGAGAGCTGTTCTGGCCGCTGGTGATCTGGAAGAGGATCGCGCTGACCGCGGGCATGGTGCCGCTGTCCATGAAACTGAGCGGAACCGAAGCCATGATGCCGTATTTCGAATCGAGCATTTCAAGGCTGTATAAGCCTTTGAGGCCTTTCAGCTTTTCTGAAGAGAAGCTGATAGAATCGCTCATCCATTCGTAGCTGCCGCTGTCGGAAAGGATTACGGGCATATTGAGGTTCGGTCCGAGAACACGCAGCACCCTCTTGACATCGGGTTCGTACGATTTCAGGTTCTGGCCGGCCACTTTAACGAACGGCATGTTCGTAAGAGACGGAACGGCTACCTGGCCGCCGGCTGCGGGGATCGCTACGCCCGCAAAGCTTGTGAGCGTAGGTTTTTCGGTAGTGACGGGCGCTTCAGTATCTGCTCCGCCCATGTTGATAAGCCATGTTTCAACGCCGTTCGAATAGCGTTTCGCGAATTCGAAATTGCCGTCGATCATGAAATCCAATATCTGCGAGCCGGTTTTGCCCGGAGGCAGTATCATCTTGCCGTCGGGAAGTATAACGCCGTTAAAAACGTCTTTGCTGTAGGTGCCCGAAAGTTTCCAGGGCGCGAAAACAGCGACGAGATTTTCGCCGTTGAAATTGTTGGTGTACTGTACGAACGGAGTGCCAACCAGCGTGAATTTAAGGTTGGTTACCGACGAGAACGCCGTAGTAAGAGCGGTTTTCATTTCCGTCGGAAGGGCGGAATCGAACATCTTCTCGAACGCGGCTACTTTATTCGCCGGCGTGTCGGTGCTGTTAAAGTTGGTGAGTATTTTATTGTACGCGTTTAAAACGATCTGATTGTCAGCGCCTGCGACCGTTGACTGTACGAAGAAGTCGAACGGACGAACGTCGACGGGCATCGAGAAACTGTTGACGGGATCGGCGGGATTGTAATTGATCAGCTTGAACAGGAAAACGTAGCTGCCCTGTTTGAGGCTGGGCAATTCTTTTGCCAGATCGAGGGTGAAATCGAGACCGGTCGCGGTAGCGCGGGTGAGCTTTATGTCCTGCGAGTAGTCCATAGACTGCATGAGATAGCCGTACTGCGGAACCATTACGCTCACGTAAACGTCGGTGTATTTGCCTTCGGCGTCGACGTACGAAGCTTCGGGGGCGTGCGAAACGCTTACCGTGAATACGTTTGTGCCGTTAGGCGTTACTATTATGTTTTTGATGCGCGCGTAAGTCGTCTGACCTTCGACCACGAAAGGTACGAAAGCTTCGGCCGATTTCGAAGCGCTGGTGAGCGCAACGACTTTTAAATCGTAAGGCGCGATTTCAAGATTTTTAGGAAGCGTGAGTTTTAATTCCCATTTTTCGGGAGCGCCGGCCACGGTGGACGGAACTTTTGTTAAGGCGAGGGCTTTGAGGGCCGCGCCGGCGTCGTCGAATACGGTGTTTCCGAATTTTTTGAGTTCGGCTTTGACCGAAGATACGGTTACGCCTGCTGCAGCGTCGGGAATTACGACGCCTATCGTCAACGTGATCTGCGCGGTGCCGGCTTTTACGGCGTCGATCGCGAACACATGCTGGTTGAGGAACATATCGGTGAATATCGGCTGGCCTTCGGCGAACTCCATATTCACTTCTTCTTTAAGCTGGGCTATGAAGTTTTTAACGTCGGGAATGAAAGGCTGTGTGTAGTCGTTCATTACGAGTTCGTTAAAATACTGCAGCGCGAGGTTTTTGTATTTAACTTCTTTAGCGGACGGCATTACGAATCTTTCCATATAGAGAATAGCGAGCATGAATTTCGCATGAGCCCTGAAATTTTTGAGGGCTTCGGCGAATTTAGGATCGCTGTAAGTGCCGATGTATTTGACGTCGGTGGTAAGCTGGACCGCCACGGTTTCGAATATGAATTTAGCCTGGTTGAAGGCCGTTTCAATTTCGGTGGTCGAATAATTGTTTCTGTAGAAAAGGCGGAGTTTTTCCATTATGGAAACAGCCTTGCCGAATTCCGGACCCGGTTTCGCCATGCTGGCGTCTATGGGACCGAGCGTCGATACGTTCGAGGTAACGTCGTTGATCATATCGGCGGCCGCGTTGAGAAATTCGGATTTAGGGAATTTAAGTTTGAAAAGTTTGAGCCTTTCTAAAACTTTAACTTTGACCGTATCGTCGGGCATGGCCATGAGTTTGAACTTGTAGAACAGGCAGTAGCCGCTGTAGTAGAGGGCGGCTTCTTTCATTTTAGCCGTGATCTTCGTGTCGGTCGATTTGTAGGATTCGTCGAATTTAGCGAACGCCCTGTCGAACTCGGTGGTAGCCACGGTTGACTGGCCGTCGAAATAGAGGCTTTCGGCGCGTTCGAGTATTTTTTCGGCGGCTTTGTATATTGAATCGTCATCGACTACGACGCCGGCCGCTTCGTTCTCGAAATTTTCCATCGTTTTGATCATCTGGGTGATGGCGAACTGCAGATGCGCGTATTCGGGGTCATAGATGCTGCTCTGGATATTGAGGAATACTTCTTTCGCTTTAGAGAGCAGTTCATTGTTTTCAATGTTAAGAACCTTGTAGCCGCGATAGTGAGCCATGAAAGCCAGACCGAGGTGATAATGCGCGTCGCCTTTCATTACGCCCGTGACGGCTGTGTTTGCGAGTATAGCATTGAAGGCCGCTTCGGCGTCGGTCAGATATTTGAATGCCGTATCGGCCGCGGGAGCGTCGAGCGTACCGGAGGTTTTGCCTTCGTATATGAATTTTTTGCGTTCGGTTTCGGTGGCGGCGTTGCGCGCCTTGTCGATATACTGGTTGGCTTTGAACATCAGCTTGCTGGCGCTCTGAAAAGCCTTTTTAAGCGTATCGGTTTCCTGCGTGAGATCGACGAACTGTCCGCCGAAGCCGGTCTGGCCGTCAGCGAATTTTTTGCCTATTTCAAAGAAGCTCGTCGTAGGTTTCATATCTCTTATGAGTTTTCGGAGCGTTACGTTCGGATCGTCGAGGATCTGATCGGCGGAGCCTTCGAGCTGCTCTTCCGACTGCAGTTTCGATTTGATCTGCATAACGTCTGTTTCGGTGCCGTTTTTAAGTTTATCTAAAACCGCGGCGAAAGCGAAGAGCGCTTCGTTGATCTTTCCGAACTGCGCTTCTACGTTCATACGGCTTTCGAAACCATTTGAAGATTTAGCGATATCTTTAACTGAATCTTTAAGGTTTTTATAAGCGAATTCGAGGTCGTTGAGCTGCAGATAAGCGCGGCCGAGGCCGAAGTTCTTAACGCGGGGCTCTTCGATATCTTCGAATATGTCGACGGCTTCCGTCGGGCGGCCGCCGTTGATAAGAGCGTCGCCTTTTTCTTCGAGTATTTTATCCTTCGGCAGAGATTCGCCGGTAGGAAGGTCGATCTGCGACTTGCCGTCGTTTTCCATTTCGGATATTAAGACGTCGGCTTTTTTCTTGGCTTCGTCGAGTTTCGCGGAATCTTCTTTTGCGAGTTCGGATGCGTTTTTGAGGATAGCGGCCATGCCGGCCTCGTCTAAGCCTTTGGTTTTGTCGGTTTCATCATAGGTAAGGTCTTTGACGGCGTTATAGCCTTCTTCGTATTCGGCTTTGGCCTGGGCGTCGAGAACGCCGTCCATGGCCTGATATGCGGCCATCATGTTAGGCGCGCCTGAAGCGGTGGTCGAAGACAAATTATTTTTGAATATGTCGCCGAGGTCACAGCAGACCAGGCCGTAAGAAATTTTGGCTTCTTTATAGACCTGTTTGTTGGTGGTGTCTTTAAGCGGATCGGCCGCTTCGGCGGTCAACAGGCTTTTAATTTTTGTTTTGCTTTCTCTAACATAGGATTCGTTCTGACGGCGGCCGCTCGTGGCGACGAGGGTAAGCGCGTCTTTGAGCTTTTCGAGAACCGAAAGCTGTTCTTCGAGCTTGCCGATGACCGCGTCGAGGCCGTCTTTTATTTTAGCGATTTCCTGCGGATTGTTGGAGCCGAGTATCGCGTCTTTGTATGCCTGTTCGAGTTTCGCGGGGTTCGAGAAATCGACGTTGCTCAGCGAAGCGCTGCGTTTGGTTTCGAGGTCGGCAACCATGGGAGCCAGTTTCTTCATGAAGGTCTGGTCCTGCTTCTTGGTCTGCTCTTCCTGCTTGTAGGTCGCCGCTTCCTTGGAGGGATCGGCGTAGATAAGGCTCATCGCGGTGGCGATGGGCGTTACGTCGCGCTGCTGGACCGTTTCGTTTTCTTTCACTTTTCCAACGAAGGTCGAAAGCATTTTATTGGTGGTCGTTTTGCTCTTGGCGATGACTTTGTATGATTTTGTGAAGTCTTTGGTTTTGAACGAATACGAATCGCCGTCTTTAACGGTTTTGGGATTCGTTTCGCCGGCTTCGAGAGATATCGAAGGGATCGCGTTTCCGTCGTAGTCGACGAGAGTGACGTCGAATTCTTCGCCCGTAGCCTGGTAGCTGATGCCGAGTTCGGCCATGCCGGCCGCGGAATTGAGCGTGCCGCCGATGGTGGCGGGAGCGGCGTTCGGGTTGACCGCGGTCGCGCCGACTACGATGCTTGTTCCGTCATAATTGATCGACGTGTCGCTGGTTAAATTGAAGAAATAAGATTCGCCGGCCTTGAATGTCGGATCCGTAGCGTCTAAAAGGGTCACGGTACCGTCGGTCGAGCGCACTACCTGAATGAAACTTCCAGCCATGGGGCTCCATTTATATATGCCCTTTATCATGGAATAGGTTTCCATTATCGTTTTGAAAGTGAGCGAGGCGGGAACTTTCGAAAAACCGACAAGGTTAAAGCCGGTTTTAAGGGTGATGTTTCCGATCGATGAAATAACGCTGCCTGGTATGGTAACTGATATTTCTGAACCGGAGCTGTTTTTAACGATATAACCTTTGCCTGCGGCGAGGCTGGTGAGCGTGCCGTCTTTTACGCTCAAAAAGCTGCCAGCCGCGGCGCTGAATAAATATACGTCTTCTATCGATGAGTTTAAAGCTTTGAACTGCGTGGGAGTGAGCGATAACGAGGTCGTGAAGCTCACGAAATTGAACCCCGATTTTAAAGTAAGCGATTGCGAGGTCTGGGCGAAAGCCGCCGTAGAAAATAACATGATAATTATCGCGATCGCGATCAATATTTTCTTGTTCATCTAATTCTCCTTTTATTTTGAAAATTTTTGGATTTTTAATTAACTGGCAATATTATTTACAGTTGAAAACTCTCAACTTATTTTATCTCGAGCCCTTTTCCGCCGTTGTCGTATTTATCCTGCGCAGATGCGTAGATCATAAAATGTTTGCTGTTATCGACTTTCACGGTGGCCGTATGTTTCAGACCGTCTTCGCTGATCACTTTGTGGAAATCTGACCAGAGGGGAACGTTGTTGAACGAGAAACTCGAAGTGACGATGTGGGCGTTTTTGACGGGAGCAGATGTCTGGTAGTTGATCACAAGATTGTCGCCCTGTTTTTCCATTTTGATCGTGTCGGCGATTACCGTGTTAGAGCCTGAAAGCGGAACCTGTTCGTTGACGACGGCATTCGTGCTTCCGCCGCCGCCGCAGCCCGCCATCATGGCGAACACGAAAACAAGCGATAAAAGACACGCAAGTTTTTTGAGAACTGACCTTTGATTGAACATTTTACCCTCCTGAAATTTTAAAAATTTGATTATATAATGTGGTTGTTGCCGGAAATAAAAAAATACCAATATGGAAGATGAATTCCACATCAGTATTTTTGGTTATATTAATTCGGGTTAATATTCATTTTTATAAACATTTCATTCATGTTAACATCCATGTTATAAAAAAATGGTTTAAAGAACTTAAAGCACAATTGCAACTTAACGATTTTCATCTCATTTAAAATCACAAATTCATTTTATCACTCCATCTTTAAAAAGTCAATCTTTTTAACCAAGTTTTTTTTTATTTTCACTTTAACTATTTCGACGCGGTCTTTTTGGATACATACGGAGGCTCGGAAGGTTCCGGTTCGGGTTCCGGTTCGAGTTCGGGTTCCGGCTGAGGTTCCACGGCGCCGGAGTCGGACTGCGAAAGCGCCCATCCGCCGTTGGCGAGTTTTACGAACGACTGCTCGAGCGGAATGAAGAAATCGTACAGCTTGCCGCCGGAAACGCCGGGCTGTAAAAGCATACGGCCGTCCGGAAGGAATACGCCGTTCGGAACGTCGCGGTTGTAAACGCCTTCGATGCGCACGCACGAATATATGGTCACCTTGCCGTCGGACGAGTAATTGATATAGCGGTCGCATTCCTCCGCCCACGCTTTAAATCCGTTGATCGAAGAAACGAACTCCAGAAGGGCCGCGCGGGCGTCGGCGCCGTATTTGAACGCGGCGGGATCGTGCATGGATTCGATCGCGGATATCCTCTGCTCGGCGGTGCGGGTATTGTCGTTATAATGGGCGAGCATGCCGTTAAACAGATTGAGTACCGCGGTTTTATCCGCTTCGGGCATCACTTTTTCGATATAGCAGTCGTACGGATATGTGAACAGCGCGTTGTTCAGACTCGCCGCCGGATCGGCCGCGTCGTATTTGACGAGTTTGAACATGAACGAATAACTGCCGGGCTCGAGGTCGCCGATCTGCCTGTTCAATTCGAGGATATAGGCGATCTCGTTTTCATCGGTGGATCTGTCTAGTTTTATATTGGCGGGGATGCCGCTTACTGGAATGAGTTTACCTTCACTGGAGGGCTCGCCGGAATTGTCGAAGCTCATTACGCTGACGTACACGTCGGTATATGAATTATTGACGGTTTCGGGATAATCGGTCATAACGACCTTAACGACCTCCGCGGTGACGGGCTCCACCCACAGAATATTTGCCTGGCCGCTCGCGGTCTTGACGCTGAAAGGCACCCAGGCTTCGGCGCTGTTACCAAGCGCGGTGCAGGCGGTGACGGCGATGTCATAAGGACCGGCTTCGACGGCCGTTTGAGGTACGCTGAAACTGCCGGTCCACTTTGAATTGGCGAGCGTAAGCGTGGTTTTTACCGGAACGGTCATATCCGCGTCGGAATAGACATAACTTCCAAATCTGTAAAGCTGAGCTTCGACCGTGGTTATGGCGTTCGAAGGGGCGGATGCGTCCAGGGAAACCGGAAGCATTATATCCGCGATAACGTTTATGGTGTAGGTTTCAGCCTCGCCGATCCTTATTGACGGCGGGTCGGCAATGACGGAGCTTATCATGGGCGTGTCCCTGTCGTAAACGGGTTCGGTCTGTCCCTCGTTCTGCAGCGAGTGTATGAAATTCTTGACGTCGAATATAAAGTACTCTTCAGGATTCTGCATTATCAGTTCGTTGAAATAGCGCAGCGCAGTGTTTTTATAGCCCGCGTCCCTGTCCATGGAGATCTGGTATCTTTCCATGTAAAGTATCGCGATATGAAATTTAGCCATCGCCTTGAAAGATTTAACGTCGACCTCCGAAGTTATGGTGCCGAAATACTTCGCGTCGAAAGGCGCGGCTCCGGCGTTGAATATCGCTTCGAAAATAGCCGCCGCGTCGGCGAGCACAGGCTCTATTTCGGACGTCGTGAAATTATTGCCGTAATACATTCTGAGCTTATCCATAAGCGAGATGGCTCGTTCGAATTCGGGGCCGGGCAGCGCGGCGTTTTCTTCGTCGGGCATGGCGTATCCTTCGCCGCTTATGTCGAACTGCGTGTCGAGATCGCTTACCATCTTTCTAGCGTCGGATATGAACTGCGAGTTTGCGAACTCGAGCGTGAAATTTTTAAGGACACGTTTGGCTTTATCCTTGTCTTCGGCGTTAGTGTACGGGTCGACCTTGAATTTGTTGTAAAGCGCCTGGGCTGCGTTAAACAGCGCGGATTCTTTTAATTTTATTTCTGCAGTCGAAAGTTTCGAATAAGCCTCGAAATATTTCTGGTATGCGGTCTCGAAATCGACCGAGGCCTCGTAGGTATAACCGTCGTAAGCGAAACTCTTCGCGCGGCCGATGTAATTTTCGCCGTCTAACATGAGCTGGTTGGAGCCGGCGCCGACGCCGTCCGCTTCGTTGCGCTCGGCCTCGGCTTCATTTATCATGTCACGCGCGATCCATTTGAGATCGGCGTAATTGGTGTCGGACGTCGATTTTTCGATGATAGTGAAAAATACTTTAAGCGATCTGGAGATGAAATCTTTATTTTTGACGTTGACGATCTTCAGCGCCCTGAACTTGGTCAGATAAGCCATACCGGCCTGATAGTACGCCTCGCTTTTAAGGCAACTTTCAGCCGAAGCGTCGGCCTGGATCTCGTCGAGCATGACCAGCGCGTCGTTCAGATATTTGACCGCGGTGCTTTCAGCCGGGGATTCTACCGTGCCCGAGGACGCCTTCCCCTTAAAGATCAGGGCTTCGCGGTCCGCCGCGGCGGAATAGGATTTCGCCGTTTCTGCCGCATCGCCGGCTAAAAATATAAGGTTCTGGGCTTTTTCATACTTCGCCCAGGCCGCGTCGGCGTATTCGTTATACTCGGCATATTGCTCGCCAAAATCGGTCTGGGAGCCGTTCACAAACTGCTCGCCGACCTCGTAGAAACTCGTGGTCGGTTTGATATCTTCGAGAACGTTATTAACCGAAACTCCTGAGTCGGTAAGCATTTTATCTTCCGCCCCCGAATTCGACTCCAGAGCTTCAATAGCCTGCCTGAATTTAACGACTTCGGGGTCGGAGCTGTTTTTCAGTTTATCTAAAAGAGCGGCGAAGGCGAAAAGGGCTTCGTTCACGCCATCGAAATCTTCTTCGGCCAGCATTCTGGCTTCATAGCCGTTGCTGGACTTGACGATGTCCTTTACGGCCGATTTGAGCATTAAAAAGGCGTTGTCGAGAGAGTTCAGGTCCATATAAGCCTGGCCGAGCCCGAAATTTTTAACGCGGGCGTCGGTTATCTCGTTGAATACCTTTACCGATTCGGCTGGTTTGCCGCCGTTAATGAAAGCGTTGCCCTTATCTTCGAGGATGGAGTTCCTGTCGACCGCTTCGCCGGTGGGAAGCGTGAATGACGACGATTTTTCGCTGTCGAGCTTAGCCAGAAGCGAATCGGCTTTCACTTTGGCGTCGTTCAATTTCGAAGGGTCTTCTTTCGCCAGTTCCGATGCGTTTTTAAGCATCGCGGCGGCGGCGCCTTTATCGCGGCCCGCGGTTTTATCGCGATCGTCGAGCTTCAGGTTTTTGATCGTGTTGTAGC
>Ga0209212_1005115_pt1 | contig 15845 bp, 19 predicted proteins | sample RifGroC2_FD_183996 | JGI IMG/M metagenome (GOLD analysis project Ga0209212, IMG submission 183996) | Groundwater microbial communities from Rifle, Colorado, USA - Groundwater C2 (SPAdes) (version 2) | ecosystem: Environmental > Aquatic > Deep subsurface > Groundwater | place: Rifle, Colorado...
CTAAAGCCCCCTCCCTTGACGGGAGGGGGCAGGGGGGTGGGTGAAAGCTGCCAGGTGCAATGGATGTGGCCCCTACCCCCACCCCCTAACCCCCTCCCGCAAGGGGAGGGGGGACAAAAACAGCTATTTAATCAACATAACAAGTAGTTGTAAACTTTTGTCCACGATCTGTATGACTGTAGCATTAAGAGACTAACCCTCCCCTTCCGGGGGAGGGGACTGAGCGTCGCTCCATCACAGCCGCATCACCTTCCCCGGGTCGCATTCGCCGCATAGCCGCTCCAGCTTCCCTCCCTTCGACGCATAGGCAACCACGATCTGGTCCGCCATCCCTATCATCATGCGGTTGCGCTGGAAGCACTTGTCCTCGCAGGCGTGGCTGACGCTGTCGGCATAGCGGGTGACGACCAGGAGCCGTCCCGCTTCGATATGAGGGTGCAGTTCGCCGTCCAGGTTCTGCAGCCCCTTGGCCAGGGCGATGATTATCGGCTGGCTCCCTTTCAAGAGCCTGTGCAGCACGTCCCTCTCGATGGGCGAGTGGTAGCCCGAGATGACGCAGACCCCCTTCTCGCGCTGCTCGTCGGCCCAGCGGTAGGAGTTCAGCGCCGCCTCCTCCGGGAACTTCCGTGAGCAGAGAAAGGCCACCTTGTAAAGCTCAAGCAGGTGGAGGTTACCTAGGGAGTGCATTAGGCCTCCTGGTGGGATTCAGGTTATAACTCCGCCTCTTTCCGTATGACGCGCATCAACTCGGCGAACCGCTCGTCCCCCTTTCCGGTCAGCAACGTAATCTCACCTTTCCCGTTGCCCAGCCCGAGTGCTCGCGCATGCTGGATCTGGCGCTGCTGCCAGACCCCCTTTTCGCTGACCGGCTGCCACTTTTTGTAGGAGCGGATCAGCCCCAGCCCGACTACGTCGGCTGCCACCCGGTCGCCGCTGGCAATGACCAGGCCGGTCGCAGCTGAGGTCCCTTCCCAAGGCCCACCTTCGATCATGGCCGTGGTGGCATCTACGATGTTCAGGTCGGGACGGTAGGCGAGATTGAACTCTGCCACCAGTTCCTCCCAGTGCTCGCGGTCCACCAGGTAGGGGCGCTGCTGCAGATGGGTGCAGCCGATGAAGTTTTTGAGACAGATCGAGTAGGAAGCGGAGCGGTGGGTTTTCACTACCGGCAGATTCACGATCAGGTCCGCCCGGTAGAGCCATTCGGTGACGTAGGCCTTCTCCAGGTAGCGGGCGCCGGCAAGCGGCACCTCGATCCATCCTGCGTCCTCGAAAGCGACCACCCGCGCGCCGGCCCGCTCGGCGGCCTGCCTGATGCCGCACTTCTTCATGTTCTTAAGGGTGGAGCGCCTCAAGAGCGCCGACATGTCGCCAACCACCACCTCGCGCGCCCCCTCCTGGTACAGGATGCGCACCACCGCCGCCACCAGTTCCGGGCTGGTGGTGGCCGGGCTCGGGCTGCCGGAGACCACGTTCGGCTTCACCAGCACCGTCTTTCCCTTTACTTTCAGCTTGTCAAAACCGCCGATCAGGCCGACCGCCTCGCGCACCCGCTCCTCGACGCTCCCCGAGCCGGCCACCCCCACCAGCGACTTCCCCTTTGCGATAAAAGGATCGGGCGCCAGCCGCGGCTTTTCCTTGCGCAGGGGACGCACAAACAAGAGCTCGCCGGTGACGGAGCGGCGAAAGGTGAAAAGCGAGGCGATTGCCGCGGCAAGCGTCAGGAACAGACGTCGCGATAGCACCTGATGACCTCCTTAAGTTCGGGGCTAAAGGGGCCGGAAAGAGAATGGCCCGCAAAGCAGGCCATTCCAACAAAAGTCGAGGATCTCTTCCCCCCTGTCCAACCAGATCAGCATTACATTACTTAGGCTCTACCGGGTACCCTGCCTTACGCCACTCGTCCCATCCTCCCTTGAGAGCGAAGACCTTACCGTACCCCATGTCCATGAGCTTCCGCGCCAGACCGGCGCTGGTTCCTTCGCTCGGTCAAGCGCAATAGAGTACCAGGATTTTCTCCTTGGGGTAGTTGGCAGCCCACTGCTCCAAGCTCCCGGGATTCTCCCGGACCGCTCCGGCGATCTTCCCTTCCCCGGACTTCCAGTCCTGCTCCGCCCTCACATCAAGGACCACGAGCTCCGGCGCGCCCAGTTTCGCCTTCAGCTCCTCCTTGGTCATGCGCGGCACCTCACCCTTGGCGGCTGAAGTTCCCATCGCCGCGCACCCCACGGCCAGCATCATCAGCAAAGCGACAAACAATTTCCTGAACATTGCGATCACCTCCTTTCTGATCGAACAATGCTACCACATGGCGCTACGGAAACAATCAGACGGCGGAGAGCTGATTTCTCCAGGAAATTTCAGTGGGGTCAGATGCTATTCAAAGTCAGCTTTGGGAGATCGTCACGCAGGTAAAGCTCTATTGCATCTTCAAGGTTTTTTACAGCCTCGACTATAGTCTTTCCGAAGCTCGATACGTCGACATTCAGACCTTGCGAGACAAAATAGTCACCATCTTTGTAAACCACATACTTGAAGGATCTCATGGCATGCTTTCCACCTTTTGGTTCCTCCTGATACGTCATAACAGTTGCCGATAGTCGCAGTGCAGCGCCTCTGCAAGTTTCCTGGCCCTCTCCTTGCCGATGCTCCGCTTGCCGTTCTCCATCTCGGAGATGTGGTGCTGTGGGATTCCAGTCAACTCGGCGAGGCGTTTCTGCGTGAAGCCCTCACGGTTGCGATACGCACGCAGAGCCACTTCCAGTTCCCGGCCGACATACTCGGGGAAAACCTCGGCAATGGAAAAGGAGCGTTCCTCCTCCGTTTCAAGGGACTTCGCATACTGTCGCAGTTGAGGAACCTTACTGCGGCGTACCTGCAGGGTGATTGTGACCAACTCGTCAGTAAGGTGCTTTCTCGTGTGTGCCCGCATAAATTATCTCCACCGATACAGTACCGCGGTCTTCCTTCCAGACTGCGACATAAGTGGGATGTCCCTTTTTTAGATGACAGTGGTGTCGATTGGCACCGAGCTTTGAGTAGTTGGGCCAGTCCCCACGCACAGGTCCCAATTTCTCAATATCCTTTGCAAGCTGGAAGAGCAGCGCAGCTATCTTTTCAGGTAGCTTCTCCTTCTGCTTCCGCGCCTTTGCAGTGAAGGTGACAATCCAAGACATAGGCAGAATATACCTCAAAAGGGGATATTTCAAGTCTGTTCGCTCAGAGCATCAAAGCGGGTGCGCCTGCTGGAGTTGGAGCGTGTGATTGGAAGCGAGCAGGAAACCATCAGGGCCATAATCCCAGCGTTCTACCACGCATTGCCGCGGATAATCGCCTTGACGATAACGGATTATGTTCACCGAGTTCGGGACCTCGCCGCGCACCCGGTGCGAAACTGCCGTTCCCGCCAGCACCGACCAGACCGGACGCGGCAGGCCTATGAAAATCTCCTGCAGGGGTCGCACGCTCGGGAGATGGATATGTCCGCTCAGGATCAGGTCAGCGCCGGCCTCTGACCAGGCATACACCGCGCCTTCATGGCCTCTGAGCAGGTTTTTCACGTCGCTGTCACGGGTGACCCGGACCGGCTGATGGGTCACCACGATACGCAACTGTTCGGGGTTGGCACTCATCAAACGCTGACGGACCCGGTTGATCTGCTGCAAGGAAACGGTTCCCTGGGTGTGACGGTATGGGCGGGTGGTGTTGACCCCTATGACCAGGAGGTCGTGCGACTCGAACTCCGGCTCCATATCGGCGCCGAAGGCGCGCTGGTGGTTCCGGTAGGGGGAAATAAGGCGTCCCAGCAGGTTGAAGAGCGGGATGTCGTGGTTCCCCGGCAGCACCAGGGTGTTCTTGATCGCCATGCGTTCCAGGAAACCGAGCGCCGCCTCGAATTGGCTGCGGCGCGCCCGCTGGGTCACGTCTCCCGAGAGCACCAGCAGGTCCGGTGCCTGCTGCCGCGCCAGTTCCAGCAGGGCTTCCAGCACCGCGGGCTGCTCGGTACCGAAGTGGGTGTCGGAAAGTTGCAGCACGATGCTCACGGCCCGCCCCCCTCGCCTTCCGGCGCCGGCGGCACCAGCAGGAGCAGCGGCTGCGGAGCCACCCTGAATTCCACGGGGGGAACCATCCAGGCGGTCTCGCCGTCCGTGGCGACCTTGATACGATGGCGCAGCAGCGGCTTAATCGTGAGGCTCACAAAGGGGAGGGTGGCGACCCTATCGGTTTCCCCCAGTTTCCCCAGCGCGGCGGAGACCAGAACCGACAGCATCTGCAGCACCCCCTGCGCCCTGACCACTATGGCGGCCAATTGACCCTGCCTGACCGCCTCTGCTTCCGGGAGCCCCACCTGCTCCAGTTGCAGGGGGTTGTTTTCCACCAGCAGGGTGGAAGTCATGAGCAGCACCGTTTCGCCTCCCTCCTCCAGGGTGAGCACCAGCTGACGCGGCGGAGTTAGCAGCGTCACCAGGGCCGAGAGAAAGGCGACCAGCCGGGTACGCCCGAACCTCTGCTTGTGCAGCTCGCGGTTCTCCAGCAGCTTGGGGTAGAGACCGACGCTCGCGTTGACCAGGAAGATCCGGTCGTTCACCAGGCCCACCTGCACCGGCCGCACCACGCCTTGAAGCAGGACCCTCGTGGCCTCTGCGGTGTCCAGGGGGATGCCGTGGCTGCGGCAGAAATAGTTGAAGGTCCCCTGGGGCAGGACGCCGAAGGGGCAGCCCGAATTAAGCACCGCCTGGGCCACCGCGTTTATGGTGCCGTCCCCCCCTGCGGCCACGACTGTGCCGTCCTGCTGTCGCGCCAGCTCCACGGCCTGCCGGGCCAGTGGCGGGAGCTGCCGACTGTCGGTCACCGGCCACAGGGTGTGCGCACGCCCGGCCTGGGAGAGAACCTCGCGGATGGTCGCTTCCCTGGCGGCCGCGTCCTTGTCGCCGGAGCGGGCGTTCATCAGTATGAAAAAGGGGCCTTGCGCGGTCCCGCTGCGTCGGTCGGACAGGGGCACGGGATCTCTCCAGGTGGAAATTGCCGTCAGCCCGAGTTTACCACAGCTCCCCTGCGCGGTCTCCCCGCGTTCCCGGCCTGGCGGGCACAGCTGGCATAACAACCTGAGTTTGCACAGTTTTGTCACCCAGCCGCCCCCCCTTGACATCGGAAAGGACGATTATTATTTTTCCGCCAGAAGCAGCAATCATCGAAAGGAGGTAATCCACATGGCAACTTGGGATGTATTCAGCGAACTCGACAGTCTGAGAAGGGAAATTGACGCGGCCTTCCGCGGGGCAGGTCTCAGCCGGCCATTCGGACAGACATTCCTTGCACCGTTAGCGTCCCGGCGTTTCCCGCTGGTGAACTTCAGCGAGGACGAGGGGAACGTCTACATCGAGGCCCTGGTCCCCGGCGTTGACCCCAAAAACGTCGATCTGTCCGTGCTCCGTAACACGGTAACCATCAGCGGCGAGCGCAAGGCGTTCCCCGAGAAGCAGGGTCAGGTGGTACACCGCACCGAACTCGGTTCCGGCACCTTCTCCAGGACCATTGAACTCCCCCTGGACATCGATCCCAACAGGATTAGCGCCCAGTGCAAGGACGGGATCATGCAGATCACCTTGGCTAAGGCCGAACACGCAAAACCGAAAAAGGTCGAAATCTCCGTTTCGTAACAGAACACACACCCGATTCGGGAAGGAGGTCGAACATCATGGCAGCCAACAGTTTACTGGAAAGAAATGAGGAACGCAGCCTGCAGAGCAGCGAAGAGACGAGGTCGGCGGAGAGGTTCATACGTCCCGCGGTCAATATCGTCGAAACCGAAGAAGGAATCTTCGTAACCGCCGACATGCCCGGGGCGAGCAAAGAAAATATCGAAGTGAACGTGGAGAAGGGGATCCTGACCATCAGCGCCCCGGCCAATCACAGCACGCCGGGAACCCCGGCCTACCGGGAGTTCGAACTGGGCACTTACTACCGTCAGTTCTCGGTCCCTCAAACCCTGGATCACTCCAAGGCGAAGGCGGAATACGTCAACGGCATCCTGACGCTGCAGGTGCCCAAGACCGAAGCCGCCAAACCGAGGCGCATTGCGGTCGAGGTCGCTTGAGAAGTCACTGGAAATCGGGAATTACCTGTTGACCTGCCGAGGGCCGCTTTATGCGGCCCTCACTGTTTTCCCCCCTCCGGGTGGAGGGGACGGCGCACTCGCAGCTTCGCCGTCATAGCTCGATTCTGAACTCGGTGCAGAAGGCCGCTCAAGGCGCCTTTGCTGTTTTCCATCTCTTTGCTCCAGCCATTTACAAGCCATTTACAAACGTCAGAAGTCTCCTCGCCCCACACCGCTACTCTCGATGTGGATGGTCTCCTTACATTGACCGGTGCGGTTGGTCGCCTTGGGTGCCCCCGCCGTCAATTGCTTGAGATCGTTCGCCGCCGGGAGCACGCGAGGCAGATTTATCCTTACCTCCTGGAGATACTTCCCCTTGGTGCAGACCAGCGCGATTCTCTCGGCCACCTCCTGCCCGTGCTCCTCTGTGACCTCGTCAAAGAATTCCTGCACTGTCATGGAACTTCCGACCCGTGACCTGATCAGTGAGCCCACTCTCGATTCATCTACCGCCTTGACCAGCCTCAGCGAAGTCAGGAAGTAGTCGTCGTCAGGCAGCGGCTGGCAGGTGCCGTGCTTGTCCCATTCGTGCGTTCCCAGTTCTTCTTCGTAGAAGAAATTGGGCATCCAGGGAGCGAGCTGGGAAACGGTCTCCTCCTCCAGGTTCAGCTTGGGACCGCCGCAGTTGCCGTAGTTCGTGCCGCACGCCTTCTTGTTGGGCCAGAGGCCGTGCAGGGTAAGGTGGTCGATCACCAACTCGCCATCCTCCAGCGCCTCGCATTCCGGCTTGGTCCCCGGCTTGGCAACATACTCGCAGAAAGCGGGTTGCCAGGAGAGAGCTAAGACATAGCTGTCGTACTGATTTTTCTTGCGGCAGGCGGGTTTGCCGCTCTCCGGGATATCCTCATCGGGGAGTGCCGGTCCACCGAAGTCCTTGGTGCCGCATTCGCCCGAAACCCAGCGCAGAGGATCCTTGACATTCGGGATCTTGATGCGCACCCAGGACATCTCCTTGTTGTTGATCTCGACCGCCTGGTATTCGACGCCCGGCACCGTGTGCACCAGGCCCGGATTGGTCCCCTTGTTGAAGGATTTGTAGGCATCGCAGGAGGAAACTGCCTTGAAGGTGCCGGAAACGCTCTCGGCGAGAGCCGGTGCTGCGATGTGACACAGCGAGAGAGACAGGGAAAGAATGAGGACTGAAGCAGTGGGGACTTTCACTTGTGGCCCTCCTGGTTGCAAAGATCTTAATCCACCCCTAGTGAGAAACGTCTAAGAAAGATAGCATTCCTACCTGCTTTTTCAACGTTGGAACAGCTCGTTCTCAAGGGTTCTGTTGGAAAGATAAGACAGACAGGGGAGAAGAAAAGAGGAGAGGCTACTTCTTACTAAGAGTAGCCTCTCCTCTTTTCCATCTGGTGGGGCACATGCAAATCAGCTCGACGGCAGCGGACCAGGGGGCGCGTCAGTTTGCTGTGGGAGCTGCTTGTCAAATACCTCCCACAAGTTGAGACGCAGGTCGGGAAATATGGCTAGGGGAAGGGCCTCGTCCCAGCCGAACACTTCTTCCGTACCATAGCTTCCATCTGACAATGCGAAACGTCCGACCAGTTCCTCAGCCGGATACACGATCAGGTATTCCCGCACGCCGAAGCGTTCGTAAAGCGCCTTTTTCTCCCTCTTGTCCTTCAAAGCTGTCGAGGGAGAGAGGATCTCGATTATTAGATCAGGGGCGCCCTGAATATTGTTCTCCGTGATTTTGCTCTTGTCGCAGACGACCAAAAGATCGGGCTGGACAACGTTTTGAGCATCGAAGACAACATCGGTGGGCGCAGGAAAGGGCTTGCATCCGCTTCCCTTAAAGAAATTGCCGAACTGAGTGCTGAGATATAGGCTGATGGCTTGGTGCCGAATCGATGGGGCAGGAGTCATTGCGTATGCGTCCCCACCGATAATCTCCCACCGCTCGTCTTCAGGCCAAGTGAGGTAGTCTCTGTAGGTAAAACCGTTGCCGCGTTTTTCCGCTGTGGTCCCCATGGATCAACTCCTTAAGATACCGAGCTTCCATCAGATTTTTCTGTTTTATAGCATGAATAGACAGTGTGGTGGTGGAAAAATTCCGTTTGCGAAGTCAAAGGGTTGCCGGGTGGAATCTATATCCTCAAATGAATGGGGAGTCCGCGGCGGTCAAATCAAAAGGCAGCTGGTTATTGCCTGATACGCTCTCGTCAACTGGAAAACAGTATGGCGGTCATACAAGCAAAAGTCTGCAATGTTATGGACTTTGCCATTGAAGGTGGAGTGCCAGGAACTGTCGGCGCTAACAATGACGCCAGCAGTTTGGTCATCGAACTGGTCTGCAGTGATATCGATGGTGATTTCCTGCAGTTGGAGCCAGGCATGGCAATGACCACTGCGCTCGCCAAGGACATAAAGGGAGTGACCGCAGTTGTTGACCTGAAGATATTTCGCCAGCAGAAGCGATGCGTCACCACAAGCGCCATGAGGGAAGCTTTGGAGCGTCGCCAGAGAGCATGTTGAAGGATCGCTCCTCAAGATAGCAAGACGGAATCGATAGGCCAGCTCAAACAGGATTTCCCGTAATGTGTCGTCCATCGCAGGCATACCTCATCCGATTTTTCTGTCCAGGCTGCGGTACCGGGTCGCCTCGAAAATGTGCTGTAGCCGCACAACTCCCCAAGGATATCACGACAATTCGCAAACGATAGGCCAGCCGCGAGCCCGACTGGCATCTACAGAGCCAGCCTCCTCCCAATCATCGCCAGACACGACAATTGAAGCCAACGCGCATTTCAAGCTGGCGTTTGGTGATGTGCGACCACCACGTTACTGGAACAATGCTGGATTGACTGAGTTGGAATGAGGTCGAAAGGCGGTGGACACAGAGCGAGGAATACAAAGCCGTTCCGACTTGGTGGGCGTGCTGACAGTCCTGCACCAACCTAATTATTGTTAAAACCGATAGCACATGCGCATTTTATCGATTATTTCAGTTTGACCAGACGGCGGTTCATCGAATATATTCCCCGGGTCTCAAAGTGGAAAGGCAGGAATCACCTGGGAGTCATCCATCTATTTATTGCAACAAGGAGAACTGAAATGCGACGTTTATTGTTATTGATTGCCGCCACCATCCTCTTGTGCGCCTTGCCGGTCCTGGCAGCGGACTACAACTATGTTGCCCCCGCCGATTTCAAGCAGTGGCTTGAGAGCGGCAAGGCGATGAAGATCGTCGACATCCAGGTTCCGGCTGAATTCCAGAAGCAGCGCATCAAGGGGTCGATCGAAACAAATGCCTATCCGGTCAAGTCTGCCGAAGACAAGCAGAAGCTGGACAAGGTTCTGCCGCAACTGGCCGCCAGCCAGGAAGATATCGTCGTGGTCTGCCCCCGTGGCGGCGGCGGAGCGAAAAACACCTATGATTATCTGAAGGGGAAAGGGATTTCCGAGAAGCGCCTCTTCATCCTGACCAACGGCATTCAGGGATGGCCGTACAAGCAGTTGACGGTCAGCGACGCCAAGTAGTTGGAGATCTCAGGCAGGGAAGTTCCTTTTCTCTGTAAGTGCATATATTGTGAAGCAAAAAAAGGGGCAGGCTACTCTTTCTATAATGAGTAACCAACCCCTTTTTCTATTTTCTGGTGTTAAAGAAGGGAGTTGCTGTAAGGGTAATTCCCAGGATCATTCATAGTGATAACGACAGGCAATGATGACCAGATCGTCTTTATCTACCGTGTAAACCAGACGGTGGGTTTCGTCGATACGCCGGGACCAGAATCCGGAAAGGTTTTCCCGCAACGGTTCCGGCTTGCCGATGCCAGCAAATGGAGAACGTAGAGCATCCTGAATCAAGAGGTTGATTCGCTTTAGCGCTTTTCTATCCTGCTGCTGCCAGAACTGACAATCACCCCAAGCGGCCTGCGTCCAAGTGATCCTGCTAGGCATCTTGCAGGCCGTGTGATTCGGTTCTTCCTTTTCGATACTGTTCGATGGACTCTGCCAGATGAGCAGCATTGGCCGGGCTCTTCAACAGATGTACTGTTTCCATCAGGCTGTTGAAAGTATCGAGAGACATCAACACCGCGTCAGGCGCGTCCCTGCGCGTGATGATGGTAAAATCGGCATCAGCGATGGTCTGATCCATCACACCTTTGAATGAGTTGCGGGCTTCGGAGAACTTTACAATTCGCATGTCTCACCTCGTGTACAGCTTATCGTACAAGTCTAGACTGCTGGCAACAACTTTTCAAGGGCTCGAAAGAGTGCTTACTCCGCGAAGGAACGCGTAAGGACGGACAGGTAAGTGGGACAAGCACTTTCGTGTAAAGGGCTTTTGCCGTCGCTCCAATGTGCACAAGTAGGTGCCAGTCCCTCTCTGGCCCTCTACCCGTTCTTGCGATCGAGGCTCCGGTACTGGATCGCTTCGGAGATGTGCTGCTCGGCTATGCCTTCGCTGGCGTCCAGGTCGGCGATGGTGCGGGCCACTTTGAGTATCCTGGTGTAGCTCCTAGCGGAGAGGCCGAGACGGTCGGTGACGACCTCCAGCATCCTGCTGCCGGCGGGGTCGGGCTCGCAGAACTTGCGGATCATCCGGGCGCTCATCTGGGCGTTGCAGCGCACCTTGCTCCCCTTGAATCGCTCCTTCTGCACCTCTCTTGACCGCGCCACCCGCGCCGCAATCGCCTCGGAGCTCTCGGTTTCCCCTCGGTCGGCCAACTCGCGGTACTTCACCGCCGGCACCTCGATGTGGATGTCGATCCGGTCCAGGAGCGGCCCGGAGATGCGGGAGCGGTAGCGCTGGATCATGAGGGGGGTACAGGAGCAGAGGTGGACCGGGTCGCCCTGGTAGCCGCAGGGGCAGGGGTTCATGGCGGCGACCAGCATGATCCGGCTGGGGTAGGTGACAGAGGAGAGCGCACGGGAGATGGTGACCCTGCCGTCTTCCATGGGCTGGCGCAGCACTTCGAGCACGTGCTTCTTGAATTCGGGGAGCTCGTCCAGGAAAAGGACGCCGTTGTGGGACAGGGAGACTTCACCGGGCTTGGGGGTGTTGCTGCCGCCGATCAGCCCGACGTCGGAGATGGTGTGGTGCGGAGAGCGGAAGGGGCGGCAGGAGACCAGCGCGTGGTCGCGCTCCAATAGCCCCATCACGCTGTACACCTTGCTGGTTTCGATCGCCTCCTCGAAAAGCATCGGGGGGAGGATCGAGGGGATGCGCCGGGCCAGCATGGTCTTTCCTGAACCGGGGGGACCGATCATGAGGAGGTTGTGCGATCCGGCGGCAGCCACCTCCAAGGCGCGCTTGGCGTGCTCCTGCCCCTTCACCTCGCAAAAATCGTCGCCGGCCTCGCCTCCCTGGCTGAAGAGATCTCCGATTTCCGAGCGATAAGGGGAGATCTTCAGCGCCCCGTTCAGAAAGTCGACCACCTGGCAGAGTTCGCTGACGCCGATCACCTCGACACCCTCGACCACTCCCCCCTCTGAGACGTTCTCGACCGGGATGATGATGCCGGCAAGCCCTGCCTCGCGCGCAGCAACTGCCACCGACAAACAGCCGCGCACCGGCTTGATGCCGCCGTCCAGCGACAGCTCCCCCAGGAGGAGGTAGCGCTGCAGGAGGTCGTTTCTGATGACGCCGGTCGCGGCGAGGATGCCTATGGAGATGGGGAGATCGAAGGAAGCCCCCTCCTTCTTGACGTCGGCGGGGGCGAGATTGACGGTTACCCTGCGGTTGGGAAAATCGTAGCCGGAGTTCTTAAGAGCCGCCTTGACCCGGTCCTTGCTCTCCTTCACCGCGCCGTCGGGGAGCCCAACGGTGGCCAGTTGCGGCAGCCCCTGGGCGATGTCCACCTCCACATCGATCAGGATGGCGTCGATTCCGAGCAGCGCACTGGAGAGGACCTTGGCGAGCATGAGAACCCCCTATCAGGCTGAGGTTGGTCAGGCAGGTTCCAGCAGGTCAGCAACTTCTCACCCTCCCCCTACCCCTCCCATCGAGGGAGGGGGGCTCACGCGGGGGGTGGGGCTTATAAAGAGGCGGCAAGGGGGACCGGCACCTGCGGAGCCAGTCCCCTTGTCAGCAATCAGTCTTTCAGCATCTCAAGGTAGCGGTCGGCGTCGAGTGCAGCCATGCAGCCGGTGCCGGCGGAGGTGATGGCCTGCTTGTACATCTTGTCCTGTACGTCGCCGGCTGCGAACACGCCGGGAACGCTGGTCGCGGTGGAGTTGCCGTCACAGCCGCCGATGGTGCGCAGGTAGCCGTCTTCCATCTCCAGTTGCCCCTGGAAAATGTGGGTGTTGGGCTGGTGGCCGATGGCCACGAAGCAGCCGTGTACCGGGATGATCTTGTCGGAACCGCTGGTGTGCCGGATCCTGACCCCGGTCACGCCGGAGTCGTCACCGATCACCTCTTCGAGGTGGTGGTTCCACTCGATGGTGACCTTGCCGCTCTGGGTCTTTTCGATGATCCGGTCGGCCAGTATCTTCTCGGCACGGAACCTGTCTCTGCGGTGCACGATGGTCACGTGGCTCGCGATGTTGGCAAGGTAGAGCGCCTCTTCGACCGCGGTGCTGCCGCCGCCGATGACCGCTACCGGCTTGCCGCGGTAGAAAAAGCCGTCGCAGGTGGCGCAGGCGGAGACACCCTTCCCTTTGTAGGCGTGCTCGGAAGGGAGCCCGAGGTACTTGGCAGACGCGCCGGTCGCTATAATGAGGGCATCGCAGGTGTAGCTGCCATTGTCGCCATCCAGACGGAAAGGGGGTGTCGTTACCTGCGCGGTGTGGATGTGGTCGTAGATCATCTCGGTGCCGAAGCGCTCAGCGTGGTTGCGCATGCGCTCCATCAGTTCGGGGCCCAGGACGCCTTCGGGATCGCCCGGCCAGTTGTCCACCTCCGTCGTGGTCATCAGTTGCCCCCCCTGCTGCAACCCGGTAATGAGGACGGGGTTCAGGTTGGCGCGCGCCGCATAGACCGCTGCGGTGTAACCGGCGGGCCCTGAGCCCAGGATGATAAGACGGTGGTGAATCGGTTCCATTTCTAATGACCTCCAGCTGTAGATTTCCGCGGGCGGAAAGATACCAGTATATCCGCAAAATTGCAAGGCGGCAAACCCGCTAAGTTATTGACCGCAATTGGTGCCTCTGCTAAGATTAGAATTAATCTGCAATATCATTAAAACGGAGGGACGTATGAAAAAATGTTTGGTTTTAGCTTTATCCCTGGCACTCCTGGGAGGGACTCAGGCCATGGCTAAAGACATCAGCTTCGGAAGGGCTATCACCCAGGACGATTTCAAGACCTTAAGTGAGGAGGCGGGCGCCGGTATCTCTTTCAGGAATGTGGCTCCGGCTGAGCCTCTGGGGATCACAGGTTTCGACGCGGGTGTCGAAATTTCTGGTGTCCAGATTAAAGACGGTAGTAATTACTGGAAAGCTGCCTTCGGCGAAGACGCACCCTCCGTCCTCCTCCTCCCGAAAGTTCGCGTCCGCAAGGGGCTTCCCTTCGGCATCGACATCGGCGCCATGTACACTTACGTGCCCGATTCCAACATCAAGCTGTTCGGCGCCGAGATCAGCAAGGCGATCCTTGAGGGAGGGGTGGCTACCCCAGCCCTCGGGATCCGCGGCACCTACACCAAGCTTGTCGGGGTAGACGACCTGGAACTGCAAACCGCCGGGATTGACGCCTCGATCAGCAAGGGATTCCTGTTCCTGACCCCCTATGCCGGGGCCGGGGCGGTCTGGATCGACAGCAAGGCAACGGGCCGCCTGCAGGAGTTCGCCACCACTGCCGGCTCGGTAACGGGCGGCGCGCCGCTGCAGGAGGAAAAATTCTGGCAGCCGCGTTACTTCGCGGGAGTGAAGATTTCGCCCCTGCCGCTTTTCAGCATAACAGCGGAGGCCGAGTACCAGCAGCGCCCCATCTATACGCTTAAGGCTGCGCTGGGCTTCTAGCAAACCGTGAGTCAGGAGGGGGCGTCGTCCCCCTCCTGCCGGGGTTACATCATGCACGCCGAGACCGATCTGCACGCCGAGACCCATCTGCACGCCGAAACCCATTTCGACCAGAGCATAACGGGTCGCTTCAAGTACGCCATCCTCCTGACCGCTGCGACCCTTTTGGCCGAGATCATCGGCGGCATCTGGACCAACTCCCTGGCCCTGCTCTCCGATGCGGCCCACGTGTTCCTGGACCTGTTCGCGCTGCTGCTCTCCCTGGGCGCCATCAAGCTCGCCTCCTACCCGGTCAGCGAGACCCGCACCTTCGGCTGGCACAGGATGGAGGTGTTCGCCTCCTTCATCAACGGCAGCACCATCTTCCTGATCGCGGTCATCATCTGCTACGAAGCCTACGGCAGGATCCTGGCGCCCGAAGAGGTGAAGAGCCTCCCGATGCTCCTGATCGCCGGGGTCGGCCTGGCTACCAACCTGATCGCCGCCGGTGCCCTGCACTCCCACTCACATGACGACCTGAACGTGCGCAGCGCCTTCCTGCACCTGGTGGGCGACGCGGCCGCCTCGGTGGGGGTCATCGTGGGCGGCGTCATCATGTACTTCACCAACTGGTACCTCCTGGACGCCCTGATCTCGGTCGGCATCGGCGTCCTGATCTTCTGGGGCTCCTGGCGGGTCATGCGGGAATCGACGCACATCCTCTTGGAGGGGGTGCCGCGCGGCGTCGAGGTGCGCCAGGTTGAGGCGGCCATCCGCGAGGTGGACGGGGTGGAAGACGTGCACCACGTCAACATCTGGACCATCTGCTCGCACATCATAGCCCTGTCGGGGCATATCGTGGTGCGCGGGGACGCCCTGTGCGAGCACGGCGGCATGCTTCGGAAGATCGAGGAGCGCCTCTTCGAGAGTTTCCACATCTCGCACACCACGCTGCAGTTGGAAAGCACCCGCTGCACCGCGGGGGATGGGCCCAAGCAGTTCCGGCACCGGCCGCGCGCCTCGTCGCTGGCGCACGCGCACGCGCATCCGCACCACCACCCGCACGGCAGTTGCAGCGGCCATCACCACTAAACCTTCCGGACGGTAGCTAATGCTCGACTACAACCTGATCCTGGACGCGGCCCAGAGGCTCAAGAAAAGGGTGCGTCGCACGGAACTGATCCATGCCCAGCACTTCAGCGAGCGGCTGGGACTCCCCCTCTACTTCAAGTGCGAGAACCTGCAGCGCACCGGCGCCTTCAAGATCCGGGGAGCGCTCAACTTCATGACCTCGCAGCCCCGCCCGTCTCTGGCGGGAGGCGTTATCACCGCCTCTGCTGGAAACCACGCGCAGGGGGTCGCCTTCGCGGCAGACCTGCTCGGGGTGAAGGCGGTGGTCTACATGCCGGAGAGCACCCCGCCCCAGAAGGTCTTCTCGACCCGCGACTACGGCGCCGAGGTGGTGCTGGAAGGAAAGAATTTCGACGAGGCCTGCGCCGCTGCGCTCAGGCAGGCGGAGATCAGCGGCGCCCTCTTCGTGCACCCCTTCAACGACCCGCTGGTCATGGCCGGACAGGGGACCATAGGCCTGGAGCTTCTTGAGGACCTGCCTGATCTGGCCAACATCCTGGTTCCGATAGGGGGCGGCGGTCTGATCGCAGGCATCGCCTGCGCCATCAAGGAGACCCATCCCCGGGTGAGGATCATCGGCGTCGAGTCGGCGGCCGCCCCCTCCATGCAGCTCGCACTGCAGAAGGGACAGCCTGTGACCGTGCCGATCCGGGCCAGCCTGGCG
>Ga0209212_1005120_pt1 | contig 15837 bp, 9 predicted proteins | sample RifGroC2_FD_183996 | JGI IMG/M metagenome (GOLD analysis project Ga0209212, IMG submission 183996) | Groundwater microbial communities from Rifle, Colorado, USA - Groundwater C2 (SPAdes) (version 2) | ecosystem: Environmental > Aquatic > Deep subsurface > Groundwater | place: Rifle, Colorado...
AACCTGATACCACAAATGTGTTTTTGAATCCTGAACCTTGGCTAAAGCTTCACTGGTTTTATTTAAAATGGTGATAATTTTAGCCCTTTCGGGATGATCATCTGGCAGGTAATCGAGCACATCCACTAAGGCCATCATGTACCAACCCATGCCACGACCCCAGAATTCAGGAGAAGTGCCCCGCGTCGGATCAGACCAAACATTGTTTATCGATTCGTCCCACCCATGGTATAACAATCCGGTTACAGAATCAACGGTATGTTTAAATATCAGTTCAATTTGATGAACCGCTTCGTCATAAAATTCGGGCCGATTAAATGTTGCCGCGTATTGGCTGCTGAAAACATCGCTCATGTAAACTCCGTCGAGCCACATCTGGTGGGGATATGATAGCTTATGCCAGTATCCCCCATCTTTGGTTTTGGGTTGGTTTAAAAGCTGGTCAGCCAATGTGCCGGCAGCCATTTTATATTTTACTTCTTTTGTATTCTGAAACAGGTATAACAAAGTACGTCCCGGCAAAACGTCATCTAAACGGTACTTTTCTTTATTGTACTTAGCAATTTTGCCTTCCGGGTCAACAAAACATTCTATCCATTTTTTTGCATAGTTAATATAGGCCGAATCATGGGTATGTTCATAAAGTTCGCAAAGTGCATTGGTAAAAAAACCGTTAGTGTAGGTCCACTCATAAGGAGAGAAGGCCTCTAAATTACAAGCATCAGGGTATAAACCCATAAAAGTATTTGCTACTGTTTTGCTCCAATTGATGGTATCGGTAATGTATTGTTGTGCACTTTGCAACCAAGTAATATTTACATTGTTGGTATAGGCTCCCAAAGGTCCTATTGGGTGTTCTGTGTTTTTATCCACAGCACAAAAAACAAACGGGCGCAATGGCTCTTTAGGGTTGATGTTAAGCATAAAACCCAATAAGTCAGGTGAATCATCACCATTCAAATCAAACAATTTATAGGGAACCTGTTTGTGGTTGTTCATACTTACCAATTGTATGTTCGAAAAATTGGCCAAGCCATAATTCTGTTTTAAATCGGACAGGCTCAAATATACCATTTCAGTCTCTTGCGGATAACCATAAGGATATGAAACCATAAAGACACCTTCTTTTGCAGATAATGCCTCCTTTTCCTGGGTGCAGGAAAGCAACCAACTAACTCCTATGAATAAAAAAACACTACTGGGTAAATTCATGATAATTAGTTAAGAATGATTTTTTTAAATAATTCCCGGCCTTCAATCTTTACAGCAACAATAAGTATTTGCCATCCTTGTTTTGCCAACGGCTCCAGGTTTAGTTCAACAACAGGGCCTGTAACTGCAGCACCAAACTGATGATGTATCTTTTTGCCCAGAATATCGGTAACAATTACCGATTGGATATTTTTATTATCAGGTGCTTTTATCGTTATCTTTCCGGAGGATGGGTTCGGAAACAATTGAAACCCCTCGGCCAACTCATTTTCTACATTTACAGAGCCAGTTGTGTACAACGATTCGATTTGTTTTTGGTTTAGTGCATATCCATACAGTTGAACCTCGTCCATTATACCAGCTACATATCCGGTCTCATCGACACAGTAACTTATATAAAGGGGTTCGTCCTGAGCGATATTGCCTGTGGCATCGGCCACCTGGCCAACCAATTCGGCATTGGCATATAAAAACAATTTTTTATTCGTTGTATCGCGCACTGCTACAACATGGACCCAGCTATTTGTAAGAAAAAGATTTTCGTCAGCAGTTATTTCGCTTTTAACGACATCATCATCAACACAAAACCGGAAAATGTTTTTATCTGGCGTATAATAAACTTCGTAGCGCCTTCCTGAATGGACTCCCGTTTCGTTTTTTACATTGGAACCTTTAACAATATACCGTTGCGAATGCGACCGGTCGACTGTAATTAGGTCCTGGTTAATCCAAAACGAAATGGTAAAAGCATTGATATCAAAATCAACTTTTACGTTATGCGGGTATTGGCAATATTTAGTGCTTCCGTCAAATTGAATGGCTTTGCCGCTAATACCAGTTACAAAATCAGTAGTTTTAATATTATAGGGTGTTCCGGTAATTCCATTGCCCGAAATATCATTTACCGAAATAGGTTGATTAAATGCAAAATGGGCAATTAAACTATGCGGAAACTCACTCCGGGTCACAAAATTCCATATGGCACCTTCCGTGACCCCGTTTTCATTAACTTCATCAACCCGCCAGTAATATCTTGTGTTATGGTTTAGTTCTATAACGGTGTAATATGTTTCTTCAACATTTGTTAAAAAAGATGGAGGATTTGTTGTGCCCAAATACACGTTGTGGCTTTTAGCTCCAACACCTTGTTTCCATGCAAGATTCACGGTAGTGCTTATATTAATAGCCCCTTGCGAGGGTGATGGTTCCGATGCAGGTTTGGGTTTGCCGTCGGCACCCAGTGTTGAGGCAGAAGCTTCATTGGAAAAAACGGAACTGTCGGAGGCATTTATGGCCTGTATTTTATACATGTATGTTTTATCGAACACAATATTGGTATCGGTACAAAGGGTTTTGTTTGCCGGCAAGGTATCGATGCAGTTGAAAGCACCTCCCTCTGAGCGAAATAACAAAAACGAGCTCTCATCGTCTGAATTGTCTACCCATATTAAAGTGATTTCTTTTATTTCGGTCAATTCGGCTTCCAGATTGGTGGGCTGAAACATAAACGGATTGTTGGAGGCTATTATATTGTTTAAATATTCTTCAATAGCTGGGTATGTTTTTCCTTCTAAAATGGTTTGGTTATCATCCGGGTTATTTAGATCAAGGCCGTTCTCAGTCTCCCAAAAATCGGGTATGCCGTCAGAATCAGTATCCACCAGCGCCCAATCAGAAAACAATTCAGGATAACCGCCTACATCGTCCAGATTATCAACAATCCCGGTATGTGAGCCATTTAAACCTCCGCAAAGAGCCGTATCGTTGGCAACTTCCCACAATAATCGGCTATCGACCGTATCACGAAAAGGGATGTTGGCTCCGGCATTTTGGATGACATAATTATAAGCTTCTTCAGCCGTATGGATGGTAGTGATATCAAAAGGAAAAGCCGTATCGCTCTTTATGGAATCTTTTATGGCTGACGTAATATTGTCAACCCCCAGCCAGTTATCATTGGTAACTGCTGGAAATTCATAAACATAGTTTCCCTGGATGTAGTATTTTCCATAACCAAAGGTTGGATCGGGATCGGGATCTAAAATCCGGTCTTTTATGGAATTGGAAGTCGCAGGGCCATACTTAAAATAGTTGTTTACCATGTTTATATAAACCGGACTTCCGTCAATTTCACTGGGCTCACCGCCATATATACTATTCGATGCCCAGTTGTAAATAACATTATTCCTGAAATCGACATGCTCAGTCCAGTTGGTAGCCCAGCGGGCACCATGAAACCTGGGATTACGGCTGGTATTATGCATTATGAGGTTATGAAGGAAACTGGCTGAGTCGCCACCCCAAATACCACCATATCCATGGGGGCCTTTATCGTGAATGGAATTGTGAAACGATTCTGCAAAAATGCAATTTTGAATAGTGAAATTTTTACTCAGATACATAGATGCCACCTCATCAACGCTCCATGAGAAGGAACAATGATCAATGATAACATTATTGCTTCCAATGCAGTTAAAGGCATCGTCTTGTTGACCGGCTTCGGCTGAGAGCCTGCTCCGGATATACCTGATGATTACATTTTCGGCTTCCACATAAAAATTATAATGAGCCAGTGTAATTCCATGTCCGGGTGCTGTTTGGCCGGCAACAGTTACATTGCCATGATTAATTTTTAACCTGCTTTTTAAATAAATAGTACCGGAGACTTCAAAAACAATGATTCGCGGATAGTTCTGACTGATAGCCCAACGCAACGAACCTTCACCGTTATCGTTCAGGTTAGTAACCTTTATTATCTGACCATTGCGTCCGCCTGTGGCATATTTTCCAAAACCTTCGGCACTCGGAAATGCCAACTGTTGCGCTTGTAATAAAAAAGTATTTGTAAGCAAAATAAGGCATAACAGTAAATTTGGAATAATGTGTGTGTGTTTTCCGGATATTGACATTTTGTTCTTTTCTAAATAAGGGTAACATGAATTGATAAAAAGAGAGACTACCGATTCGATACGATAGTCTCTCTTTATTAATCCAAACTTTCTATGGTTCTAGAATATATCTCTTTTCAGCTTTAACAGTACCATTCGACATGGTATTTACAACGATATTCAATTGGCCAAATTGAGGTTTCTCCAATTTTTTTCCGATGATGTTGTAATATTCAGTAGATACTACAGTAACATTCGAAATATTGTCGGGTACAGATATAACTACGCTTGCAGTAAAATTCTGACCGGTGTAATCCTTATCCATAGTCAGGGTAATTGTTTCAGGTGAAAATGTGTAGTTGGTCTTTGTTGGGGTAAGTGTAATACTGGCTTCGGTGATACCGGTAATAGTATATTCTCCACTGGCATTCGTCGTGGCAGTTTTACTATCTGAAGAAGTGATTAAGACACCCTCTACCGGAGTACTTTCTGAAGTAGCAACGATTCCACTAACAGAATATTCATTTATCACCGGAGTAGCTGTGTAAGTTAAACCACATAACATGATTTTTGAGCCAGAGAAAAATACATAGTATTCATAATCTGGAACAACGTTAAGTGTAATGCCGGTATAATACACTGCTCCTTCAGTAGGTGCTTCAGTATAATTTGGAGCTGCGGCATCATAATAAGTTGCAGGTGAGGTCATAGGATCAAGATATCCACTCCAGTAGTATTGTCCACCAGTAAACTCATATTTATAAGCAGAACATGCTAAAGAGTCATCTTTATTAAGCAATGCTAAATCAGCTACAGGAACAGCAGCCACCCAGAATTTTTTATTGTAACCAAATTTGAACGCTACATCTAATGTACCACTTGTTGTGGACTTGAACATAGCTATAGCACAACCTCCACCTTCTCTTAGAAGCCTGCCATTAAGCGGGTTGGTTTGTCCCTGAACCTGAGCAGCTTTATAGGTAACGCCATTATATGTAAAATCGGCATCAGTACTTGTCTTGTATTTCCATCCCATACCATCGCCCTCAGCTTCCTGAGCTGTAAATGTAACATCGCCGACTGTTATTTGTTGATTTGGTGTAAGTGCAATCGCATCGGCTGCCAAACCTAAACCAGTACAATAATCATCAGCTATCCATGTTACAGGTTCCTGTGCTTTTACAAACACTACAGCAGTAAAAAGAACTGCCGATAGAAGTAAACTTTTTTTCATAATTATTAGATTTTAAAATTAATACTTAGAAACAGTTGTTTTTTTATTGTTTAAATAAGCAGAGAACTATATCTGCTTAATATTTTATTTTACTTTTTAGTTCCATTAAAATACCAGCTAACTCCATTGGCATGAAATATTGTTCTTCCACTCACTACCAGTATGGGGACGTTCATAAACAATTCATTACCATTCAAGCGCCCGTTAAATTTCAGCGCTGATGAATTTACACAGGCAAAAGAATAGGTATCGTTAGCTTTGGCAACATTGAGATATAGAGAATCTGCATAAAACTCCTTGGTAGTGGTATTATAAAATACAGGCAAATCGAGACCAACTGCGCCATTATAATCAAAATTTGATGATTTAATATTGATAGATACAGCATCTGCCGAATCATTTTCATTTTTGGTCAGGACAATGATTACATCGTTGAATGAAGCTGTAGTATCTAAAGATATTATACCCGAATAAGTTCCGATAACCATTCCAGAGACATTTTCGGTATGTGTACTTGACCTGTCGATTTCATCTTCGCATGAGAATACCACAAATACCATGAAGATTACCAAAAGATTCAATATAAATTTAGCTCTTTTCATTGCTTTCTTTTTTAGTTAATTATTTACTATTCTGTAGTTTCAGAGGTATAGCCCGGATTCTGATCAGAAGGTGAGATGCCAGTATTCAAACTTATTTCAACGGCTGGTATTGGGCGTAACCATTTAAGGTTTCCATCGCCACCTCTCATATTGCTTATGTCAAAGTTTACATTCCAGGTTTCGTTGTATTTTACCAATTGACGGGTCCTTCGCAAATCCATCCAACGATAATATTCACCCAAAAGTTCACGGGCGCGTTCATCAAGTATTACATCAATATTTTGATCATCTGATACATAGCCAAACTGATCCGGATCATATCGCTGATAGGAAGCAAATGATGTAAGCTGGGTAGCACCTGCCCGGTTTCGAACCTGATTCAGGTAATTAAGTGATTGACCTTCGTCGCCAGCCATTAGATATGCTTCAGCAGCCACTAAATAGATATCGCTGATATGTAATAATACAAAGTCGCGATAACCTCCATTGGTTGTAGGTGCGTTGACATCCGTAGCAGGATCGTCGAATTTTTTAATGGGAGGAATAGTGCCTACCCGGGTTAAAGCTGCCAGGTAGTTTTGTTCATTATCAGTGGAAACGGTACCGTCAGCATTATATAAAATCCATCGCACAGGATCGGAAGTGCGGATAATTTGTGAAGCATTTTTGGCTTCACCGCGCACAAAACGGTCTGCATTGGCAGCCTGGTAATCGGCAATTTCCTGGTCGGTAACGTACCATGCCGGAAAGTAAAAGGCAATCCCCAAATTGGCTTGTTCAGCCGATGTTGCATTATAGTGAGCCCAGTACCCTTGACTACCCCAGGTATTAGTATAGTTGTACACCGTTGTCATAAAAGTGGCATCGTAGCGTAGGTCACCTTTTTCATACAGATAATAGGTTTTTGTTGTTGGGTTTAGGTCCGAATCAACAAACTTCATCCCTAAAGTTACTGCGCCCAAATAGGTTCCAAAGTTATTTTGGTGTGAATTACCTCCTTCAACTTTATCTAAAAAAGAATTCCTGTCCAACTGAATAGCAAAAATAACCTCTTCATTTTGTTCATTATAAGGCGACCATTTTTCTTCAAAAGGCAAGGTTAGAGGGACTGCATTGGCTACCTCAGATGCAGTGCTTGCTGCTAAATTAAAATAGGTACTGCTGTTTATTGAAAATGTTCCACTTTCTGCATCTGTCAGCGTGGTTTCAAGGTCCCAGCCTGCTGCCAGATATACCTTGGCCAATAATGCCTTAGCAGCCTGAACACTGGCCCGGCCGGTCTTATCGGAAGCGGGTAAAAGCGTACTATTCGATAATTCAATCAATTCATCAATCATAAACTGGTAGGTTTCTACCAGGGTATTTCGGGGATATGAAGTTTCAGCCGTATTAATATAGCTTTTGATAACCGGTACGCGGCCAAAATGTTGAGAAAGAATAAAATAGGCGTAAGCACGGATGAAACGGGCTTCTTCTGTACGAAGTTCCTTTTCAGTATATTCTTCACAATCACCTGCAAAATACAAAACCGCATTGGCAGCATTAACCACTGCATAAAGATTGGTATATAAAGCTTTTACCGTGGTATTATCAGAGGTAAGCGTATATCCTTCAAGTGTGGCATCACCTGCAGCGCGGATGCCTACATATAAATCGGTACCGGCACAAAATATTTCAGGTTCCTCATATACGGTGTCCAGGGTAAAATAAGCCTGGTTTACTAATTGTTCAAAACCTTCTTTGGTTGAAAACTTTTCAGTAGCAGTCACGGCTGATTTGTTATCAGCATCTAAAAAGTCTTCACAGCTGGTAAGCCCCAAAAAACTGATTAGGCCACCTAGCATTAATATTATAATTGATTTTTTCATAGCTGTTTGTTCTTTTTTCGGATTAGAATTTCAAGTTAACTCCAAATTGGTATGTTGTGGTACTGGGCCCGTCGTAACGGCTTTCTGCGCCTGCCCATTCGGGGTCGAACCCTTTGTGTTTTGTAAAAACAAATGGATTGGTAATATTCATATAAACACGAAGGTTTTGGAACCCATATTGGTTAAGCATTGTTTTATTGAAAGTATATCCCAGCGTTATGTTTCGTACTTTCCAGTATGAAGCATCTACAATTCCTGCCAGGTTGTAGCTTTCTTTTTCATACCACACGGTACCTGCCCCATAGTTTTCTGCTGACATGCCATTGACAAATGGAAAAGATCCGTAATGGGTTTGTTCCTGGTAAACCGGGTTAATATATAATCCATCGGCAGTCATCCCGTCGCAATCAATTAGTGTTCCTGCCGGAATGTAGTAGTCAACATTAAGTTTGTTCCATCCCCTGTAAGCGTAATTATAATATTCATACAAGGATTCTGAATATACCTTGTAATTTTGTTTGGTATATATGGAGAATGAGAAATCCCAGTTTTTATAGGTTAGTGTCGAGTTAATGCTTCCTGTCCAGGCAGGAGCCTGGCTTCCCTGAACCTTCTTGTCATTATCGGCATCAATAACCCCATCGTGGTTCTGGTCAGCTATTATGGGCATTCCTTCATTCCAACCATATACAGTATAATAATATTCAGCTTCGGTAACCTGTTCGCCGGGGGTGAAACCATTTGTGGTAGCAGCCTCAATATTGGGAACAGTCATCATACGATCGGTAACTATACCATCCCAAACATAATTGTAAACATTGTCAACGGGTTCGTTTATGAAAACAGTGGTAGTCATTGGTTTTTCAGGATCACGGATTTCGGACTGATTTGTCCCGTAGATTTTAGTAACCTTGTTTTTATTGGCAGCAAAGGTAAACGATGTTTTCCAGGTAAAGTCGTTTGTACTAATGTTCACCGTATTAAGAGATACTTCAATACCCCGGTTACGTACATCACCGACATTATCACGAAGTCTTTCACCACCAGTAGAAGGAGGTAACTGTTTCCATTTAAGCAATTTTCCTGATTCTTTGTTATAGATATCCACCGTACCTGATATTCTACCTGAAAACATTCCAAAGTCGAAGCCAAAGTTGGTTTCCGAAGAGGTTTCCCATGATAAGCCAGTGTTTACCACACCACTGGGGCGATAACCTAAAGCTACCTGGTTGCCAAATGCATAATAATTAGGACCTTTAGCTGATATATCTGTATCGTAATCACCAATCGCTGAGTTATTACCTGTTATACCATAACTTATTCGTAGTTTCAGGTTCGATAACCAGTCATTAGCCATAAAATCTTCTTCCGAAATACGCCAGGCAACGGCTGCTGATGGGAAAGTACCCCATTTATGACCCTCAGCAAAGCGCGATGAACCATCGGCACGGGCAGTGGCAGTAATCATATATTTGCCTTTATAGCTGTAATTCAGGCGCATGGCGTAGGATATCATACTGTGTTCAGTATAATCAGAATAATAATCCTGCATTTCACCATCTTCCAAATTATACCATAAAGTACCTTCAATGGGGTTAATAACCTCCATATAATATTTTTCATAATTGTAGGCATTCATACTAAACAGGCCCATAGCTCCTAAAGAATGATCACCTGTTGTTAAATTATAGTTTATGATGTTATCCCATGTCCAGTCGAAACTTTGGGTTGAACTGTAGTTAGCTTCAGGCGTATTCCCTGTTTTGCCACCTTTATACTGCCCTGTCCTTGTTTGTCCGTAATTGGGCGATAAAGTTGTTTTTATGGATAAGTTACTAATTGGACGGGCCTCAAAATATACATTGCCCAAAACCCGATAATTCTTACCTTGTTTGGCTTCATCATCGTTAAATAACAAAGGATTGTAAAAATCGGAAAACTGGTTCGAAGCGGTTCCCATAGCTTCAAAATTTCCAGGTTTAATATTGTATTCCCCATTTTCATCATACGGGCGCATAAACGGGTTCGCACGGAATGCACTTTTAATTGCATCATCGCTGGCATAATCGGTTTTGGTATAGGCCAGGTTGAAATTCATTCCGGCCGAAAAGTAATTACTTAATTTAGAGTCAATACTTCCTTTGACATTAAAGCGGTCCTTGCCATCTCCATTGTATGTTCCGGTGTTTGTGTTATAACCCGAACCGAAATAATAATTTACCAATTCTGAGCCTCCGCTAACAGTGATAAAATGGTTTTGTTCTTTCCCATCCTGGGTTATCATGCCAGGCCAGTCGTATGATTCTCCGTTGTTTAACATTTCTTTCATGACATAAGTACCTGAACCATCGTATAACATTCCCTGCTGAAAACTCTCGGGGGCCATGCGAAAAATACGTTGCCCGGTAATATCATTGGTAGAAAGAAAATTCAGAAACCTGAAATTATAAAATTCCTGGGCGTCCATAAAATCAGGCATCCGTGCTATCTTGGTCAAACCATAATATCCATCATAAGTTACTGATGGTTTTTTTAAACCTTTTCCCTCAACTGACATTCCACTTTTAGTGGTTACCATCACGACTCCGGCAGTGGCCCGGGAACCGTAAATGGCCGTTGATGATGCATCTTTTAAGATATCGATACGCTCAATATCCTGTGGATTCAAAAAATCGATGTCACCAACAATTACACCATCAACAACATAAAGCGGAGTAACCTCGGAATTGATGGATGATTTACCCCGGATTTGAATGTCATAACCCGATGACGCGCTACGTCCTCCACTTTGGGTAATGCTCACCCCGGCAACAGCTCCCTGCATCGATTCTAACAAGGATGGCGTTCCCCTTTCAACAAGGCTTTTTGTTTCAATGGAACCAACAGAACCCGTCAGGTCTGATTTTTTCATGGTACCGTAACCAACTACAACCACTTCATCGAGGCCAATTAAATCTTCAGCCATTAAAAGGTCAACAGTTGTTCGGTTGTTGATTTCAATCTCCTCGGTTAACATACCGACCATCGAGAAAACCAATATTCCATTAGGGTCGGGCACGTTAAGGTCATATTTTCCATCAATATTGGTGATAGTCCCAATTGTAGTGCCTTTTACTACTACATTTACTCCGGGCAAAGGATTATTGTCGCTGGCCGAAGTTACAGTTCCGGTTACTTTTACCTGGGCAGATGTATGCAGGGAGAAAATTACAATTAATGATAGTATCCCGATCTTGATGATTCTGTTTAGAAAGTATTCTTTTATCATTTTTATTAATTGTTAATGAATAATTTTCAAAAAATGGTCTCAATTAAAACTACTAATAGAACAAGGAAAGCAACAATCCCGGCAAGGATGTAGTATTTCATGTGTTCTATTTTCTTTTCGGTATTTTCCATAATTTGCAATCGTATGCGCAAATATATTTCAATGCAGTGGAGATTCTCCAGAGCATCGTTCCTATTTTGAGGGGTCAATGTTCCAATAAGGGGTAATAGTTTACCAATTTCGAGGTGTTTGTGTGCTTATTGTATCAGTTAAATAGCAGAAATACAATAATATAAAACGTTTGCATGAGTTTTCCGTTAAGGTACACGGAATTTAATCCAAATGATGATTCAGCGTCATTAATATAAACACACTAAGTGTTTAAATTTTGGAAAGAGAGGAAAGGTACAGGTTGTATTTTCAGGTAAATATGCCGAAAATGCAAAAAGATACTATGAACAAAAAATCGGAGGGGTTCAATGGATAAATAAAGGTTAGCGGAGCCATTTCTTTTCGTGTGTGGTTTGGTCCAGTACACGTAAATCCAGATAATCACCCAATTTCAACCCCTGGTTAATGGCATCTTCCTTGCTGGTGGCTAGCAATTTAACCGGACGCTCTTTTTGCCAGTTTTCTTTTATCACAAGGTTTACAAGGTAATTGGAACTTTTTTCGGTTTTTGGATCAAATAATACCGGATTGGTTTGGTGGAAATTATTAATGTGTTTTACCCTTAACAGCGAAACATATTTTACCTCCGGCAGTTTCTTCCATTTGCCTGTTTTTAAACTTATGAAACCTTTTATAAATTTGATTTTGCGTTTGTCCTTATCAATAATAAACCCGGTGGGTTGAATCAACACAACACAAGTTAACAGTGTAGTAATAATGGCCAAAACATAATAGGATGTTGACCACAGCATCAAATCAGCGATTAAAAGAATGAATAAAGGAATAGAACCCTGGGGTTTTATTTTTATATGTTCGTACCGACTATACATAGCAATTAAAATTATGAGGATCAATACGTAAGATTGTTTTAAGCATTGATGCGGTTTTCAATGAAAAATGTTTAAAAGGATAACTTGTATTCTGATAAAATAGTATCCACTGGTCGGTATATTTTTATAATAAGTTAAAGATTTTCTGGTGTCATGTTATGTGTAAATTGGCGGGTAAATATTGAATTTTTCCTCTCTCACTTCGGGTTTCTCCCCCAAGGGAGTCCCCCCCTAGAGGAAGTGCCAATAGCCAAAGGGAAAATAAAATTTCTGAACTCCCGACATTGCTAGATTAACATGACACTAGTTGGGTTTATTTGTTTTGCTGCACCGGGTTTTTTATTAAATGTAAAAGGGACTGCCAAAAGTAATTTTGAAGACAGCCCCTTTTTTTAGCAAGTAGTAGGTAAGTGCCCCAATGGAGCGTATTTAGAGAAAAAAATTATTCAATATTCTCGCCGATCACACGGATAAGCAACTGGTTTAGAAACTCAACCTGGTATTCGCCTACGGTAGGTTCGAGGTGTTCGCCGCCAATGCCGCTGTGGCCGGTGATAAAGATGTAGGTGCCATTGGTAGCTAAAGCCAGCGAACGGGTTAAAAACTCCGTGGGATGATCGATGCCGCTGGCAGTTATCGGAATCAGTTTGATGCCTTTGGCAGCCGCTGCCTGTGTGTATTGGTTGATGCTGATCACCTGCGGCTCCTCATGGGGTGGTGCATCCAACAACACAAAACATAAACTGGCTTTGTTTTCGGTTCCCCAGTCCTGTTCAAAAATGGAAGCACTCAAGGCGTCGTGCACGGCTTCAGGATAATCGCCGCCGCCGTTGGCAAACTGGTTATTGATGAAACTGAGCAGCACTTCTTTATCGGTATTGAACGCCTCTTTGCGGGTCAGGTATTCGTCACCTTTGTCGCGGTAAAAGACAGAACCGTAGCGGAACGAAAGGTTGGGGTACTGGGTATTTATTCTTGAAATCACATCTTTCAGTTCCACTTTCAGATATTCCAGTTCATCGCCCATGGAACCTGTGGCATCTACCATAAAATGAATGTCAACCTGTGTGGGTGGGGTGGTAGCTAGGGGAAGTGTCACTTTATTGGTGTCGGGGGCATAGGAACGGACCGTTTCAAGATCGATGGTCGTGTTTTGGTACGAAGCGGTAGCTGAAAGCGGTTCTTCGGTTTGTTCAGCAATAAAAAGCTGGTTCCAGAGTTCGGCCATGCCCCTGTTGTCGGTTTTTGATTCCCAAACGGCGGTCCCATTTTTTTTGAGTTGAATGTGGCAGTTTACCACGGGTTGATGGTTGGCATCGGTTACCTGAAAACAATACCGTTGAAAAGGAAAGAAAGTCCAGCTTCGTGTGGCGGTGTTGAATTCGGTGTTTTGCTGGAGGTTCAGCCAAAAGTCCCAGTTTTTCATATCGTTCCATTCGCCGGCAGTAATCTGTCCCGATTGGATGGTGTCGCCGTTTCCGGTCCCTGAATCTCCGCCGGTTGAACTTTCATCGCCGGTTAAGCCGGAATAGCCGGTATCTTTTGTACCGTCGCTGTCGTACATTGATTCTTCACAACTGAAAAGCAGTAATGAAAAAAAGGTCCCGAGGATAAATAGCCTGTTCATGTGTATTGGATTTTAAAACAATAACATGACGAAGGACTTTTTGAAAAGGATGCGTGGCGGGAAAATAATTTGCCCTTAGTGATGAATTATTGAACCATTGCACTTGCGGGTAACTATTATGAACATTCAGCCGCCTATTGCATGCTTGCAATAAACAAAAACCAGGTAGCAGCAGTTAACAATAAAAAAATGCGCAATCCCTTGGATATATTAGTGAATAAAATTACTTTAGAAACCGGATTAAAAAAAAACAGTTGTAAACAAAACCGATATATACTGAATAGAAGAGGGGAGGTAGGTATATAGGGATGTTACCACCAATGTTAAGAAAATGGAAGCTTTTTTCAAATTTGGAGAAAATTATATTAATGAGGTAATAAAACCTTTAATACCAAATGCTAATTTGGGATGGTTTATTAACCGCAGCTATTATCTATTCGGGCCTGGGCTTTTCAATAATAGTATATATGAAAGAAAACTAGATGAAGAATCCTATTTTTTTCATTTTACATCAATTTCTAGCTTATTAGATATAATTAGAAGTAAAACAATAAGAATGTCTGATTTTAATTCATTCAGTGATAATTTTGAACTAACATATGCAAACAACAATTTAGTTGAAAATCCATCCGAATTCAAAGAATACAAATCATGTCTTTTTGCATTATCAATGTGCGAGGAATCTGTTGAAAATCTTCAGAATGACTATTTATGGGAAAATTATGGAGATAATCATAGAGGAGTTTGTATTAAATTAAAATTCGTTAAACAGAAAAGCATTTTAAATGATTTCTATTTGGGTAAAATTATTTATAAAGACACGAACCAAATTTTAGAATTGGAGGAACTAAAAAAAAGGCATAAAGATTTTGAAAATAAGTATGGAGAAGCAATTGATAATCTTGACGAGATATTATTAACTGTTTGTTCCATGTATAAAAAAGCAATTCCATACAAGGATGAAAATGAGATACGGCTCTTAGCTTATATACATAAAAGTGAAAATTATATTCACACAAATTCTCGTTCTCCAATAAGACACAAATACAATTCAAAGAAAGACTTAATTGAATACTTTTTAGAATTGGAACTTGAATCAGAAATAGAAAATGAGAATAAAGATAAAAGATATTGCTTACCTTATCTTTCGATTGATAGCATAATTTTGGGAAGTGACTGTTTCCGAGAAAGCATTTCAAAATTAAGACGTGTTATTGAATACGAGTTTGAAGATTCGTTCAAAAGAGAATTAATAATCTATTATAAATGAAAAAACACTGGTGGTAACAAAGAACTAAGGTAAAAACCAAGATAATTGCACATAATTTTTCTTTTCGAACAGCCATTTTTTTAGGGGTGGCCGATTCGAAAAGAAAAATTATTTAAAGACAGGAATAGCATTATAATTAGGTTCATACCTTATGCCAGATTTAGCAATTGCTAAACATTGAGCCAAAAGCTTATTGGTAACGGCAATTAATGCCAATTTCTTTGATTTTCCCTTATTGACAAGCCTTACATTGTGGATTGCTATTGCAAGCCGTAAAACTGCACATAAACAGATGATTTCTTACCAAAGGGTTTCCTTTTTTCGATATACGTGTTTTGCCACGTACACTTGTACCAGACATTGTAAGTACCGGAGATAAGCCAAAAAAAGCAGATAATTGTTTAGCGTTTTCGAATGATCGAAACCCGTTTGTGCAAATAATAAGCAAAATTGCAGTCTTCTTCCCTATCCCAGGAATAGATGAAATATTTGAAAGCAAAACCTGTTCTTGTTCCTTTTCAAGCAATTTAATTTCAGCTTCTAATTGTCGGATTTGACGTTTTAAAGAAGTAATTACACGTCCTTTAACTCCCTTATCTAAAAGGCTGATCAGTTTGTTATTGAGGGCTGTTTTTTGTTTGTGGTACAAGCTTGTAGTTGTCTGCAAATCCTTACATTCTTCAATGTATTCTGGTTGAGGGATCCATAAGCTGACCGGTTGTTCCTGGGCATATAGAACCATCATTTTAGCATCACTTTTATCCGTTTTGTTATGTTGCAGTTTCATTTGGATAAAACGTTTGATTACCAATGGATTTATTACCGAAACAGGTACCTGATTCTCGTACAGGAAACAAGCAAGTTGTT
>Ga0209212_1005122_pt1 | contig 15827 bp, 15 predicted proteins | sample RifGroC2_FD_183996 | JGI IMG/M metagenome (GOLD analysis project Ga0209212, IMG submission 183996) | Groundwater microbial communities from Rifle, Colorado, USA - Groundwater C2 (SPAdes) (version 2) | ecosystem: Environmental > Aquatic > Deep subsurface > Groundwater | place: Rifle, Colorado...
CTCACCGGCCGAGCCACTGCACCACGAAGGCCGCGCCGACCACCAGCGCCGTGCCGCTGGCCACCAGCACCGCGCCCGCCGCGATGTCCTTGGCCGCGCCGATTTCCGGATGGCGCTCGGGGTGCAGGTGGTCGATCAGGGTTTCCAGCGCGCTGTTGACCAGCTCCGCCACCAGCACCAGGCCCACCGCCAGCGCCATGACCGCCCACCACAGCGGCGCCGGGCGCGCGATCAGCAACAGCGCCAGCACCGCCGCGGCGGCCAGCAGCTGCGTGCGGAAACTCCGCTCCCGCCGCCGCGCCTGCCGCAACCCCTGCAGGGCAAAACCCATGCGCCTGCCGAACGACTGCCCCTTCATGTCCCGCCCTCCTGCCTGCCCCCTCAGCATAGGGCGACCCCGCCGGCGGCGCCCCGCACGGCCGGCGCGGGCCAGGTCAACAGTGGCCCATGCAAGCGCGGGGGAAACACCGCAAACGCAGGAGAGAACTGCCCGCCGCAACAATGCCGGCGCCGTAGTTAACGCCGATCAACCGGTTAGAACGGTCAAAAGACCCGTATCTTTCATATCGATCAACAAATATTAAGACTATAAAAACGTGACACAGCTCACATGGCGAACTCTATAAAAGAGTGGCTGCCGAACTAGCCGTGCCGAGGCGCGCGAGCCCGCAGAGCGCAACGCCAGGCAACAAGAACAAGCAGGTCGAACGCCAATGAACCACATGACGCCGCCGCAGCCGGAGGCCATCGCGCACATCGACGAGATATTCGAGGGTGCCAGCCTGGAATCGCTGATCCAGGAAAAATCCACCCAGCTCATCGCGCGGAAAAACGGCAGCTGCCCCGAGCGTCCCGACGCGCCGCTGGAGAGCCTCAGCCACTGCGCCTTCGTCGACGAAAGGGAGCTGCTGCGCTTCCTCAAGCAGCGCCTCGCCTACCTCCAGCGCCAGGCCTAGCGCCGGCGACCAAAAAGCCGGAGCCGGACTCCGGCCTTTGCCGCGCCCCGCCGCGATCAGTCGAACAGGTCGCTCAGCACTTCGTTGATCAGGCCGGTGGCCAGCGAGACCTGCACCAGATCGGTCCCCACCTGCAGCCACTGATAGCCGTCGTAGCGCGGCAGCCGGCTTTCCAGGCGGCTGTCCAGCTGCTTCTTGGCGATCCCCGGCGGCAACGGCTTGCCGCGCTGCAGGTTCTGGCGGATCCCCGGCGGCAGCGCCTTGCCCGGGCGCCAGTAGTCGCGGCTGTCGCCGATGGTGACGCGAATGCGCTCGCGGTCGACCTGCAAGCGGCCGGAGCCGCTGTCGCGGCCATGGCCGTCATGCGCCGACGTGGCGCCGGACTGCGGGCGGTTGCCGTGCTGCGGCTTGTGGCCCTGACCGCCCTTGCCCTCGTGTGGCGAGTGCATCTGCTGCGGATGTTCGTTCTTCCCGTTGCCCGGTTCGGCCAGCAAGGCCGGCGAGCCGGCTGCCAGCGCCAGGCCGGCGCACAGCACGACCGCGGAGCGCGACTTGAACATAAGCGTGATCCCTCCATAAAGAAACGTGGCCTGCCGCAGCAGGCAGTCTGCGGCTCCAGCATATCGACTTCAGCCTCCGCTGCGCGAGGGCAAGGGCGGCCGCTCGCGGCGGCCATCGCGGTCATGTCCGCCACATGCGCGCATGCTACTCTCCAGCCGTTATCCACTTTTCATGCCTAGCGCATGCACTTCCCATGAGCTTCAGCCAAAGCCTGCTTCTCCTCTCGCTGCTCATCCTGATCAGCGCGTTCTTCTCCCTCGCCGAAATCGCCCTGGCCGCCTCGCGCCCGGTGAAACTGCGGCAGATGGCCGACGAAGGCATCGCCAACGCCCTGCGGGTCATGCAGATCCAGGAAAAACCCGGCCACTACTTCACCGTGGTGCAGATCGGCATGAACGCGCTGGCCATCCTCGGCGGCATCGTCGGCGAGGGCCTGTTCAGCCCGCTGTTCACCGAGCTGTTCGCGCTGCAGCTGGAGGCGCAGCAGGCGGCCACCCTGGGCTTCGTGGTGTCCTTCGTTCTCACCACCTCGCTGTTCATCATCATCACCGACCTGATTCCCAAGCAGGTCGCCATGGCGATTCCGGAACAGTTCGCCATCCGCGTCATCGGCCCGATGCGCATCCTCGCCACGCTGCTCAAGCCGCTGGTGCTGCTCTACTCGTGGATCGTCAGCGGCGTGATCACCCTGCTCAAGCTGCCCAAGCAGCGCGACGACAGCGTCACCCCCGAGGACATCATGGCCATGACCCAGGCCGGCGCCCAGTCCGGCACCCTGGCGGCCAGCGAGCAGCAGGTCATCGAGAACATCTTCGAGCTGGAAACCCGCACCCTGCCCAGCGCCATGACCCACCGCGAAGGCATCGTCTACTTCCTGCGCGACGACCCGGATGCGCTGATCCGCTCGCGGATCGCCGACGAGCCCTACTCCGCCTACCCGGTCTGCGACGGCGACATCGACCACATCGTCGGCTACGTCACCATCAAGGACCTGTTCCAGCAGGTGCTCAACGACAAGCCGATCTCCCTCGACGACCCGGCGCTGATCCGCAAGCCGCTGGTGGTGCCGGACCGCCTGACCCTGGCCGAAGTGCTCAAGCAGTTCCGCCAGGCCGGCGAAACCTTCGCCCTGATCGTCAACGAATACAGCCTGGTGGTCGGCCTGATCAGCCTCAACGACGTGATGAGCATCGTCATGGGCGACATGGTCTCGCCCTGGTACGAGGAGCAGATCGTCCGCCGCGACGAGAACTCCTGGCTGATCGACGGCGTCACCCCGATCCAGGACGTGCGCCGCGCGCTGGAGATCGACAGCGTGCCGCACGAGGACGAGTACGAAACCCTCGCCGGCTTCCTGATGACCATGCTGCGCCGCGTGCCCAAGCGCACCGACAGCGTGACCTGGGGCGGCTACACCTTCGAGGTGATGGACGTCGACAGCTACCGCATCGACCAGGTGATGGTCACCCGCACCACCCCGCAGGTGGCTGCGGAGAACGCCACCGGACACTGACGGCCGGCCAGCGTCGCGCCCCGCTACGCGACGGACGACAACCGACGGCCCGGCTGGCCGGCAGGGCGGCTGCTACGCTGGTTACCACGCCCGTTCAGCCATGGGCCGACGCCCATGCAGCCTGTGCCGCCCCCGGCCAGGTGCAACGCCGACACGGATCTGCTGCGGCGCCATCAGGGACACACCCACAGGGCTCGCGCCGACCCCTCCCCTGCGGCGCCCATTCCAGAAGGCGATTCCATGACCATCAACCTGCTTGCCCTCGCCCAGAACGCGCTGGGCAGTGACTTCGCCAACCTTTCGGGGCAGTTCCTCGGCGAATCAACCTCGTCGACGCAGTCGGCACTGTCCAGCCTGCTGCCCGTGGTGCTCGGCGGCATCGCGCAGAAGGCGCAGACCGGCAACGGCCTGACCCAGCTGATGGGGCTGCTCAACGGCCCGGAGCTGGACACCTCCGTCCTCGACAACGTCCGCGGACTGTTCGACGCCGGCGGCAGCGGGATCAGCTCGCTGATCAGGCTCGGCAGCACGACGCTGCTGCCCGCGCTCTTCGGCGACAAGGCCGGCGGGCTGGCCAATGCACTCGCCGGCATGAGCGGCATCAAGAACGCCTCGGCGACCAGCCTGGTCGCGATGGCCGCGCCGCTGCTGCTCATTTTCATCAAGAAGTACGCCGCGCAGAACAACCTGAACGCCGCTTCGCTCGCCGCGCTGCTCAAGGGTCAGGGGGAACACCTGTCGGGCGCGCTCGACAACCGCCTGACCGGCGCCCTGGGCTTCGCCAATCCGACCGCCTTCCTCGGCAGCCTGGGCGGCACGCTCGGCAGCGGTGCGCGGGCAGCCTCGGGCGCCGCAGCGGCAGCCGCGGCGCCCGGCAAGTCGGGGCTGATGCGCTGGTTGCCGTGGGTGGTGGTCGCCGCGGTGCTGCTCGCCTTGTGGAACATGTTCGCCGGCAAGCCGGAGACGCCAATGCCCAGCCCCACGCCGGCGGCGCCCCCCAGCGCCAGCGCTCCGGCGCCGGCGCCGGCCGCCTTCCCCTACAAGGTGTACTTCGACACCGGCTCGGCCGCGCTCGGCGCCGAAGCCAGCGCGACCCTCAGCGCGGCAGCCGCGATCATCCGCAAGGATGGCGTCAAGGTCGCGATCACCGGCTACACCGACAAGAGCGGTGACGTGGCAACCAACGAGGCCCTCGCCAAGAGCCGGGCGCTCGCCGTCCGCGACACCCTGATGGCGGCGGGCATCGCCGAAGGCGACATCGAGATGCGCCCGCCCATGTTCGTCGAGGCCGGTGCCGGTGGCGACGACGCCCAAGCCCGCCGCGTCGAGATCAATCCGCAGTAGATCAGCCGCGGAGCCTGCCCGCGGCCCCGGAGCCGACGCTGCGGCAGCGACAGCGGGTGGCCTGTCGGGCGCCCGCTCGCGTTGCCGCGACTCCGCTGATGCGTGGCCGCCGACTCCCGGCCGGCCGCTACAGGAGACAGCCGCATGGGCAAGACGCCGCGCACTAGTGTGTCCCGCTGGCTGCAGCGCCTGGCTCCCGGGCTCGTGGCGCTGCTCGCCTACCGGCGCAGCGACCTGCCGGGCGACCTGGTCGCCGGCGTGTCGGTGGCCGCCGTCGCCCTGCCGGTCGGGGTCGCCTATGCCCAGCTCGCCGGTTTCAGCCCGGTGGTCGGCCTGTATGCCAGCATCCTGCCGCTGCTGGTCTATGCCCTGTTCGGCACCTCGCGCCAGCTGATCGTCGGCCCGGACGCCGCGACCTGCGCCCTGGTGGCTTCGGCGCTGGTGCCGCTGGCGGCCGGCAATGGCGAACTCTATCTGTCGCTGTCGGTGGCCCTCGCCGGGCTGACCGGGGTGTTCTGCATCCTGGCGAGCTTCATCCGCCTCGGCGCGCTGGCCGACTTTCTCTCCAAGCCGATCCTGGTCGGCTTCCTCAACGGGATTTCCCTGCACATTCTCGCCGGGCAACTGGGCAAGCTGGCCGGGGTGCCCATCGCTGCGCCCGGCGTGGTGCCGGCGACGGTGCAACTATTCGAGCAGTACGCCGACTACCACTGGCCGACCCTGCTGGTCGGGCTGAGCGCCTTCGCCGTGCTGCTGCTCGCACCGCGCCTGTTGCCGCGCCTGCCGGCGGCGCTGCTGGCGCTGGTGGTCGCCGCGGCGGTGGTCGCCGCCTTCGGTCTCGACCAGCACGGCGTGGCGGTGGTCGGCGCGGTGCCCGCGGGCCTGCCGGCGCTGAAGCTGCCGGCCGTTCCCTGGCAGCTGCTCGACGAACTGGCGGCGGCGGCGCTGGGTCTGGCGCTGGTCAGCTTCACCAGCATGATGCTGACGGCGCGCAGCTTTGCCGCCAAGAACCACTACGAGATCGATGCCGACCGGGAATTCGCCGCCCTCGGCGCGGCCAACATCGCGGCGGCGGTGACCCAGAGCTTCGCCATCAGCGGCGCCGACTCGCGGACGGCGATGAGCGATGCCGCCGGCGGCCGCACCCAGCTGGCCGGCGTCATCGCCGCGCTGTCGATCGGCTTGGTGCTGGTGCTCCTCAGCGAACCCCTGCGCTTCGTGCCGATCGCCTCACTGGCTGCGGTGCTGGTCATGGCGTCGATCTCGCTGCTGGATGTGCGCAGCCTGATCCTGCTGTTGCGCTTCAGCAGGATCGAATTCGCCTTCGCGATGCTGGCCACTATTGGCGTGATCTGGGTGGGCGCCATCCAGGCGATTCTGGTGGTGCTCATCCTCTCGCTGATCCGCTTCGTCATGCTCTCCTCGCGGCCCCGGGTGGATGTGCTGGGCAAGGTCGCGGGCATCTCCGGCTTCCATCACCTGGCCAACCATCCGCAGGCAACCACCTGGCCCGGCCTGCTGCTGCTGCGCTTCAATGCGCCGCTGGTGTTCTTCAACGCCAACTACTTCAAGCAACAGGTGGAGCACGCCGTCGAGCGTGCCGGCGCTGGCCTGCACTGGCTGGTGCTGGATGCCATGCCAATAACGCAGATCGATGTGACGGGCTACTTCATGATCGAGGAGCTGAGGGCAACGCTGCGCCAGAAGGGCATCCAGCTGGCCGTCGCCGGGCGTTACCAGGAGCTCATGGCGTGGCGCAAGGCGCATGCGCTCGAGGACGATGACACCCTGTACTTCCCGACCATGCGCAAGGCAGTGAAGGCGTTTCTGGAGCGGCAGGCCGGTCCCTCCGCAGGGGCGCCATGATCACTTCGCCAGACAGTTGAGGGACGATGCCCATGCCCTGGCAAACCTTCCCCCACGAAGCCGACATCGGCGTGCGCGGCACCGGCGCCACGCTGGAGGAGGCGTTCGCCAGTGCGGCGCTGGCGCTGACCGCGGCGATCTGCGATCCGGCCACGGTGATGCCGCGCGAGGCGGTACATATCGACTGCGCCGCCCCGGACCTGGAGCTGCTGCTGGTCGACTGGCTCAACGCGCTGATCTACCGCATGGCCACCCGCCACCTGCTGTTCGCGCGCTTTGAAGTGAAGATCGCCGATACCCGCCTGCACGCCACCGCCTGGGGCGAGGCGGTGGATGTGGCGCGTCACCAACCGGCGGCGGAGGCCAAGGGGGTGTCGTTCTGCGAGCTGAAGGTCGCCCGGCAGGCGGACGGCCAGTGGCTGGCGCAGGCGGTGGTCGACGTTTGAGCCATGGTGCGCGCGGCGCACCCTACCCGGAGGGTGCTCATCCGTAGGGTGCGCCGCGCGCACCATGCTCACTCGCCAAGGGCTGACGGCCCGGCGAACTCCCCTCCCCCTCGCTACGCTGAAAGGATCCCGGCGGCGAGCCGATCCCGCTGCCGCCGTTCCCCACGACGACGAGGGAGGGTCCGCCCATGCCCCACACCAAGCTGCTGTTCCGCAACGCCGCGCGCGAGAAGGTGCTGCGCGGCGCCACCCAGCTGGCCGACGCGATCCGCGTGACCCTGGGGCCGAAATCCAAGTCGGTGCTGATCCAGAAGAAGTGGGGCACGCCGACGGTGTGCAACGACGGGGTGACCATCGCCAAGCAGGTCGAGCTGGAGGACCCCGAGGAGAACCTCGGCGCGCAGATGCTGCGCCAGGCCGCCGAGCGCACCGGCGAGGCGGTGGGCGACGGCACCAGCACGTCCACGGTGCTGGCCCACGCGATCCTCGCCGACGGCGTACGCAACGTGGTCGCCGGCGCCAGCGCCATCGACCTCAAGCGCGGCCTCGATCGCGGCCTGCAGGCGGCCATCGACTCACTCAAGGCGCAGTCGCGCCCCGTGCAGACGCGCAAGGAAAAGGCCCAGGTGGCGGCCATCTCGGCGCACAACGAGGAGCGCATCGGCGAGCTGGTGGCCGACGCGCTGGAGAAGGTCGGCGGCGAGGGGGTGATCACTGTCGAGGAGTCGCGCACCACCGAGACGGTGGTCGACGTGGTCGAGGGCATGCGCTTCGACCGCGGCTACATCTCGCCCTACTTCATCACCGACGCCGAGAAGATGCAGGCGGTGCTGGAAGACCCCTTCCTGCTGCTCTGCGACCACAAGATCGGCCTGCTCAAGGAGCTGGTGCCGCTGCTCGAACAGATCGCCAAGAGCGGCCGGCCGCTGCTGTTCATCGCCGAGGACATCGAGGGCGAGGCGCTGGCCACCCTGGTGGTCAACCAGATCCGCGGCGTGCTGCGCGCGGTGGCGGTGAAAGCGCCGGGCTTCGGCGAGCGGCGCAAGGAAATGCTGCAGGACATCGCCGTGCTCACCGCCGGCCAGGTGATCTCCAGCGAGCTGGGCCTGCGTCTGGAGCAGGTCGAGCTGCGCCAGCTCGGCCGCGCCAAGCGGGTGGTGGTGGACAAGGAGAGCACCACGCTGATCGGCGGCGGCGGGCGCAAGGAAGCCATCGAGGCGCGCATCGCGCAGATCCGCACGCAGATCGAGGCGGCCAGCAGCGACTACGACCGCGAAAAGCTGCAGGAGCGCCTGGCCCGGCTGGCCGGCGGCGTCGGGGTGATCCGCGTCGGTGCGCCCACCGAGGCGGAGATGAAGACGAAAAAAGATGCCCTCGACGACGCCATCGCCGCCACCCGCGCGGCCATCGAGGAAGGCATAGTCCCCGGCGGCGGCATGGCCCTGCTGCGTGCGGTGCCGGCGCTGGCGGCGCTGGAGGAGCAGTGCGCCGGCGACGAGAAGACCGGCGTGCAGATCCTCCGGCGCGCCCTGGAGGCGCCGACCCGCAGCATCGCCGAGAACTCGGCGGTGGACGCCGGCGTGGTGGTGGCGCGCATCCTCGGCGAAGCCGGCCCGGTCGGCTTCGACGCCTCGACCAACCAGTACGTCGACATGTACCAGGCCGGCATCGTCGACCCGACCAAGGTGGTGCGCATCGCCCTGGAGAACGCGGTGTCGGTGGCCAGCGTGCTGCTGCTCACCGAGGCGACCCTGACCGAGGTGCCCGGCAAGGACGAGCACGAACACGAGCCACCCATGCCGGGCATGGAGTGAGATCGCCATGCGCCCGAACCGCATCGACAAGACGCCCGCCGAGCTGCGCCTGACACCCAACTGGCCGGCCACCCCGGAGGCACGCGCCACCTTCTCCTGGGACGCCGAGGCCAGGGGCCTTTCCGGCCTGCCCGGCGGCGGGCTGAACCTGGCCTTCGAGGCGGTCGACCGGCATGCCGCCGGGCCGCTGCGCGAACACGTCGCCCTGCGCCTGCTGCAGCGCGACGGCAGCCGCCGCGAGGTCAGCTACGGCGAGCTGGCGCGGCTGACCAGCCGCTTCGCCAATGTCCTGAGCGGGCTCGGCATCCGGCCCGGCGCGCGGCTGTTCGTGCTGTGCAACCGCGGCCTGGAGCTGTACCTCGGCGTGCTCGGCGGCCTCAAGGCCGGCTGCGTGGTGTCGCCGCTGTTCTCCGCCTTCGGCCCGGAGCCGCTGCAAACCCGCCTGCGCCTCGGCGAGGGCAGCGTGCTGCTGACCAGCGAATCCCTGTACCGGCGCAAGGTCGCGGCGATCCGCGACCAGCTGCCGTTGCTTGAACATGTGCTGCTGTTCGACGAGGACGGCGGCGCTGTGGATGTCCCCGGCAGCCACGACCTGCGCCAGTTGCTGGACAAGGCCGCGGACGAGTTCACGGTGGCGCCGACCACGGCGGACAGCCCCTCGCTGCTGCACTTCACCAGCGGCACCACCGGCACCCCGAAGGGCGCGCTGCACGTGCACGGCGCGGCGCTGACCCACCTGGTCACCGGCAAGTACGCCCTCGACCTGCACCCGGACGACGTGTTCTGGTGCACCGCCGATCCCGGCTGGGTCACCGGCACGTCCTACGGCATCCTCGCCCCGCTGCTGCTCGGCGTGACCAGCGTGGTCGACTGCGCCGACTTCGACGCCGAACGCTGGTACAGCATCCTGGAAAGCGAGCGGGTCAGCGTCTGGTACACCGCGCCCACCGCCATCCGCCTGCTGATCAAGGCTGGCGCCGAGCTGGCGCGCGGGCACCGTTATCCCCAGCTGCGCTTCGTCGCCAGCGTCGGCGAGCCGCTCAACCCGGAGGCGGTGTGGTGGGGCCAGGAGGTGCTCGGCCTGCCGATCCACGACAACTGGTGGCAGACCGAGACCGGCGGCATCATGCTGGCCAACACCGCCGCCATGCCGATCAAGCCGGGCTCGATGGGCCAGCCGCTGCCGGGCATCGAGGCGGCCATCGTCCATAAACGCGACGACGGTACGCTGGAGATGCTCGGCACCGATGCCATCGGCGAGCTGGCGCTGAAGCAGCCGTGGCCGGGGATGTTCCGCGCCTATCTCGGCCAGGAGGAGCGCTACCGGCGCTGCTTCGCCGGCGACTGGTACCTGAGCGGCGACCTGGCCCGCCGCGACGCCGACGGCTACTACTGGTTCGTCGGCCGCAGCGACGACGTGATCAAGTCCGCCGGCCATCTGATCGGCCCCTTCGAGGTGGAGAGCGCGCTGCTCGAACACCCGGCGGTGGCCGAGGCGGCGGTGATCGGCAAGCCCGACCCGATCCTCGGCGAAACGGTGAAGGCCTTCGTCTCGCTGAAGGGCGACTTCACCGCCAGCGCGGCGCTGCACGACGAGCTGCTCGGCCACGCGCGCAAGCGCCTCGGCGCAGCAGTGGCGCCCAAGGAGCTGGACATCCTGCCCAGCCTGCCGCGCACCCGCAGCGGCAAGCTGATGCGCCGCCTGCTCAAGGCCCGCGAGCTGGGCCTGCCTGAGGGCGACACCTCGACCCTGGAGAATCCCTGATGAGCGCACCGGTGCCCTACCCGGCGGAGTTCGCCATCACCCTGCTGCGCGACATGCTGCGCATCCGCCGCCTGGAGGAGCGCGCCGCCGAGCTGTACGGCGAGGGCAAGATCCGCGGCTTCCTGCACCTGTACATCGGCGAGGAGGCGGTGGCGACCGGCGCGCTGCACGCCCTAGAGGCCGACGACGCGGTGGTCGCCACCTACCGCGAGCACGGCCACGCCCTGCTGCGCGGCACGCCGATGGGCGCGATCATGGCCGAGATGTACGGCCGGCGGGAGGGCTGCTCGCACGGGCGCGGCGGCTCGATGCACCTGTTCGACGCCGCCCGGCGCTTCTACGGCGGCAACGCCATCGTCGGCGGCGGCATCCCGCTGGCGGTCGGCCTGGCGCTGGCCGAGCGCATGCAGGGCGGCAAGCGCATCACCGCCTGCTTCTTCGGCGAGGGCGCGCTGGCCGAGGGCGCCGCCGCCGAGTCGCTGAACCTGGCCGCGCTGTGGCAGCTGCCGGTGCTGTTCTGCTGCGAGAACAACTACTACGCCATGGGCACCGCGCTGGCCCGCTCGCAGGCGCAGACCGACCTGTGCGCCAAGGCCGAGGCGTTCAAGGTGCCGGCCCGCGCGGTGGACGGCATGGACGTGGTCGCCGTGCAGCAGGCCACCCGCCTGGCCGCCAAGCAGGTGCGCGCCGGCCACGGCCCGGTGTTCCTCGAATACCAGACCTACCGCTTCCGCGCCCACTCGATGTTCGACCCCGAGCTGTACCGCGACAAGGCCGAGGTCGAGGCGTGGAAGCAGCGCGACCCGATCAAGGGCTACGGCGCACGACTGATCGCCGAGGGCCTGCTCGATGCGGCGGCCGTGCAGGCGCTGGAAGCCGAGGCGGCGGCCGAGGTGGAAGCCGCGGTGGCCTTCGCCGAGGCCGGCACCCTGGAGCCGGTCGAGGACCTGCTGCGCGACGTCTACACCCCGGAGGGCGGAACATGAGCCGCATGACCTACCGCGAGGCGCTGCGGGAAGCCATGCGCGAGGCGCTGGCCCGCGACCCGCGGGTGTTCCTGATGGGCGAGGACGTCGGCCGCTACGGCGGCACCTTCGCGGTGACCAAGGGCCTGCTCGACGAGTTCGGCGAGGAGCGGGTGCGCGACACGCCGCTGTCCGAACTGGGCTTCGTCGCCGCCGGCGTCGGCGCGGCGCTGGGCGGCCTGCGGCCGATCGTCGAGGTGATGACGGTGAACTTCAGCCTGCTGGCCCTCGACCCCTTGATGAACACCGCCGCCACCCTGCGCCACATGTCCGGCGGACAGTTCTCGGTGCCGCTGGTGGTGCGCATGACCACCGGTGCCGGGCGCCAGCTGGCGGCGCAGCACTCGCACAGCCTGGAGGGCTGGCTGGCGCACATCCCCGGCCTGAAGATCCTCGCCCCGGCCACCCTGGAGGACGCCCGCGGCATGCTCTGGCCGGCGCTGCAGGACCCCGACCCGGTGCTGCTGTTCGAGCAGGGCGCGCTGTACAACGTCGAGGGCGAGCTGGACGAGAGCGAGGTGGTCGACATCCGCTCGGCGCGGGTGCGCCGCGGGGGCTCCGACCTGACCCTGATCGCCTACGGCGGCACCCTGGCCAAGGCGCAGGAAGCCGCCGAGCAGCTGGCCGGCGACGGCATCTCCGCCGAGGTGATCGACCTGCGCGTGCTGCGCCCGCTGGACGACGCCACCGTGATCGCCTCGGTACGCAAGACCCGGCGCGCCCTGGTGGTCGACGAGGGCTGGCGCAGCGGCAGCCTGGCCGCCGAGATCATCGCGCGCATCGTCGAGCAGGCGTTCTTCGACCTCGACGCCCCGCCGGCGCGGGTGTGCAGCGCCGAGGTGCCGACGCCCTACGCCAAGCACCTGGAGGACGCGGCGCTGCCGCAGGTGCCGGCCATCGTGGCGGCGGCCAAGGGGCTGCTCGGCCGGACCTGAATCGTAGGGTGGAAAACTCGCGCAGCGATTTTCCACCGCAGCCGCGGTTCGACGGTGGGAAATGCCTTCGGCAGTTTCCCACCCTACGCACTCGCTGGTGCGCACAGCGCACCCTACTGCGGGAAGTGGCGGTGGCGAAGGGGTCGCTTGCGTAGAGTGCGCCGCGCGCACCGCACGGGATCGATGGTGCGCACGGCGCACCCTACAGCGGGAAGGTACGCATGATCGAATTCAAGATGCCCTCCCTCGGCGCCGACATGGACGAGGGCACGCTGGTCGAGTGGCAGGTCGCCCCGGGCGATGCGGTCAGGCGCGGCCAGGTGGTCGCGGTGGTCGACACCGCCAAGGCGGCGGTAGAGATCGAGTGCTGGCAGGAAGGCCGGGTGTTCGAGCTGCTGATCCAGCCCGGCGCCAAGGTGCCGGTGGGCACGCCCATCGCCACCCTGCTGGAGGCCGGGGAAAGCCCGGAAACCGCGCCGCGCCGCCCGGTCACGGCCGCCGCGCCACAGCCGGCCACGCCGAAGGCAGCGGCCGCCGCGCCAGCCGCCGCTCCGGCCGCGTCAGGCCCGAGCAGCCGCCCACGCATCTCCCCCGCCGCGCGCCGGCGCGCCGCCGAGCTGGGTCTCGACCCCGCCACGCTGAGCGGCACAGGGCCGCAGGGCTCGGTGACCCTGGCCGACGTCGAGGCCGCCGCCGCCGCAAAGCCCGCCGCGCAACCGGCCACCGCGCCGGAGCGCCACGCCGCCATGCGCCAGGCCATCGCCGCGGCGATGAGCCGTTCCAAGCGCGAGATTCCCCACTACTACCTGAGCGAGACGGTACCGCTCGGCGCGGCGCTGGCCTGGCTGTCGGCGCACAACGCCGAGCTGCCACCCGAGCAGCGCCTGCTGCCCGGCGTGCTGCTGCTCAAGGCGGTGGCCCTGGCCCTGCACGAGTATCCGCAGCTCAACGGTTTCTGGCAGGACGGCGCCTTCCAGCCGGGCCCCGGCATCCACCTCGGCGTGGCGGTGGCGCTGCGCCAGGGCGGGCTGATCGCCCCGGCGCTGCACGACGTGGCCGCCAAGCCGCTGCCCCAACTGATGGCCGAGCTGGGCGACCTGGTGCAGCGCGCGCGCAGCTACTCGCTACGCAGCTCGGAACTGGGCGACGCCACCCTCACCGTCACCCAGCTCGGCGACCAGGGCGTGGACGGCGTGTTCGGCGTGATCTACCCAGCGCAGGTGGCGCTGGTCGGCGTCGGCCGCATCGCCGAGCGGCCCTGGGTGGAAGACGGCAAGCTCGCCGTGATGGCCACGGCGCAGTTCAGCCTGGCCGCCGACCACCGCGCCAGCGACGGCCACTACGGCGCGCGCTTTCTTGCCGAGATCCGCCGCCTGCTGCAGACCCCGGACAGTCTTTGAGGAGGGAAAAACGATGGATAACGCCCAACTGCGCGACGAGGTGTTCGCCGCCCTGCAGGGCATCGCCCCGGAAGTCGAACCGGACACCCTGCGCGGCGACCGCCCATTGCGCGACGAGGTCGACCTCGACTCGATGGACTGGCTGCGCTTTCTCGCCGCCCTTCATCACCGATTGGGAGTGAATATCCCCGAGGCCGACTACCAGCAGCTGACTACCCTGGATGCCCTGCTGGCCTATCTCGACCAGCACCTGGCGGAATAGACCCCGACCGGCGGGCGGCACGCCAGCCGCCGGTCGGGGCGACAACCCGGCGACTCAGGCAACCGCGGGCAGCGCCCGGCTCCAGACCAGCTTGGCGGTGCGCGCCTCGGGGGTGCCCTCTTCCAGGCGGGCCGTGAGCGACAGTATCCCGCCCTGCAGCTCGGCGATGCGCCGCTGCGAGCCGCCCTCCCAGTTGGGGAACAGGCTGTGGCGCACGTGATGCCGGACCACGTTGCCCTCGACATCCCAGGCCCCGGCGTAGGTCAGGTAGCTGCCGTAGGCGGCGGCCTTTTCCGCGTCGTTGGCCGACCACTGCCCGCCCGTCGAGAAGGGCTCGCGGTCCTTGCGGGCGATGACGCAGAACATGCCGTAGGGGCTGTACTCGATGAAGCCCTCCAGCTCCGAGCCCATCGGCTGGACGACACGGCCGTCGTCGTACAGCTGCTCCCAGGACAGGATGTTCCAGCGGCCGCGGATGGTTTCCTTGTTCATACACTGCTCTCCTTGCGCCCGGCGCACAGGAAGTCGACGAGCAGGCGGGAGAATGCCACCGCCTGTTCGATTTGCACCCAGTGGCCGCATTCGCCGAACACGTGCAGCTGGGCATGGGGGATCAGGCGGATCAGCCGTTCCGAAGCCTCGAGCGGGATCACCCGGTCGTCGCGGCCGTGGATGATCAGGGTCGGCTGCGGCAACTGGCGCAACGCCGCCTCGTCCACCGCCAGCATCTCGATGCCCCGCTGGCGCGGCGCCGGGAACAGCTGGGCGAAGCGGGTCTGCACGTCGTCGCGGATGCTCGCCTCGTAGCGCATGCGCACCAGGTCGTCGGTGATGATGCTGTGGTCGTAGGCGAACACCTTCATCAGCTCGCGCATCGCCTCCAGCGACGGCTGGTAGCCCCAGACCTTGTCCAGCCCCTCGGTGAGGGGGAACGACAGGCCCGCGGCGCCCATCAGCACCAGACGGCTGACCCGCTGGGGATGGCGCAGGGCGAAGGCCAGGGCGATGGCGCCGCCGAACGAGTTGCCGACCACCGAGACTTTCTGGATATCCAGGGCGTCGAGCAGGCCGACCAGCTGCGCCACCCAGGCGTCCGGATCGAGCGGGCGGTCCATCGGGCAGCGGGTGTAGCCGAAGCCGAGCATGTCCGGCGCGATCACCCGCGCCCTTTCGGCGAGCGCCGGGATCACCCCGCGCCAGTTGGCCCAGGCGGTGACGCCGGGCCCCGAGCCGTGGATCAGCAGGATCGGCTCGCCCTGGCCCTGGTCGTGATAGTTGATCGTGCAGTCGCCGACCTGGAGGCTGTTGGCCACCTCCGGAGAGGCGGCAGGAGCGGCGTTGAGGGTCGTCATTGGCTCACCTTGGCGGTTTGGCTGGTGGTTACTACGGGAGCGCGCAGACCGCGCCTGGACAGGTCCTTGAGAATGTCCCGGGCCAGCTGGCGCTTGTCCGCCGGCAGCCAGGTGCGGTCGTGGCCCCACAGGCTCATCCCGGACAGTTCCTCGACCTGCCAGTCGGGGCCGATGGTGCGGCCCGCCCAGCCCAGCTCGATCATCCAGCCGTCGGGGTTCTTCAGGTAGAACGAGGTCATGTGGTCGTTGATATGGCGGCCGAAGGTGACGCCGATGGAGTCGGGGTCCTCCAGGGCGATGTCGTGGGCGCGGCCGAGATCGTCGAAGTCGTTGTACTCGATCATCAGGTGATAGAGCTTGCGCGGCCCGCCGGTGTAGGCGATGCCCAGGGTGTGGTGGCGCGGGTTGACGTGGAGGAACTCGACGCGGAACGGCACGCTGGTGAAATCGCTGAGGCGGAACTGCAGCACCTCCTTGTACAGGCGGCACATCGCCTCGAAATTCGGCGTGATGAAGGCGACGTGGCCGAGGCCCAGCTCGCCGGTGCGGAAACCGCCCAGCGGCCGGCCCGGCACGAAGGGCGTGGCG
>Ga0209212_1005126_pt1 | contig 15822 bp, 15 predicted proteins | sample RifGroC2_FD_183996 | JGI IMG/M metagenome (GOLD analysis project Ga0209212, IMG submission 183996) | Groundwater microbial communities from Rifle, Colorado, USA - Groundwater C2 (SPAdes) (version 2) | ecosystem: Environmental > Aquatic > Deep subsurface > Groundwater | place: Rifle, Colorado...
CGGTCAACATGCGAACATTGGTAAGATCGTTGGAAAAACGGGACAGGATATCGCCGGTCCGGCTGGTGGAAAAGAAGAGCTGATCCAGGATCAGCAGGCGCCGGAAGAGGTCCTCGCGGATGCGAAATTCGATGATGCGGGCAGCGTTCAGGATCAAAGTGCGGGAAAAGATGCGGGTGATACAATGACCAATTGCCAGACCGACAATGACCAGGGCACAGGTGGCAGGCGAAAAGCGGGCGGTTTGGGGATGTTGAAGTCCGTCCACCGCGAGCTTCATGAACCATGGGATCAGCAGGGCAAAGCCATTGGTGGCCAGCAGAAAGCCGGTTCCGGCGACATAGCGCCACCGGAGCGACCGAAAATATGCAACGAGCCGGTATAGTTCTTTATGCATGAAAACTACCGGGACACCAGCAGCGAACTCAACATTTCTCCGAATTCTCCTGCCGTGTATGGTTTAGCAACTGCGCCGCAGAAACCGTATTTCCTGAAATCGGCCATGATCGGATCATTGGAATATCCACTGGACACGATCAGACACGCCTGCGGGTCGATGGCAAGAATCTGTTGTGCCGCCTCCTTGCCCCCCATACTCCCGGGAATAGTCAGATCCATGATAACGGCAGAAAAGGGGTGACCTGATTCCATGGCTGCTTTATACAGCGATACGGCCTCTGTGCCATCAGCACAGGTTATTGCCTGATAGCCGAGATAATCAAGCATTTCGGAGGTAAGCTCCAGGATCATCTCCTCGTCGTCCATGACAAGTATTGAACCGCTTTTATGCCCCAATGGCGTCGTACGGACGTTCTCTTCTCGCTGATCCGCCCATGCAGAACCGGTTGAAGGGAGGTAAACCGTGAAGGTTGTACCCTGGCCTGCTACTGAGCTGACAGCAATAGTTCCGCCATGCCTGCTGACAATCGAGTGGGCCGAGGCAAGGCCCAAACCGGTGCCGGTTGACTTGGTGCTGTAATAGGGGTCAAAGATTCTTTGCAGGTCGTCATCCGCTATGCCGCTCCCCTGATCGCTGAAGGCAATTCTGACATAGTTTCCGTCCGGCAGTGCCAGGCTGTTCTCGTTGGGCAATGTTTCGTTATCTGCCCTGATGGTCAGTGTACCGCCGCCTGGCATAGCCTGGGCGGCATTGAGGATTATATTATTGAATACCTGGTTGATCTGCCCTTCATCCGCCTCAATTGCATGCAGCTCATCAGATACGTGCAGATCTCCCCGGACATTTGAACCGCGCAGCATCAGCGAGACCGCTTCATTGATGATCCGCTGAACCGCGACCACCTTCTTTACCGGCTCTCCACCCCGCGCAAAGGTCAGCAACTGCCGGGCAAGCTCACCAGCCCGCTGTGAGGCCTTTGCTGCTTCAGCAAGCGGCTTGGAGGCTTTGTGGACGCTATCCAGGAACATCTGCGCAAATGAGATATTACCCATGATGCCGGTCAGGATGTTGTTGAAATCATGGGCGATGCCGCCGGCCAGAACCCCCAGGGATTCGAGCTTCTCCATTTTGAGCAGTTCTTTTTCCTGTTCGAGCCGCCTGGTGACATCCTGCACCATTGAGACGCCACCTGATGTTTTGCCCTCACTGTCCGTAAAGGGCGCATTGATCCACTCGCAGGTAATCAATGCACCATCCTTGGTAATGTTCTTGTTGAGGCTGTAAACCGCGTTGTCGCCTTGGGCAAGCCTTTGCCAGACAGCCTTCACGTCGGACTCGGCATCCTTTGGCACGATCAGCTGATAGGCGCTGCAACCGGTTGCTTCGGCAGCGCTGTAACCGAAGATGTTCTCAGCCGCAGGATTCCAGCTCTGTACAACAAAATCCTTGTCCCACACGATGCAGCCGACCGGCATGTGATCAAACTGCAGTTTGAGGCGATTTTCACTGGCGCGCAATGCCGCTGTTGCCTTCACCTCCCTCAGTTCCATGCGCCACAGCCGCAACAACAGCATCGCCACCAGCCCAATCAGCAGCAAACCTGAACCGGCGATTGCCAGAGAATAAGCGCGCCAGCCGGCCAGCACATCATCTCGCGCCAGTGCTGCCTGGATGTAGAAGGGGTAATGTTGCAGCCTGCGGACACTGAAAATACGCACGATGCCATCGGTAGCTGCGGAAATCTGGAAGGTAGCCTCATACTTGCCGGAACTTATCAAGGCGCGCGACGGATGGTTTGGCGGCAGTGTTTTGTTGTTTTCGCTGTCCATGGGCGGCCAGCGCACAACCTGGCTGAAATCGTCGCTGCGACGAATGGTAATCAACCCATGGGGGCCGATATCCAGAGACTGGAACAATTTTTGGAAATAACCAAGTTCGATCACGGCGATCACGGCACCCTGGAAAGCACCGCGGCCATCCCGCAATGCTCTGGCGGCAACCAAGCTATTTCGGCCCGTGGCCCTCGATATTATCACCTCGGAGAATACCAGGCCGGCCTGCGGGTCATCGCGTAGCCGGCGAAAGTGGCTACGGTCGGAGATATTGGTGCGTGGGGTGCCGGCGCTGGCCCAGGTGTACAGCAGGTCACCGTTGGCATCGAAGACCCGCAGGCCGGCCAGTTCCTCAAAATTGACCAGATGGGCATCCAGCTCGGCGTTCAACCTGGCAGCGTAGCGCGGAACCGCCTGCTGACTGAGCGACTCTTTCGGCAGCGTTAGCGCCAGCCCCTGCAGGATCGCATCGCTGCGGCGCAATGTGGCATCCAGTCGAGCTTCCAGAATCGAGACATAGTTGCGGGTCTTGGTCCTGGCCTCGCGGATGTCCTCCCGATAGCTCAACCAGATCTGACAACCCAATAAAAGCAACACGGCCAGCATTGCAAGCCCCAGCAGCACGTACAGGCGCGTTCGGTGCGATGCGGGCCTCTCGATGATGTCCGGTTTATTTTCAGCAGTAACTTTCCCCATGTCTTTTTGTCGCAGGAAAATTTACCCTTGTAAACAAAAAAAATGCGCAGCCCCAAAGGGTTGCGCACAGATTATACATGCAAGCACATGTAGTTATTAGAAGGGAATATCATCATCCTGGAAAGGCGGTTCCTCATGACTTCCGCCGCCTGCTCCAGGCTCAGAGCCGGCCTCACCGCCGCGCCGGCCTTCGCCTTTGGGTGAAAGCATCTGCATCTTGTCACCGACGATTTCGGTCGTGTAGCGATCATTGCCGCTTTTATCCTGCCATTTTCGGGTCTGCAGCCGCCCTTCGATATAAACAGTCTTGCCTTTGGACAGATATTCACCGGCGATCTCCGCCAATTTTCCCCAAAGGGTTATGTTGTGCCACTCGGTGCGCTCTTCCCATTCACCCGACTTGCCCTTGAACTTCTCACTCGTGGCAAGGGAAAAACCTGCCACCGCCTGCCCTGAAGCGGTGTAACGAACTTCCGGGTCCTTACCAAGGTTTCCGATCAGCATGACTTTATTAAGACTGGCCATAAAAACTCCTTACTGTAGATTTACAAAACATTTTGCCGCCAAAATTGAACGGGTTGAAGAATACATTATATTGTCTTTCTCGGCAAGAATTGTCGTAAGGGGGACACGTACAACTATTCCACAATCCACTATGAAGAATATTCCACACCCTTTGTTGGATATTCTTCGCCACTACCCAGGCAGCAAGACAGATCAGTGCACCAATAATCCTGTATTATTGGCGACTTACAGTAATAAGCATGTTCTGGCACGCTCCTTGTACTAATGAATCGTCGATAGGTACGAACCGATAGCACCCCATGATTATTCCGGAGGATTTCACATGAAAAAGAAGATCGCAAATGCAGCGCTGCTTGTCGCGGCCGTGACATTCCTGTCGGTGCTCGCATTCTATGTCCGAATCGGCTCGACAGCCGATTCGATCGCTGTCCTTAAAACAACCGGCATGACCTGCGGCAGCTGCTCCAGCAAGATCACCACGGCGCTGGAATCATTGAAAGGCGTTGCGGCAACCGAGGTGGACGTTGAGGGTGGCTGGGTGGTTGTGGGCTATGATACCAAAACCGTCAAACCGGAGTCCCTGACCGAGAAAGTCAATGGCGCAGGTTTTGGCAGCAAGGTGTATCAGGTATTGACACCTGAACAGTACAAGCAGATCACCGGCGTGGATTTCGGCAAAAAAACGGTGCTTTCAGGCTGCGGCGGCTGCGGCACAAACGGCGGCTGCGGCACAAACAGAAAAAACTGAACTCAACCCGATTTGCGGGATAAGCAGCAGAGACCATTTCTAACAGCAAGGAGATCGTAATGGCAACAAATCGCATCAAACAGGTTACCTGGACGGCAATTGCCACAGCAGCACTTTTGATTGGCGCAGTCAGTGTATTTGCCTTCTCGCTGGGCAAGTACGAGAAGGTCAAGGCAAGTAATGGAACCGTAACCGTGCCGGCAGCAAAATTGTCCGATGGCAAGGCGCACTTCTATAAATTCGAGGATGGCGGCAAGGAGATCGCCTTCTTTGCGGTCAAGGCCGCTGACGGCAGCTACAAGACCGCCTTCGACGCCTGCGATTCCTGTTACAAATCCAAAAAAGGGTATGAGCAGCAGGGTGACAAGATGAACTGCAAGAACTGCAACCAGAAATTTGCCATCAACCGTCTCGGCCCCAATGCCACCGGCGGCTGCAATCCCGGTTACCTGCCGCACCAGCAGAGCGGCAGCACCATTTCCATCAAGGCAACTGACCTCAAGGGCGGAGCGAGATACTTCTGATGAAACTGCACACCATCTCCATCAACAACCTCAAGCGCCGTAAGGCCAAGATGGCCTTTCTGACGATCGGCCTGATGGTGGGAATCGCCACCATCGTGACCCTGGTGACCCTGACAAGCTCCATGTCCAGTGACATTGAACGCAAGATGGACGAGTTCGGCGCCAACATCCTGATCACACCCCAGAGCAATGGCCTGGCCATGAACTACGGCGGCATCAGCCTGGGGGGAGTGACCTTTGACCAGCGCGAAATCCTGGAGGAGGACCTGGCACGTATCAAGACCATCACCAACCACAAAAACATCTCGGCGATTGCCCCCAAGGTATTGGGCGGCATCAAGGTGGAAAACCACGACGTGCTGTTGGTAGGGGTCAACTTTGACGATGAACTGAAGATGAAACAGTGGTGGAAGATCTTTGGCGATGCTCCGAAAAAGGAGAACGAACTTCTATTGGGCAGCGACGCATCCAAGGTACTCAACGCGAGTTCCGGAGACAGCATCCGGATCAAGGGTGAAACCTTCAAGGTGGCCGGCGTTCTGGAGCAGACCGGTTCCCAGGACGACTCGCTCGTCTTTGCGGAGCTGAAAAAAGCCCAGAAGCTGCTGGGCAAGGAAGGTAAAATCACCCTGGCCGAGGTTGCGGCGCTCTGCTCGGGGTGCCCGATCGGCGACATGGTAACCCAGATTGCCGAAAAGCTCCCCGATGCCAGGGTATCTGCCATCCAGCAGGTGGTGGAGGGGCGGCTCAAGGCTCTGGATCAGTTCAAGCGTTTCTCCTACGCCATGGCAGGGGTGGTGGTCTTCATTGGCTCACTGATCGTGTTCGTCACCATGATGGGCAGCGTCAACGAGCGCACCACGGAAATCGGGGTATTCCGGGCCATCGGCTTCAGGAAAAGCCACATCATGCGGATCATCCTGCTGGAAGCGGCCCTGGTCAGCCTGCTGGCCGGATTCCTGGGGTATGCCGTTGGAATGGGGGGGGCAAAACTGGCCCTGCCGTTCATGGCCGAGAGCAAGAATGCCCACCTGGTGTGGGATACAACCGTGGCCTTTGGCTCCATCGGACTGGCTTTGACGCTGGGACTCCTGGCGAGCCTTTATCCGGCGCTGCATGCAAGCAAGATGGACCCGACCGAAGCATTACGAGCCTTATGAGAAAAGCGGATTTTGCGCAATATCTGCGTAAGCCTTCGGGATCCCTTGTGCGGCGTAGCGCTGCTACGCCTCCGCGCAATCCCTCGACAGCCTTGATCTTGCACAAAATCCACATTCCTTTTGAGAAAAAATTCGGAGAACGATATGTCACTTATCAATATTACTAATCTGAAAAAGCATTACACCAGCGGAGATGATACGGTCGAGGCTCTGCGCGGGGTGGACATCTCCATCGAGGCGGGCGAATTCATAACCATCATGGGCCAGTCCGGTTCCGGCAAGAGTACTCTGCTGTCGGTGCTGGGCGGCATGAACCATCCCACCGGAGGCCAAGTCGAGATGGCCGGGGTCAAGTTGTATGATCTGCCCGGTGAAAAGCTGGCCGACTTCCGGGCGCAAAATCTGGGTTTCGTTTTCCAGTCGTTTCATCTGATCCCCTATCTGACGGCCATCGAAAATGTCATGCTGCCGCTGGCCATCGTGAAGGCCAAGGGGGCTGAGAAAGAAGCTGCCGCCCGCCGCGCCCTGGAACGTGTCGGCCTGGGGAACAAGCTCGACCGCCTGCCCAACCAGCTCTCCGGGGGGGAACAGGAGCGGGTGGCCATCGCCCGGGCCATCGTCAACAATCCCCATATCCTCCTGGCCGACGAACCGACCGGCAATCTCGACTCAAAGACCAGCGATGAGGTCATGGCCCTCTTTCGGGAGTTGAATGATGCCGGCCAGACGGTCGTTATGGTCACCCACAACCCGGAAAACGGTTCCTACTCAGACCGCACGATCCATCTGAAGGATGGCATGGTGATGCAATAATTCCAATTTCAAATCAAAGATGAAATCAAGGCGGCGAGGATTGAGGCGACGAGGCGTACAGGCTGTACGTTGAGGAACCGAAGACGAGCCAACGAAGATAGCGCTTTGATTTGGAATTGGCATAACTACAGAAAACAATGGAACGCGGATCAAATCCGTGCCATCCGCGTTCCATATTTTATACTTGTGTTTTTGAGGGGTTGCGCTATAAACGTTACCATGAAACCTTCCACCCCCCTGCGCATCGGCATGATCCTGGCCTTCATCGTCGGCATCAGCCTGTTCCACTACCTGACCCCCCTGCATCTACCGATGCTCCACGACATTTTCCAGCGATTGTATTACCTGCCGATCATCCTGGCTGCCTTCTGGTTCGGTTTCCGCGGCGGCCTGGCCTGCTCCATCGTTGTCAGCGTAGTCTATGCGCCCCACGTGCTCTTCCAGTGGGGCGGCGGGCTGGCAGTGGAGATCGAAAAATATCTGGAAATGGTGCTCTACAACATCGTCGGCGGCGTAACCGGACTACTGTCGCAGCGGGAGCGGGAGCGCAGCCTTGAGCTGCAGAAGACCGCCGAAGGTCTGGAAGATTCCTACCAAAAGCTGCAGCAGCAGTCGGAACGGATTATCGCCATCGAAGAGCAGTTGCGCCGCGCGGAAAAACTCTCCACCCTGGGAGAGATGGCGGCGGTACTGGCCCACGAGATCCGCAACCCGCTCGGCTCCATCCGGGGTACGGCCGAGATCCTGCGCGACGATTACAAACCGGGCGAACCCAAGTACGAATTCATCGAGATCCAGATCAAGGAGACCGAACGGCTCAATCGGGTTGTGGAGGATTTCCTGCGCATGGCTCGGCCCCAGCCCAGCGAAATGCACTCGTGCCCTGTCCAGGAAGAGCTGGAGACGATTGTCACCCTGGTGGCAAATGATGCCAAAGTGCGCAAGGTCAGTCTTGTACTGGAGCCGGCGGTTGAGAAGGTAATTGTGAGGGCAGACGGCGAGAAGCTGCGCCAGGCCTTCCTCAATATCATCATCAATGCCCTGCAGGCAACGCCAGAGGGCGGCAATGTGACCATTTCCACAACTAGTCCCCTCCCCCCTGGCGGGGGAGGGTTAGGGTGGGGGGGAAGTGGCCAATCAGCAGGAGATGCAGGACAAGGCATGCCATGCTGCGAGATCCGCTTCCGCGATAACGGCACCGGGATCGATGCCGGGTCGCTGGCCAGGATCTTCGAGCCGTTTTACACCACCAAGCCGGACGGCAGCGGCCTGGGACTGGCCATCACCAAGAAGATTATCGAGGTACATGGCGGCACACTGACGGTGGAGAGCACAGTTGGCCAGGGGACGGTCGTGATCGTCAGACTGCCGCTGCTGGACATGGGAGGAGTTGCATGAAACCCAAAATACTCATCATAGACGACGACACCTCCCTGCGCAGGGTGCTGGAATACAATCTCCAGGAGGCGGGATACCAGGTATCGGCTGCCGCCAGCGGCGAAGAAGGGCTGCGCCTGTTCAGTGAGGACACCCCGGCACTGGTGATTACCGACATGAAGATGCCCGGCATGGACGGCATGCAGGTGCTGCAAAACATCAAGGAGCGTTCGCCTGAGACGCTGGTTATCATGATTACGGCCTTCGGTACGGTCGATATCGCCGTGGAGGCTATGAAGGCCGGGGCCTACGACTACATCACCAAACCCTTCAACCGCGACGAACTGCGCCTGACCGTGGCCAAGGCGCTGCAACTCACCGGGCTGACAGCGGAGAACAAGCGCCTGAAAAGCCAGCTGGCCGACAGCTCCGACTTCCGCACCATTGTCGGCTCCTCGCGTGAAATGGAAAAGGTCTTCGACATCGTCCGCAAGGTGGCCGACAGCGAGGCCTCGGTGCTGATCACCGGCGAGTCCGGTACCGGCAAGGAGCTGGTGGCCCGTTCCATCCACAACCAGAGCCCCCGCAAGGATGCCCCATTTGTGGCCATAAACTGCGCCGCCATTCCCCGCGACCTGCTGGAGAGCGAACTGTTCGGCCACGTCAAGGGCGCCTTTACCGGCGCCGTCAAGGACAAGACCGGCAAGTTCCTGCTGGCCGAGGGGGGCACCCTGTTTCTGGACGAGGTGGGTGAACTGCCGCTGGAGCTGCAGCCCAAGCTGCTGCGCGCTCTGCAGGAGCGGGTGATTGAGTTGGTGGGTGGGACAAAGGAGCAAAAGCTGGATGTACGGGTGGTGGCCGCCACCAATCTCGATATCGAGTCAGCATTGGCCAACAACACCTTCCGCGAGGATCTTTACTACCGGTTGTCCGTCATACCGATCCATCTGCCCCCGCTGCGCGAACGGCGCGATGACATCCCGCTGCTTCTTCGATATTTTTGCAATAAACATAACGCCAACAGTGTGACCTTTGACAAGCAGAGCCTGGCAACACTTACCGGTTACGTCTGGCCCGGCAACGTGCGTGAGCTGGAGAACCTGGTGGAACGACTGCTGATAATGCGCAACAGCGACATCATCTCCTACGGCGACCTTCCGGACAAGATCCGCAACGGAGGGGTTGCCCAGGGAGCCATGCCAGGCCAGTCATGCGTCATCAACCTGCCGGACGAGGGCTATTCTCTGGAGCAGCTGGAGAAGGAGATCGTCGTGCAGGCCCTGGAACGCAATCAGTGGAACCAGACCGCTGCCGCGCGCTTCCTGCGCATCCCGCGCCATACGCTGATCTACCGTATGGAAAAGTACGGCATTGTGGCACCGGAAAAGTAATACCCGCTCCTTCTCTTCATGAAGAATATGCTCCCACCAGTGTAGAATAATCCCCACCTGATTCTTGGGCACAATATTAATACCCCGTAAATACCTATAGTTAAGACTTGGCACGACCTATGCTAATTACTGTGTATCTTTAATTTTCAAAGGAGACACACAATGAAAAAAGCTACTGTACTAATCGCAGCACTATTTGCCCTCGCAGCTCCTATGGCGTCTTTCGCTGCCATGAATCATGGTGAACATGGTTCCATGGATATGGGGCATGGCGGCCATCAGGGGGATGTTGCCCACGAGGAAGTTATGGATGGAGTGAAAGCAACCTTCAAGGTCATGAGCATGAAAGAACACATGTCTGCCATGAAGATGGAGATGCCTAAGGGAATGAAAGAGTCCCATCACATCGCTGTCGAGTTCAAGGATGCAAAAACAGGCAAGGCCCTGACCGAGGGCGACGTTAAGATCAAGGTTCAGAACCCGGACAAAAGCAGCCAGGCCAAGGAGCTGATGGGTATGCAGGGACACTTTGGAGCCGATTTTGACCTGTCAAAGAAGGGCAAATACGGCGTGATGTGCAAATTTCAGCTGAAAGACGGCAAGGTTCGCAGTTCCAAATTCTGGTACAGTGCCAAGTGACCGTTTGACACTACCAGATATCGTAGTAAAGTTTTTGAACGGAGAGTTGTCTCCGAATTTCCTGAAGGAGGAAAAGGGTATGAAGAAATTGCTTGTCGTATTGATGGCAGTGGGGCTGTTTGGTGCAATGCCGGCGTTGGCAGCCGAGCATGCGGGCATGAAGATGGATACATCTGCAGGCGTGAGAGAATGCGCTTTACAGGCAGAAACGATCCAGGAAAAGATTAAACGTTTGGATGCTGAAGTTGCAAAGGGCACGAAGAAGTACAGCGAAAAGGAATTGAAAAATCTGCAGAAAAAGTTGAAAGAAGCCAACAAGATTCTCGACCAACTGAATGGACCCTGAAGTTAACCCCATTGAGGCGGACCCAAAAGTCCGCCTCAGCTTTTCCAGCCTGTTATCCATGATAAAATTATAAGAATCACTGGCTGGCTGGGTGGAAAACAGAATTCTCGATCTTGTCGATGCCAACCCCCGCCAGGAAACCCATCCTTTATCAAAAGGACAATACTGTCATTGATATTGTCTGTTCTAGATTTTGCAGGAGGACTCAATGGAACTTCAAACCGCATACGCTTTTGGCAAAGACATCGACGCGCCGTTTGGAGAGGTTGAACAGAAGGTGCGCGAAGAGTTGGGCAAGGAAGGCTTCGGCATCCTGACCGAGATTAATGTGCAGGACAAATTCAAGGAAAAGCTCGGCAGGGATTTTCGCGAGTATGTCATTCTGGGCGCCTGCAATCCGGCTCTGGCATGGGAGGCCTTCGGAAGAGAATTGAATATTGGCACCCTGCTTCCCTGTAATGTGGTTGTTTACCGGGATGACAGCGGTAAAACCGTGGTCATGGTCATGGATCCGGTTGCCGCCCTTGGCGTGATCGGCAATGCCGAACTCACTGAAATTGCCGCAATGGTGCGGGCCAAAATGGAGCTCGTCCTGTCCATGATCTAGCAATCATCTGGAATGAACACGATACCTGATTAGCGGCGATTAAAACGATATTGATACTCACCATGATATGAGCCGAAGCCGATTCATAACATGGAAATCACTCTCCTCTGTCCTTAACAGACTCGTACTTGCCTTCTCGCCTATTCTATTTCAATTGCGTATTTTATTGTGCGACAAACTATTTACAGTGTTCAACGCTGTATACTCAATAATCTAGCGACGCATGTTCTACCCCAATTAGGTCAAATATATTCAACAGAATAACCGATATTAAATGTGATGAATATGCGACACATTGTTGCGTAATAATCTGCAGAATAATCTGCTGCAAGACACGTTTCAAAACATGAAATAGTGATTTATACAATGAAATAAGCCCTTTGCATTATTGGCACGACGTCTGCAATATTAATTTATCAGAAGGCAGTACAAACCACGATGACGGAGGAAAGCAACAATGAAAAAGACAATGGTAATTTTAATGGCGACCTCACTTTTTGCCGCTGCGGTACCAGCAATGGCCTTGGATCACGTCAGCATGCACAACCATCAACAGCATGATGATCAATGCGCAAAAGATTGCGATCTGCTGCTGAGAAACTGCAGCCAGGAAGTGGACACTATTCAGCAGCGGATTCAGAAACTACAATCCGCAATCCAGAACAAAGGTAATACATATACCCTTGATCAGTTAAAAAAGCTCAAACAGAAACTTGAAGACGCAAAAGAAACCCTGTCCGGCCTCGAGAGTGGAGGCTAAAACATTGGGGGCAGTCGTGATTCGGCTGCCCCTCTTTTTTAAGGTGTTACTTAAATTTGGGAAATAACTGTTATTCTGATAATTGATAACGAGGAATAATCTCATTAGGGTGTACAATATCCTACAGTGGTCAGCTTTGGGCCACCGAATCCAAAAAAAAGTGCAGTAATTTCAGCATTTGTATTTTGGCACATTTTGTGTATATTCTGAATACGCGCAAACCAAACTGACCAGAGGTATACAAATGAAGACCCTCATCATCCTACTGGCCTTGACACTCATATCCTCCCTGGCGTCCTCACCGAGCCGAGCCGAGGTAACGGTGTTACCCGAAAGCCTCCCATCACTTGTTTCATCAGCTCTTACTCGCAATCCGGAACTCAAATCCTCTGAAGCACGCTGGCAGATGTTCAAAAGCCGTATTGTCCAGGCCGGCTCTTTGGAAGACCCGATGCTGATGTTGAAGATTCAGAGTGGGATAGTCACAGACCCGCTTAACTTTGGCAAAGAACCGATGACCGCCAAGGTGATCGGCATTTCCCAAATGCTTCCGTTCTGGGGTAAACGAAGTCTAAAGCAGGAGATCGCAGCAAAAAATGCTGAATCATACCGGTGGCAGGTTGAGGAGCGAAAACTCGAACTGGTAAGGATGGTAAAAGAAACCTGGTACCAGATCTACTTTACTGACAGATCTCTGGAAATTGTTGACAAGAACATTAGGATTCTTGACGACTTCATCGTCCTGGCGGAGACCAAGTATTCAGTTGGGCAGGGGGCGCAGCAGGATCTTTTCAAGTCTCAGGTGGAACGCTCAAAGCTGCTTGATATGAAGATATCGCTGGAGCAGAAACGCAAGAGCTTTGCCGTTGCTCTTAATGCCTTGCTCTACCGTGCGCCCGAAACAACGGTAGCGATAATTCCCAACTTCGAAATCACGCCACTTGCGATGTCATCTAAAGAACTGAGGGTTATCGCATATAATAAGCGCCCTCTTTTCAAAAGTCTCCAGGCCCAGATCGACAGGGGAGAAGCGGGGCATAAACTTGCCAGAAAGGATTATTATCCCGACTTCAATGTCTCCCTTGAGTATATGCAACGTGATCCGACCATGGGGGGGGAGGGGCTGGACATGTACAGCTTGGGTGTGACCTTTAATCTACCGCTCCAACGGGAGCGGCGACATGCCATGGTAGCGGACTCTGATTCGGAGATACGCATGGCTGCCGAAGAGCTGAACAGCCTCAGAAACGGCATCGATTCGAGTATTGCCGACCTGATCGCCACCCTGGAAAGAAGGGAAAAACTGGTGTCGCTCTACAAAACCGGCATCATACCGCAAGCAGAACAGTCGCTTGAATCGGCGGTCATCGGTTACCGGGTCAACAAAGTGGATTTTCTGAACCTGCTGGACAGCAGGATAACCCTGTTCAACTTCGAGCGGGAACTGTACGAATCGCAGGCAGAGTATATGATGGGGTTGGCACGGCTGGAAGCTGCGGTTGGGGTAGAACTGACGGGCAAATAGATTATGTAGGGGCGCTGCTGACCGCGCCCTTGTTGACACGCAAATATCCGGGCGCAGCAAGCAGCGCCCCTACGGAGAAAGAATATGGCCCTGAACAAAAAAATCGCAATCCCCCTTGCAATCCTGATCATCTCCGTTTCGGTCGCTGGAGGCTGGCTCTACAAAAATGGCTGGTTCAAGGATGATGGTGGCGGGCACTCAAAGCTTGAACACAAGGTTCAGCTCTGGACCTGCTCCATGCACCCCTTCATCATCAAGGACAAGCCAGGCACCTGCCCGATCTGCGGCATGGAACTGATCAAGAAGATTGATGATTCAGCTGTGGCCGGCACACCCCAGACCCCGGAGCAAAAGCAGCAGGCAGAGATGCTCGGCCATGTCTCCATGTCGGCGAACCAGCGGATCATGGCCAACGTGGCCACGGTTGAGGCCGAGCAACAGACCCTCGACAAGGAGATCAACGCCGTCGGCATCGTCCAGTTCGACCAGTCGCGCCAGGCCAAGGTCACGGCCTGGATCGCCGGCCGCATCGACAAGCTACATGTCAACACGGTTGGCGCCTTTGTCAGCAAGGACAAGCCGGTGGCCGAGGTCTACTCGCCTGATCTGCTGGCCACCCAGCAGGAATACCTGCTGGCGGTCAAGAGCCGCGAGCAGCTGAAGAGTTCGCCAATTCAATCCATATCCCAGAACGGTGACGGCCTGGTGGCGTCGGCCAGGCAGCGCCTGATGCTGTTCGGGGTCAAGGAAAGCCAGATTGCGGAGCTGGAAAGGGCCGGCAAACCGACCATCAGGCTGCCGATCTACACGCCACTGTCCGGTATTGTCATCGAGAAAATGGTCCAGCAGGGGCAGTACGTAAATATCGGCGACCCACTGTTCAATATTGCCGACCTTTCCAGGGTGTGGGTCGAGATCGAGATCTACGAGAACGAGTTTCCCAACATCCGCATCGGCCAGGCAGTGGAGATCCGCTCCCAATCCTACCCCGGCAAGCCCTTTTCCGGCCGGGTGGCCTTCATCTACCCCTTCCTCGACCCCAAAACCCGCACGGTCAAGGCCCGGGTGGAAATGCCGAATCCCGGCCTGAAGCTGAAGCCGGACATGTTCGTCAACGCCATCATCAAGATAGGGCTGGGCAAGGCCATTGTCGTACCGGTCACGGCGGTCATGGACAGCGGCAAGCGCCAGACGGTCTGGGTGGAAAGCCAGCCCGGCATGTTCGAACCGCGCGAGGTGCAGGTGGGCCAGCGTACCGACGATAAGCTGCAGATCCTGTCCGGCCTCAATCCGGGCGACAAGGTGGCGGTCTCGGGCTCCTACCTGATCGACTCAGAATCGCAGCTGAAGGGCGGCGGCAGCCAGGATCACAGCCTGCATACCGGCGCCAAGCCGGATGGAAAGGTGCCGCCGTCCGCACCACCGGCCAAGAAGGATTCATTGAAGATGGATGATATGAAGATGTAATTTCGTAGGGGCACGGCGCGCCGTGCCCCTACACAGGGAACCGATAATGATCGAAAAAATCATCGAATATTCCGCCCGTAACCGCGTCATCGTGCTGATGGTCTTTGCCCTGATCATTGCCTGGGGCGTCTGGTCGGTCTACCGTACCCCGGTGGACGCCATCCCGGACCTTTCGGACAACCAGGTGATCGTCTTTACCGACTACCCCGGGCGTTCGCCCCAGGTGGTGGAGGACCAGGTCACCTATCCGCTGGCCACCAACCTGCAAGGCCTGCCCCAGGTGCGTGCCGTACGGGCCTCCTCGGCCTTCGGATTCTCCATGATCTACGTGATCTTCGAGGACAGTGCCGACATCTACTGGGCCAGGACGCGGGTACTGGAGCGGCTGAACTACGCCGCCTCGCTGCTGCCGACCGGGGTGGTGCCGACGCTCGGCCCGGACGGCACCGGCGTGGGGCATGTCTTCTGGTACACCATCGAGGGCAAGGGTTATGACCTGGAACAGCTGCGCACCCTGCAGGACTGGTTCGTGCGCTACCAGCTCAATACCGTTCAGGGGGTGGCAGAGGTGGCCTCCATCGGCGGCCTGGTGCGGGAATACCAGATCGACCTGGACCCGAACAAGCTCTTTGCCTACAACATCACGACCGGCAAGGTCATGGAGGCGGTCAAAGGCTCCAACAAGGATGTGGGGGGCAAACTGATCGAACAGGCCGATGCCGAGTATCTGATCCGCGGACAAGGTTATGTCAAGTCACGGGCCGATCTGGAGAACATCGTGGTCGGGGCCGACATGCGCGGCACCCCGATCTACCTGAAAAACCTGGGAACCGTGCAGATGGGAGGCGCCATCCGCCGCGGCCTGCTGGATATGAACGGCGAGGGTGAGGCAGTGGGCGGCATCGTGGTCATGCGCTACGGCGAGAACGCCAAGGATGTCATCGACCGGGTCAAGGTCAAGATCAAGGAGCTGGAAAAAGGGCTGCCGCCAGGCGTGAAGATCATGGTCTCC
>Ga0209212_1005128_pt1 | contig 15820 bp, 12 predicted proteins | sample RifGroC2_FD_183996 | JGI IMG/M metagenome (GOLD analysis project Ga0209212, IMG submission 183996) | Groundwater microbial communities from Rifle, Colorado, USA - Groundwater C2 (SPAdes) (version 2) | ecosystem: Environmental > Aquatic > Deep subsurface > Groundwater | place: Rifle, Colorado...
AGGGCCGGTCGTCGAGCACGCGAAGGATAAGAGAAGCACTTTGGCGCGCCTCCTATCCTCTTGCTCCTGTCGCGACGTTACTGCACCCGGAGCGCCTTGGCCACTTCGCGATCATATGCGACGCCTTCCGGAGTGGCCCACCACGTAAGCAAATCCAGCGTCTTTTCGTTATCAGTCCACTTGAAAGTCTTGCCGCCAAACCGCTTGATGGCGTCCATCGATGCCTTGCCGATCTCAGAGGTCTCGAGATTGCTGTTGCCCGTGCTCGAGTGCTTCTCAAAAATATCATTGAACTCGGGCCCCGTCGCCCAAAGAAGGAAGAGCTTCGCGGCATTCGGTTGCCGAGCTCCCTTCGGTATGACATGGATGATCTGGTCGATCGGAATAAGATCCCGGAAGAAGGCTAGACCCGAAGGATTGTTGTTCCTCTTCTCCTGGAAATAGTAGTAGGAATTGGAAAAGGCTTCGAAGGCAAACTCCCCGAGCATCATTCGCTTGACGCCCTGGGATGGCGTGATAGTTGCCGCCTTGTTGTTGCCCCAACCTTCCATGATCTTCAACCACTTGTCCTTGGGATAGACCAGCGGACCATAGGCAACATACGTCGTCCAGGCGGCAGTGTAAAATTTTCCCTTGTACTTCGGATCCGCGAGATCAAGGGTGGTCTTCGGCAGTTCGTCCTCTCGGATGAGCTTGGTATTGTAGACGATGCCTGGTTCCCGAGTCGCGAAGACAAAGGCCCTGCCGTCCACCGGATGAGGGCTCGCCCTGACCGGATCCACCCCCTTAGGCAGCATTTGCTGCCAGTTGTCAATGCTCTGGCAGCCCGCCTTACACAGCTGGATGCTGCGATCGATCGGCCCGTTGATTACGTCGAAGCTGGTAGGCAGACCCTGCTTGATCTCAGAAATGGCCTGGCCGAAAGTGGTGCTGGCAGTCGATTCGACGTTGTAGTCGAAGTTGATATTCAAACCGAACCGCTTGTTGAAGGCCTCTCCGAGAGCCGCGCCGCCTGCTCTGCCTCCGCCGGCCACTCCGGCAATTTTCAGTCTTCCTTCTTTCTTGGCACCATCGATTAGTTGCTGGAGCGATTGTTGCCCTTTGACCTGAGCCTCTGCCCTCCCGACCACACCCGGGACGGCTGCAACGCCGTGAATCAACACTAAGCCCGAAAACAACGCGACGATCCAGTTTAGGTGACGCCACATGATCAAGCACCTCCTTTGAATAATTTGCCTGTTTCCGTTAAATACAGAACTACTAGAGCCCTTTGTACTTCGAAGAATCTTGCCAGCTACAAAGCTCGACTCGCCCAGAAAAGCTTTCATATTCCCGCCGGGCTTCTCCTTTTACGACGGTGCAAATGATCTGTCAACTCCAAAATCAAAGGGAGAGGCTGGCAATCACAGGCGCTTGAGGCGCTTTCAGCCCGGGCGCAATATCGTCCGACCCCGAAGAACTTGGCTTTTACGGGCGACGCCTCATCTCTTCCAGCACGAGCGTGAGAACAAGTCCGACCAGACAGGCTCCGGTGATCGCATAAAAGCCTGATCGAAAATAGCCCGTGTGGTCCTTGAGCGCGCCGAGTAGATACGTAAAAGAAAACGCTCCCAGGTTGGCAAAGAAGTTTCCGAAGCCCCCCAGCGTGGCCATCATCCGGATACCGTATCTTTCGACGGGCAGAGCGAAAAGGGGTCCGAAATAAAACTGGATAAATATCGCGTTGATAAATATCAGAGCAATCAGCAGCCCTCTATGGCCGACGGTGACGAGTGCGGCCGTCGTAATGGCAAGAATGACAAGCGAGACCTCCATAATGGCCGTCGGTTTCCTAAGCCTGTCAGAAAGGTAGCTGCCCAGCATGGTCGACGGCGCGATCAACAGGGCCCGAAGCGCTAGGATCAATCCCGTCGCCGCTAGCGGCAAGCTTTTCTCATCGATCAGGAGACTCGGCAGCCAGAACGAAATCCCTTGCATGATGCCGAGCCTGATACATTGGATCATCCCGTATACCCACATGAAGGGATGCTGAAAGAGCCGAAAGGCGTCGATGAAGCTCAGTTTCAGGCTTGATTCCGCGTGCGCAAAGGCGTGGCCATACCATAGGTAGGCTAATGACGACAGCATTCCCGCGAATCCAAAGAAAATAAAAGGGAAGCGCCAGCTGAAATGTTCCGAAAGCGAAGGACCCAGGCTGTTGATCAATAGTTGACCTAAAATGATCGCGACCATGGAAAGCCCCATGGCAGTTGCGCGCCGCTCCGCGCCAAACAAACTCGCCTGCAAAGCAAGCCCCGACTGAAAGAGGAAGGCGTGAAAAATACCGGCTAAGGTCTGGTTGAGAATCGCATATCCATGGTCGGCAACCAGACCGAAGGTCAGACAGAATAGGGTCGTGCCGAAACTGCCGATGATGAATGTCTTCTCGACGCCATAGCGGTCGGCCAGATAGCCTGCCGGAATCTGCATCAGCGCGTAGGAAAAAATATTAGCAGCGGCAAGAGTACCTCCCTGAGTAAAGGACAAAGCCAGGTCGTTCCGAATGGAAGGCAGCAAGAGCGCGATGCCGGCACTGGAGACCGTCTGAAAGCTCTGACAGAGTATGATCAAGCAAATCGGGAGTGCCCTGCCACGGTTAACCGCAGGTTGCGAAATTCTTGCCACCTCAACCTGAATCATCTGTTTTTGGCTAACTCCTTTGCCGCTTTGCCGGTAAAGCTGAAGTCGAAGATTTCGGACGGGACTAATTCCTGGCTAGATTTCATTGCCGCTTTGGAGTCCTCAATGGTCCTTCTCATCAATTCCTCTGAGATAGCCCCATCAGACGTAAGCGACGTTAAATGGAAACCGTAAGATTTTTCCGCCAGAGTTTTGTCCTGAATGCCTAAGAATTTCATTATAAATCGCAACGCAGCCTCCCGATTTTGTTTGTAAAAATAGATTCCTCTCAATGAAGCCCTGACAAATCTAAAAACCAGGTCAGCGTCGGCAGATTTGAAGTTTTCTGTAATTGCAATGCTGGCGCTGGTTGCCTGCAAAAAGTCTCCGAGAAAGGCAAGCTTTCTAAAACCGTCTGTTTCGGCCCTAAAGTTGTGAGGCGGCGCCAACAAGGAACCATCGACCGCATCCTTTACCAGCGCCTGGTACCGAAGCTCCGCACTCCCCATAGCTCTGACAACGACGTCGGTCGGCCCAACCCCGTTCTTTTGCAATAGTTCCCTCAATAGCCTGTCAGTCAACGCGCCAATACCGCTAACGACGATGCTCTTGCCTTTCAGATCCGAAAAAGTGCGAATCTTAGGGTTCACATACAAATCGAATTCCGGTCTATCCACCGCAACAAAAACGACCTTAAGCTTTGCGCCCCTAAGTGCGGCATTGATGGGTGTGGTCCCAGCCCCAACGAATTGAAGGTCCCCTGCGAGAAGTGCCTGGAGCCCCGTGACGCTGGTCACATGGATTATCTCCATATCGAGCCCTTCATCCTTGTAAAAACCCATCTCCCTGGCGAGAAAATAAGTGGAATAGACAATGGTGCCGTAAGGAAGGCCTAATCTCAATTTCGTCCCGGGAGTCCTGGCTGTTCCCACCTCAGCCGCTCGGAGGCGCGCAGCAGGATCCATCGTCCAACTCATAACAAGGATCGATAGCAGAAAGACGATTACCTTCCAGGACTTGATCATTCGGGGACCTCTCAAGGCTCTATTTTGCATTTTTCGTTACTCCTTTCACAATATTTTCACTCGCCCTATCGAAAAGTTTTGAAAACTTAGGTCTATGAGAAAAGTCCCATCTCCCCGCCAAAAGATGCTCCGGTGAAAAAGTCGGATACTCCCCGGCCCAAAATGGCGGTCCGATGTCAGTCCACACTCTACGGCAGCCGGCTTGGGACCTCGATGGCGGGCTGGCAGGCGGTCATCACGGTAATTTTTGAAATTCTCAGTAGCCGAGGCTCAAACACAAACTCCTTTCACTTGATCTTTTCTCCTGCTGCTTAATCGAGCTGGGCCCACTCCCTAAACTCTTCGAGACCGAGTTGGGTCAGCGTATCCATAAAAGGCCTTCCGGATTTCTCATGCCTGCCGGACAGACGATAATATTCATAGGCCATATCGGGTAGCCATTTGGCGATGGTGAAGCCCTTGTACTTTCCGTCCGGTACCGGCTCCAAAAACCTCGGCCCCACATCTTGCCAGTCATGCTCCGCGATCCAGCCCCTCTGTGTGCCGAAAATGCTCTGCAAAATCATACTGCGGTGACCGGCTACTAATGCCTCATCAAGATCGAAGTTCCATCCGGTAGTGGCATTAAAGGAATCTACGATACTCTTTAGGCCGTCAGGCTTGATATGCATCTGAGCGAACCAGCAGCCGCCGGTGAGACCGCAGAACTGCCGATACTGCTCTGACAGTACGTTTGACCACGGCCAACCGGTGGGATCGTCCCGGTCCAGAGGACCCCACTTTTCACGGTACTTGAGATCCGGAGGCGGGTCCGCCGTTCCTCCACCCTGAGGTTTCATGCCGCCGCTGGCGACAAGCTCGCGCAGCATCTGGCCAAAATGGGGCCGCCAGTCGTGCATGGCCGGGGTCCCTTTTTTTGTGTGGACTACCCACTTGGGCGCATCGCCGCCGATCGCTTCAGCCACCTCGACAGGGCCTTCGGCCAGGAGGTTGCCCCACTTTCCCTCCCGGCGCGCCGCCATCTCCAGCAACCGATCCACCACCTCCACATTGCCCCACTCTAAGCGCAGCCCGTTGGTATCCTCGGGACCCAAGAGACCTTTCTCCCAGGCTTCGAACATGACACCGGCGCCGAAGGCGAAATGGCTGCACTCGATGCCGAGATCATTGATCCGTTCCGCGAGGTAGAGAGTTGCATTCCCTTTCACGCCCAGGTTCCAGAAGGTGTCCATCCATTCGGCGCCCCCGTTGAAGTGGCCGATTCTCCCCCGAAAGGGACCTTCGCCAATCTCCACGTCCCAGGGGCAGAGGCGGGCGCATTGAAAGCAGGGCCGTTGCACGATGCGGTTCTGATCGAAGCCGCGGTTGTGATCGCCGATAAGCGTGCTGCGGAAGTTCAAATTGGGAAGCGCCTCCAGGTGCTTGGCGTGGCCCACGCCCTTTCTTTCCTCCACCGAATAAACCTGCAGGGTCTTGCGCCAGCGGAGGCCGGCGTCAATCAGCTTCTCCCGGTCATGGAGCCTGGGACGGGCCGTGCCGCAAACCACAATGGCCTTCAGTTTCTTCGAGCCGAAAACCGCCCCGCCGCTGTGGGCCGCGTTGTGATTATAGTCGTTGCACAGCATTGCTCCGTGAACCAGGTGTTCCCCCGCCGGGCCGATGGACATCACTTTCGCGTCCTTAATGCCAACTTCTTGCCGGATAAGATCCTCGGTCTCTCTCGCTCCCTTGCCCCACACTCTGCCCGCATTGCGCAGCTCAGCTCTTCCATCGTTGATGGATAGATAAGTCGGCTTCGAAGCGGCGCCCTCGATGATGATTCCGTCATAGCCGGTCGCTTTGAGATAGACAGGCCAGAAACCGCTCGATGCGCCTCGCCCCAGCGTGTGATTGGTCAGCGGGCTGAGATAGACGGCGGTGACTTTTGTTCCGCCGGGGGTGAAGCCGGTCCCGGTGATCGGCCCGGTCATCATGACGACTTTGTTTTCAGGGCCGTATGGCGTCGCCTTCAGCGACAATTCGTTGAGCAGGATGTAAGTTGCCAGCGCCTGCCCGCCGAGGAATTTTCTCAACACAGGCTCTTCCGGCAGATTTTCATCTTTCATGGAGCCCGTGGTGAGATCGACGCGCAGGATCTTGCCCATGTAACCGCCGGGCAGGCGGGTTAGACGCTGTTTAGGAAAAAGCTCAGAAGCGTTCGACATGGATCATCCTTTCTTCTAGGCCGCGTTTCTCCACGGCCAGTAGCGGTAGATCAGGCGCTTGGGATGGATGATGGCCAGATGGAGCGCCCGAATCTTACCTTGGAGCCCGCAGCGCAAGGTAAAGAGATCCTTGAGCATGAGACCCACAGGAATCTTGTGTTTGGGATAATGCTGCGGACCGATGGGACGAATCCCGTATTTCTCGCTCTTTTCCTTGAGGACCTGGACGACGTGAGTCCCGCCCGCCTCTCGGTCGCCGTAAAGGTGACCGCCGACCTCGTCTGCCCGCCGCTTCGCCTTGGCGGTGATCTCTTCCTGGAGGCTGAAGTCGAGCGCGTTCACTGGACAGGCCTGGACACAGAAAGGACTCTTATCCTCGCTAATCCGGTCGCTGCACATCGTGCACTTGCTTGCCTTGTCAATAATACTGTTCTTGGTGATCACACCCCACGGGCAGGCATAGATACAGTATTCACAGCCGATGCAGAACTCCTGGTTGATGACCACCGGCCCTTCTTCGTACTTCGTGATCGCTTCCACGGGGCAGACCGCGGCGCACATCGGGAACTCGCAGTGCATGCAGCTGTTCCGTGCCCACAGGGGGGAAAGCCCTTCGAGCACCGGCGGTTCCATGGTGATCCAGTTGGTGCTCGAAAGCTCGTAGATAGTCGTGCGCGGATGGTCGTTCCAGTCTTTGCAGGCCTGCACGCACTGGCGGCAGCCGATACACTTGGCCGCGTCGAAAAGAATCGTTCGAGGCTTGCCGTCGAGCAACCTGCCGCTTGGGATCAAGCTACCGTATTTTTCACTCATCGGTCTTACTCCGTTCTCGGGCTTCAAAAAATAGGAGCAGTGCGGCCTGATATTAGTGTCACCCTGCTGGGACTGTCAAGACTTTTAATGGGTGACCACATCAAGTGCGCCGGCGGACCTCCGGCGCGATAAGCTCATCTTTCATGCGACAGTCTCTTCGGGATGACGTGGACGGCGCTTGGCTTAAAAGTCAGCAGGACCTGTTTGCCTTTGGCAAGAGATAAATCAATGAATGCCTGTTTTGAGACAAGGACCGTAACGGAAAAGCTGCAATCGACGGCCACCTTAAGCTGAGTCTCCAACGGCCTTATCCTCGTTATCGTCCCTCTGATGACATTTGCATTCAAGCCGAGATCAGCACGGGCATTGGGCAACAAGAGCGAGATATCCTCGGGTCGTAAGCAGAAGAGCATCTCCTGTTCAAGAGGATACGTCCCAGTCACCAAAATTTCATGCCGAGCCAGGGCTACCCTGGAAAGCCCGTCGGCAGAAGACAAAACCCGGCCTTCGATTATGGTCTCAACACCCAGAAAGGCGGCGACATCTTCGTTGGCCGGATGGGAGAAGACATTCTGAGGCCTATCAAGCTGCGCAATCTGGCCGTCGATTACAACAGCCAACCGGTCGCTGAACATCAGCGCCTCCGCGCGGTTTTGAGTGACAAAAACCGTGGTTGTCCTGGTCTCACCCAGAATGTTCTGAAGCTCCTCCGCTATCGAGGCCTGTGTGGGAGGATCCAGGGAGGCAAAAGGCTCGTCGAGCAGAAATACCTCGGGGTTAAGCACCAGTGATCGAGCCAGGTTGACCCGCTGAGCCTCTCCGGAAGAGAGTTTGGCGATCGATCGGCCCGCCAGGTGAGAGATATTCAGCTTGCCGAGCCACGGCTCCACGCGCCGCTTGATTTCATTTTTGGGCGTTCTTCTGAGACGGAGTCCAAGCGCTACGTTGTCAAAGACTGTTCCGTAGAAGAGAAGCGGCTCCTGGAAGACCGAGGCTAAGCGTCGCCGAAGGGCTACCAGATCCGAGGAACCGGTTGTCTCCTGTCCATCAAAGAAAACGCGGCCCTCGGATGGCCTTTGGAGCAACCCTAAAATCTGCAGCAGCGTGCTTTTGCCTGCTCCATTCGGCCCGATCACAGCCAAAATCTCACCTCTGGCGATGGATAAGTGCGGTATTCGCAGAATAGTCTTCTGTCCGTAACGCATCTCTACCGACTCAATTTTTAGCGCTGCAGGAGTCACGGTGCTTTCTCTCGCTGCTGAACAACCGTAAGGGCTAGAGTGATCGTGTAAGCGAGGGCAAAAAGGATCGTGCTGAGGGCCAGTGCCATGTCAAAATTTCCTTTGCTCGTTTCCAAGACAGTGGCTGTGGTGAGCACTCTAGTCTGCCCAAGAATGTTACCCCCAACCATCATCGAAGCGCCCACTTCGGAGATCACGCCGCCAAATCCAGCCATTGCAGCCGCCAGGATAGACAATCTTGCTTCACGCGCCAGGATCCACAGCATCTGCCACCGCGAAGCACCCAGTGCCAGGATCTGCAGTCGCACCTTGGGATTTAGCTGCTGGACGGCGGCGAGCGTGAGTCCGGTTACAATAGGGAGCGCGATCAGTGTCTGGGCGATGGTTATGGCTAGTGGGCTATACATGATGCCCAGAAAACCAAGGGGCCCGCTGCGCCACAGTAGGATCGCGACCATCAGCCCCACCACCACCGGAGGTATCCCCATGCCGACATTCACCAGGCTGATCAGGAAACGCCGCCCGCCAAACCGGCTCAACGCCAGGGCCATTCCTGCGGGGACGCCAAGGATCAAGCTCGTCACGGTGGCGATCAAAGACACTCGCAAAGACAGCAGGACGATGGCGAAGACCTCTGGGTCGCCGCCCAGGAGCAAACGGATTGCCTCCTTGACCCCTTGCCATAATAGATCCATCTTGCGCCTGTAGTTCTATTTTTTTTGTAGATAAAAGAGCGGCTGGCCGTACTGCTCCAGACCAAACGTCCTGATCAAATCGAGAGTTTCTGGCGCGAGCATAAAATCAACAAAAGCCTGCGCCCCGGCGCTGTTTATTTTTGACGACTTTAGCGGATTCACCTGAAGCAGGCTATAGGTATTCAAAAGTTCCGGATCTCCCTCCAGGAGGATCGTGAGTTCTATCCGCCGTTTCAATTTCAAGTAGGTAGCCCGGTCCGTCAGCGTATAAGCGCTTTTCTCGGACGCAATGATCAGCGTCTGACCCATGCCCTGACCGCTTTGCTGATACCATCTTTCTGCTGGCTGAATTCCTGCCTGCATCCATAATTGCTTCTCCAAAATGTGCGTCCCGGAGTTATCTCCCCTTGAGAGAAACAGGGTCTTTGAAGCGGCAATCCGCCGCAAGGCTTCCGCTGCCGATTTTGCCTGCGCCATCTTTGCCGGATCGCTCGTCGGGCCGACGAGGACAAAATCGTTATACATAAACGGTTGCCGTTTGATGCCATGACCGGCAGCCACGAATTGTTTTTCTTCCTCCGGGGCGTGCACCAATAGCACATCGGCATCGCCGCGACGCCCCATAGCCAAGGCCTGTCCGGTCCCCGCAGCAATTGTCTTAACAACATAGCTTGTCTTTATCTGGAAGAGGGGTACCAAAAGATCCAGCAGCCCGCTGTCTTGTGTGCTCGTGGTTGTGGCAAGGATGATGATCTTATTCATAACGGGTTGGCCGGTTGACGTCAGCCCGTTGGCCGCCCAAAAGTAGAGGAGGCCAAGCATCAACGTGAACAGCCCGGCGACATGATGTAGCATCCTTCAGCCCTCTTGGCTTTCATTATAGGGGGATAGGGGAGATGTCAATCTCCGTATGGCAGGTCGTTTAGCCCGTTATTCCATCTTAAATTCGTTGAGGCCAAGTTGCTTTTGATGAGGGCTTTTTATAGGGTTACCTTTCCCAAGGAAGCCATCACTTGAAGGCCTTTTTCAAAGTCGTTCCTCCCGGCGAGGCATTACGGATTCTGCTCGAGACTGCTCCGGTAGACACAGAGATGGTCCAGGCCGTTCGGGCTCGGGCGCGGGTTCTCGCCGAGGATCTCTATTCTCAGGTTGACCTCCCCCATTTTCCCCGCGCGGCCATGGACGGCTACGCGGTAAAGGCGAGAGATACCTTTGGGGCGAGCGCGAGTCAGCCTGCCTATCTGAAACTCGTCGGCACAGTGGAGATGGGGAAAGAGGTTACTCGACTGCTGGGCAAAGGGGAGGCGATGCGGATCTCCACTGGCGGGATGCTGCCGCCTGATAGCGACGGCGTGGTGATGGTCGAGTATGCCGACGAGGCGGGCGACCGCATGGTAGAGATCCATCGTGGGGTGTCGCCCTGGCAGAACACCATCCAGATCGGCGACGATATCAAGAGAGGAGAGATCGTCTTCCGGCACGGCAGGCGCCTTAGAGCCCACGATCTCGGTGCCCTTACCGGAATAGGAATATCCTCGCTCTCCGTCTATAAAAAGCCGCGTGTCGCCCTCATCTCCACCGGCGACGAGATCGTTGAGGCAGAAACGGAGCCTCTCCCTGGACAGGTGCGCAATATCAATCAGCACTCGCTTGCCGGTTTGATTGAAGAATGTGACGGAGAGCTCAAAGATTACGGCGTCATTCGAGACGAACGGATCGCTCTGCAAGGAGCCCTCAAGCGGGCACTGGAATGGAGCGATCTGGTGCTTCTCTCCGGCGGCAGCTCGGTAGGGGCAAAAGATATCGCTTTGGATGCGATTCTTTCTTTGCCGGAAGCCAGTATAGTTTTCCACGGCATCTCTGTAAGTCCGGGCAAGCCGACCCTTTTCGCCCGGGCCGCCGGAAAGCCGGTCCTGGGGCTACCCGGCTACCCTGTTTCGGCATTGGTGATTTTCGCCCTCTTTGCCGCTCCTCTGATCCGCGTGCTTGGCGGTGAGGAGGCCGCGGCCGCCTGCCGGCTTCCAAAGGCGACGCGAGCTATTCTCAAAAGCAATATTGCCTCGCAAACAGGGCGAGAGGATTATGTCCGTGTAAGCCTCGAAAGAGTTGGCAGTAGACTCTACGCTATGCCCCTCCCCAACAAATCCGGAGCTATCTTTACCCTGGTCAAGGCGGACGGTATGATCAGGATCGATCTCAACCAGGAGGGGATCGAGCAGGGAGAAGAGGTAGAGGTCATTCTATTTTAGTAATGAGTTTTGAGTTCCGAGTTTTGAGGCCGCTCCTCTTCTCCTTACTCTTTACTCATGACTCGATACTGCAAGAGCGATGGCACGCAAAAGATATCTCAAGAAAACCCCGCTCAAAGAAGCGCGCGAGCTTTTTTTGCAAAGGGTGGATCCTTCGTCCCTAAATAGCGAGACCATCCGGGTGGATCAGGCGTTGCATCGGATCACCTCTGAACCCGTTTTCGCCCGCATTTCATCGCCCCATTATCACGCGGCCGCCATGGACGGGATCTGCGTGCGGGCAGAAGATACTTTCGGGGCAACCGAGTTTGCTCCCAGGAGGCTGAGACGGGTTTCGGAAGGAATGCCGGTGGAAGGGGCTTTCGCCTACCTGGATACGGGCAACGCCCTCCCGCTCTGGGCCAATGCCGTCATCATGATCGAAAAGGTGCGACAACTGGATGATGAAACAGTGGAAATCTTTGAATCGGTTGCCCCTTGGAACCATGTGCGTCTGGTAGGAGAGGACATGGTAGCTACGGAGCTGCTGCTTCCCCGGTCGCATCGCCTCCGCCCCTATGATCTAGGCGCCCTGCTCGCCGCTGGCCATACAACGGTTCGGGTTAAGGCTCGCCCCCGAGTTGCCATCATTCCCACCGGGGATGAATTGATCGAGCCGGGAGAGGAGGTGAAGCCGGGAGCCGTCATCGATTTTAACTCCGGCGTCCTGGCAGCCTTTATTCAAGAGTGGGGCGGAGAAGCGGTGAAATTACCCAGAGTAGGGGATGATCCTGACCTGTTAAAACATGCTTTGCGAAAAGCGCTCGAACAAAACCACGTGGTCGCTATCATTGCCGGGTCCTCCGCAGGGGAGCACGACTTTACCGCCGAGATCGTCGCGGAAGAAGGGGAGCTTCTCGTCCACGGCATTGATGTCATGCCCGGGAAGCCTGCGGTATTGGGAGTCGTGGAGAGAAAACCTGTCGTGGGTGTTCCCGGTTATCCCGTATCGGCCATTGTCATCGCCCGGGAGATCCTGCAACCGGTCGTGGAAAAATTGCTCGGCTTCGCGGGGGAAGCTAGGCCGACGCTAATCGCCTCGGTCTCGAAGAAGATTCCCTCTCATCTCGGCATGGAGGAATTTATCCGCGTCACTCTGGGGCGGGTAAGAGAAAAGCTCATCGCGGTGCCTTTGGGGCGGGGGGCTGGAGTGATCACGACCATGGTACGCGCTGATGGTTTCTTGCGCATCCCCAGCTTGATCGAGGGGATCAACGCCGGGGAAGAGGTGGAGGTTGAGCTTCTGCGGTCACCCGAGGAGATCGAAAATACGATCCTTTGCACCGGCAGCCACGATCTCTCCATTGGTGTCCTCGAAGATTGCCTGAAGCGCCGTTATCCGGAATTGAAAATCGCCGCGACTAATGTGGGGAGTCTGGGCGGACTCCTCACGCTCCAGAGAGGAGAGACGCATATCGCAGGAACCCATCTTCTGGACCCCGACACCGGTACTTACAATATCCCCGACATCCAGCGCGCGATCCCTACCATTCCTGTAGTGTTGGTTCATTTAGCCCGGCGCGAGCAAGGCCTTCTCGTCCGGCAAGGGAATCCTAACGGGATTGCCGGTCTTGAGGATCTGGCCAAGCCAGGGGTTACCTTTATCAACCGGCAGCCAGGTTCGGGCACGCGGGTACTGCTCGATTTTGAGTTAAAAAAGTTGAAGATTGATCCAGCAGCGATCCGCGGCTACGAGCGCGAAGAATTTACCCATATGGCCGTCGGTGTGGCGGTTGCCAGTGGTCTGGCGGATGTTGGTCTGGGCGTACGGTCTGCGGCCAACGCCCTTGGGCTGGATTATATTCCAGTCGGGGAGGAACAGTATGATCTTCTCTTCCTGCGCTCATTTTTCGAATCGGAGAGGGGGGAAAAACTGACGGAGGTTATCCGCTCACAAAGCTTTAAGAAGGACACTGAAGCGCTGGGCGGATACCACGCCCGTTCCGCAGGAGAGGTTCTTTACCGGCAGTAAGTTGGGTTATCTTCCACAGTCAGCCGGTACCGTCAATGCGCAATTGTGACCGAGTGCCCCACTGAAGGATGATCGTTGCCTTGCGACCATATCTGAAATATAGGAAAGCAAAAAGAGCTTGACACCAAGCATGAGCCTGGAGTAAGTGTCTCTAAAAAACAACTGAACGGACTCCTTCTCCTCCTCCTCAAGAAAGTCGAGTTTATAGATGTGGCTGAAGTTTATATCAAGGAACGGTTTAACTTAAAAACCATGCCAGGCTGACCAAACCATGCACCTTAAGCGGATTTTTGCTTTGACAATGGAGAGACCCTTAGACCCTGAAAAGGTTTCGTAATTTCTGTCTTAATTTTAAGGAGGTTGATCATGGACGAAAAAAAAGGGATGGAAATGGTTCGTGAGTACAGTCTCAAGTACTACGGGAGACCCAACGAGAGGTACGAACTGTTGGGGCGCTATCTGCCGGAGGCGATGGCAAATTGGATCGAGTTGAGGAAATCGATCTTTCCGGATCCGGCGGTCGGAGGGCTTACCCTCAGGGAGAAGGAGTTGATTTGTACCGCCATAGAAATCGCCCGGCGTCAGCCGGATACAACTCTCCACGCCAAGTTAGCTATTCGGGCAGGGGCGAGCGTGAAGGATGTGGCTGAAGTGTGCGCCATCTGCATCCTTTTAGGAGGGATGATGTCCTATATCGCAACGGGTGCAAGCGCCCTCAAAGCGGCCGAAGAGGAGTATGAGAAGCTCACGAAAGAGAAGAAGTAGAGTTTTAAATGACCCAAAGGACGGGGATCCGGGAATCCTCGCCATTTGGCACGGATTGCCTTCAAGAAGAGGAGGATAAGAGATGAAATTTGGTCTATTACTTCCCCATTTCGGGGACCAGTGCACAAATGAGAGAGTGTTTGGCCACGTCCGGTGGATGGAGGAAGTGGGGTTCAACTCCGTCTGGGTGAGGGATCACCTCTCCTTTGAACCCCACGGTTTTGAAGGCAAGAGCAGCCGGCTTCTGGAAGGCTTTACAACCTTGGCGGCCATTGCGGCTCTGACAAAACGGCTCGTCCTTGGCACCGCCACCATTATCACGTTCCGCCACCCCTTGGTGACGAGTCAGCTCTATGGGACCCTTGCCTATATCGCTAATGGAAGGATCATTGCGGGGGTGGGGGCAGGGGTCTCCCGGGTTCCCCTTGATGCGGTCGGTCTCCCCTTTGAGAGGAGGGGGGTCATTGTGGAAGAGATGATCCAGATCCTCAGGCTCACCTGGACCCAGGAGCAAGCCTCTTTTCATGGGGAGTTTTTCAACTTTGATAACATAAAGATCGACCCCAAACCGGCTGCCGATACCCCCATTTACTATGGGGGCGCGGCCAATTGGTCGATTCGTCGAACCGTAAAATTCTGTGACGGCTGGCTCCCCCAGCGACTCCCTTTTAAGGTCCTGGATCGTCAAATCGCCTACCTCCGGGAGCTTGAGCAGAAGGAGGGAAAGAAGAAACCTACCGCTATCACCTATTTCCCCCTTGTGAGCATCGATCGCGACAGTGCCAGGGCCTACCGGCGTATAGGCATTGAGAGACTCGTCAAGGCTCTTGCCGAGATGATCAAGAGGACGAAGTGGAAAGGGGTGGAGGGTCGGGAAGAGGACTTGGAGGGATCTCTGATCGTCGGAAGCCCCCAGCAGTGTGTCGATCAGATTGGGAAGCTTCAGGAGCGGGGTATCGATGAGGTCGCCTTCGATCTAAGAAATACCTTCGATGAGTGGGAAGAATCGATCGAACTTCTGGCCACAGAGGTCCTGCCCCATTTTAAGAAATAGGGTCTTACTGGATGCTGGATCGTCTCGTCATTTTCGATTTAGAGGTTCCCTGAAGTCCATTTCAAAGAACGGTTTAACTTTAGAACCGTGCCAGGCTGACCAATCCATGCACCTTAGCGGATTTTTTGTCTTGACAATGGGGAGACCCTTATAACCGGAGGGATAGGGAGTCTTGTATGAACAAATCGTCCTTGAGTGAGGAGGGAATCTTATGAACGTTTTTGAGAACGTCGATCTTTTGGTGAAGAACGGAAAGCTTTACACGTCAGCGGGATTTCAAGATCTCGACATCGGGATAGCCGACGGAGAGGTAGCCTTTCTCATCAAACCGGGAACCAGTATCCGTGCGAAGAAGACAATCGATGCCAAAGACCGGCATGTGCTTCCGGGGATCATCGATTTTCATACGCACCTGAGGGACCCGGGAATGACCCATAAGGAGGATTTTGAAACAGGCACAAGGGCTGCGGCCGCAGGAGGGGTGACCATGGTCTGTCCCCAGCCTAACGTCACCCCCGTTCCCAACACCGTGGAGAACTACAGACAAGAGATAGAGACAGGCGAGAAGAAATCGCTCGTCGACTTCAATGCCATCGCCTCTCCGCTTCTTTATGAGGAGGGCTGGGTGCCGAAGCTGGCCAAGGAAGGGGCCTTATGGTTCAAGATTTTTCAGAAGTCCGGCGCCGCCTATCCCTATTCCACTATGGCCGGCACGCCTAACACGGCCCATATCTATGAGGCCTTCAAAGAGGTGGCCAAGACAGGGCTTTACTGCGCCATCCATCCCTTTGACCGTTACTTCTTTGACGAGGTTCCGAGGATAATGGAGAAACAGGGGATCCCGCTTACCCTGAATAATTACTTGCCGTTGATGCGCGCCGAAGAGAGTATGGCCGGCGCCGCTTACGAATTGTACTATCTTGCCAAGCGGGCCAAGATGAGATGGTATGCCCTTCACTGCCACCATCCGGGCTACATAGATCTCGTAAAATTGGCAAAGGAGGAAGGCAAGATCGATCTCATTGCCAGTTGCGAGTTTATGCACCTCATCTCGGGGGTGACGAGGTTCTACGACGCGAAGCGAGGAGAGTGGTTCGATTTTCCG
>Ga0209212_1005129_pt1 | contig 15818 bp, 14 predicted proteins | sample RifGroC2_FD_183996 | JGI IMG/M metagenome (GOLD analysis project Ga0209212, IMG submission 183996) | Groundwater microbial communities from Rifle, Colorado, USA - Groundwater C2 (SPAdes) (version 2) | ecosystem: Environmental > Aquatic > Deep subsurface > Groundwater | place: Rifle, Colorado...
AGTTTACCGCCGCAATTGGAGTTGAAAATTTAATAATAATAAATACAGATGATGCATTGCTCGTTTGCAGAAGAGACCACAGCCAGGACGTGCGAAAAGTGGTTGACCATCTTAAAATAAATAAACTGACGGAGCACTTGTAGGAGGTGTGAACCTTCAAGGTTAATGTACAAAAGACGACGTGTCAACCTTGAAGGTTACGGCTTATGAAAAAACTTTTAACTGAATTAGATGTTTTAAAGTTGCACCAATCGGGAGTTAAAATTATTCCTGTTGGTGAAAATGAAATTTTAACTCCTCTTGCACAGGATAAGATAAAAGATCTCGGATTAAAAATAGTTACAAAAGAAGAAGCGGCAAGAATTAACAATGCAGAAAACTTTTTAAACACATCTGTAAGATTAAAGAAAGCAGCGATTGGCAGCGACCATACCGGCTTTAAAGTAAAAAATATTCTCTCAAAAATTATTACAGAAAAAGGATTTGAAGTTATAGATGTAGGAACGTTCGATGAGAAGTCGTGTGATTATCCTGACTTTGCTTTAGCTGTTGCTGAGAAAGTACAAAGTATGAGTGTGGATTTTGGAATTATTGTGGATGCAACAGGAATTCCATCTGCTATAACGGCAAATAAATTGAAGGGAATAAGAGCCGCAACCTGCTACAACGAATTTTCAACACGAAGTGCAAGGGAACATAATAACGCAAACGTGCTTGTACTTGGTGCAAAAGCCCTGGGAGAAGAGACAATAAAATCTATTCTTGAAGTCTGGTTAAATACAAACTTCGGCGGCGGAAGGCACCAAAAAAGATTGGATAAAATCAGCGATATTGAACGAAACAGAAATTGAAAGATTTAAAAATTGAAAAATTTAAAGATTGCAAAATTTAAAGATTATTTTTCTCCAATCTTTTCCGGAAAGGATGCGTTCGGCACAATCTTGTAATCTTTCAATCTTTTAATTTTGTAATTCCCTATAAGTTTCTCATCCACGCATTTCTTAATTCGATTTCCTTTTCAGTTGCATTTTCATTTACAGAAAAAATATGATTATTCTTTCTTGCAATAAGCGTTAATTCAAGATCGATAGGCTCATCGTCTCTCAGGACAGTCATTTCAATTTTGTCTCCTATCTTATGCGTTTTACTGATCTGCGAAAATATTTTCTGAACATTTGCCATCGATAATTTTTCACCATCTACTTTATCGATTATATCACCGGCTTTCAGTATATCGCTGTAAGGAGATTCATCATCCACTTTAGCTATTATAAAATTTTCGCCATCAAACCCTACCTGGATACCCAGGCTAATCTGGCTGCTGTCGTAGCCTCCTTCTTTAACATAATTAATTCCGATCTTTTCATAATATTCTTTTAACGGAAGAGGTTCTGTACCCTTTACATACCTATTAAAAAAGTCTGCTATTTCAGGGTAGGTCATAGCAGTAAAATCACCAAAAAATGTTTTCTCATTAAATGGTTTCTTCGGTCCATATTTATGAGATAGTTCATTAATAACATCTCTTAATCCTCTTTCACCATTGGAAAGATCCAGAAGTCGGATATCTAATAGCGCTGCAACAACAGCTCCTTTCATATAGATATTAATATATTGATCGTGCAGATCCACTGCGTTCACACCAAGATAAGTTAAGCTAATGCTATCGGGAAAATTATCAGAGTACATAATTTTTCTGTGAAGATCATTTAAATAATCTTCAAGTGTAGTTATGGAATCTCTCAATATTAAAATATGGGAAGCCCATTCTGTAACTCCTTCATAAAGCCAGAGATGCTGAGACATAACAGGTTTTTCGAAATTAAATTTTTCAACTAATTCACTATGGATATTTAAAGGGGTAACAATGTGGAAAAATTCGTGAGCCACAGTTTCCCTTATACTTTGTTTCAGTCTTTCGGTAAGAGAATCTTCTTTATAAATATATTCGGAACTATAAGAGTGTTCCCATGCGCCATGGGAAACATCCTGAAAATGGAAGAGAAAAGTGTAATCATCTACAGGCAAACCTTTTGTAAAATCATCTTCCGCTTTTAAAATATCTTCTATCAAACCTAGAATATCGGAAGATTTTATTAATCCTGTTTTGGAATAAGTAAAAACATCTACTTTTGTTTCAGAAACGGTGGTAGATTCTCTTGTAAGATTTCCAAGCAAGATAGGGGAGTCAACGATATGGTCATAAGTTTCGGCTTCGTAATAGCCGTCATCGTTTAGCTTAAGTGCAGTTCCGGCAAGCCAGTCGTCGGGATAATCAATTTTAACAAGTATCGGTTCAGACTGCATACCGTGGAAATATCCGAATAAACAATGACCATTAATAAGAACGTTGTCATCTTCGATATTAGAGCCACCCATCCTGTAAACATAATCGCTGTCAACCGGAGTATCCCAGGTATCCTCGATTTCATAAATAATTTTTTCAACATTTTCGGGCTGGCTTATAGACCATTGGTTCAACGATTCCTGTTTTGTTTCTATTTCATTTCCATCCTTGTCATAAGCTTGAAATGATCTGACAAATCTTCCTAAATCCATTCTTTCATAAGTGCCCGGTGCTGTTGAAGCAAACTGGTAAATCCTGTTTTCTTCGGAAAGCTTTTGAGGTAAAAGTGTAACAGTAAAAATATCATTGCCTCTGTCGTTCAGGTCCAAATAAAATTTTTGCTGTGCTAAAGAAGGTATAGCTGAGAACAGAAAAAGGAACAAGATAAAGGAAAATTTGGTTTTCATTGTTTATCCCAAATAAAAAATAGATTTAATGGTTGAATTTAATTTATAAATAATTTGTTATTGTTCAAGAAATGATAAAAGAACAAATGGGTTGATGAAAGGTTCTCAAATAACGTCCGGGAGCCTATTAAACATCAGGTAGTGGTACATTTTGGAAAGGATAAAAATTAGTTAAGAATTATCTTTTGACTTCATAGGGATGCGAGGTGCATCTTCTAAATATTTAATTCCTAATTCTTGGACAAGTTTAGGAATTAGTGGTTCATCAAATCTCCTTGTTAAGGCTCTGTTGATAATAAATTCTGACAAATCAAGCTTATCCCCTATTCTCTTATTTATATAGTTTAATAAGTCTCTTTCATTTGCTGGTCTTTCTGCTAAGATATTTTTTAAATTAATTTTTATCCAATCTGTAGCATAAGGATAAAATATTGCAGTCGGTAACAATAATTCAGAGGCTAATTGCTTAGCCTGTTTCTCAATAACTTGATGAGTAGACTCAGAAGTATTTTTATCCAAACTTAAACGGTCTTCTGGGCTTTCAATTTGTTTAAATATATCCGCATGAATAATAATATGTGCAAGTTCTTCAGCTATAGTGAACTGACTGGATTTTATCTGATACTGATAATGATATGAGTCTATATAAATCTCAAACCTATCTTTTTCTTTGTTAAACCAAGCAGTCCCCTTACAATCAAATTCGTTTCTTAATTCTTGAAATGTTTCAACGGGATGTTCTGTATTAAAAGCTAATATTTCAACATTTACAGGGACAATATTCCTAAAAAAATTATTTTGCTTTAAAAACTTCTCTGCTATTTCCTTGAATTCATCAGATGACATTCGAGGCAAAAGTGGGACTTTAATATCTTTCATTAATAAATTTTATAAGCTCCTGCAATTTCTCATTAGTGAGTTTCTTATTTGAGACTGTTCGTAAAAACATAGGGAATCCGTCTACTTTATGAATCTGTTCTGCAATATCAGTTGGGAACTTTTTGTTGTCTATAGAAGCTTGATCTTTCATTTTTTGTGATTGCTTGGTATCTAATTCCAATGCTATATTAATAGCATCTAATAACTCGTCATCCTGAGGAGGCTTAATTGTTTCTCTTTCAACCCTTGATAAATAAGCATTGTCTATATCAGTTCTTGTTGATAGTTCCCTAAGAGTCATTTCTTTTTCGACTCTTATTTGTCTCAGCATATTTCCATACGCCATAAATATACCTCTTTTGTAGTTTTATTACAAATCCTTGTAATTTTACTACAAACCTATAATATTGTCTGAAAACGTTCAAGTTATACTGTATATTTATTTATTGGTTACTGACACCGATACTATTTCCAAGAATCTTGAAATTTTTCTTGGCTATAACTCATTATATCATATATAGTTGGTAAATATTTTTGTTTAAGTATTGTTTTTTCTTGATTTTTTTGGGAAACTAAATTATATTAGCAGTCAATTAACATAAACACGGAGAAATTTAAATGTCCACAGATATTAAATCAGCAATAGAATCCCTTTATTCCGAAATGGGGACAATTAACAATAGACTTAATGAAATTAAAAAATCAATAAATGCCCTTAGCGTTTTGATTGGAGAAGAAGCTCCATTTTCCAATGCCGAAATATCTTCCATTGGTTATACTACAAATATAAGACCTGACCAGTTTTTCGGTAAAGGATTAGCTACTGCTGTTAAGGAGTATTTAAAAATTAGAGGAAGAGCATCTACAGTGCAGGAAATATATGAAGCTTTAAAAACAGGTGGTTATGAGTTTACAGGAAGTAGAGCAGAAAATATTTTACAAAGGAATTTAGCTATTTCATTGTCCAAAAACTCAAACGATTTTGTTTATGTAAAAAGTAGTAACTCTTATGGATTGTGGGAGTTTTACCCCGAAAAACAGAGAGAAAAGAAAAAACCAAAAGTGACTACTTTAAAAGGAAATTCTGAAGATGAATCCGAAAATAAAGAAGGCAACCCGTAACCGCCAAAGTTCAAGTTGCCTAATTATAAACTAAATGTGAAAGGAAGGGTGTATGAGTAAAGTGCTTAAACTAATAACATAACACCCGCTTTTTTAGCGGGTTCAAAGATGCTACTAACATCAATGAACCCTAATTAACAGCCTGTGGTGAGACAGACTATCAACCTAACCAAAAATAACTCATTACAGTCACTTTATCAACCGAAAAAAGAGAGCTTGTAATGAATCAGTTATCATACGAAAAGAAAATTCAAATCTTAAACGCACTTGTAGAGGGGAACTCACTCAGAAGTATTACTCGAATGTTAGACGTTCATAGAACCACTGTAATGCGTGTTTTAATCGAAGCTGGGGACTTAGCCAGAACTTTATTAAATGAAAGAGTCAGAAACCTTAAATGTAACTATGTACAATGTGATGAAATTTGGGGATAGTTAAAAAGAAACAGAAACAATGCACAACTTTAGAAAAGAGACAGGGCGAAGTAGGCGACCAATATATTTACGTGGCAATGGATTCAGAGACAAAGCTTGTCATTTCCTACAAGTTAGGCAAAAGAGATTTAGATAATACAATCGAATTTATGAGAGACTTGAGCCATAGAGTAACAAACCGCTTTCAACTTTCAACTGATTCTTTTCGTGCTTATTCCTTTGCAGTTGATTTAATCTTAGGTAGTAAAGTTGACTATGCACAACTTCATAAAATCTATGCTGAAACTTATGAAGGCGAAAAACGTTATTCTCCGGCTCGTATAATACGTGTTGAAACAAAACCTGTTTTGGGTAATCCCGAACCTACAAGAATTAGTACCTCACACGTTGAGAGACAAAATTTAACAATGCGTATGCAAATGAGAAGATTAACAAGATTAACCAATGCTTTTAGTAAAAAACTCTACAATTTACAGTGTGCAGTTGATTTGCATTTCTTTTATTATAATTTTATGCGGGTTCATCAGACTTTGAGGGTTACACCTGCAAGTCTATTTGGAGTTGGGAAAACTTGTTGGGAATAGCTGAAAGAAGAAAGGTCGCTTAATCTTTTAAGAAAGGAAGATTACTTAAAAAAAAGTAATAGAGATAGAGTAAAAAAATAGCCAATAAAAATAGGACAAACTTAAACCATTGAACTTTTTCCATAAATCCAAGAAGAAGGCACAAAAGACCAGCAACCCCACAAACCAAACTGATAAGAAAAAATATAAGATTCTTATATGGTGGCAAAGTATTGAGAGAGGAAACAAAATACAAATTGTTTTGGTTATTCTTAACATAGTAATGGTGGGCGCTTTCATTATTTTTAGCCAAAAGCAAATTTATAAAACTAAAGAAGCTCTTAAATTGACAAGGGAAAGTATTAATCTCGCTAAAGAAAATGCGAGAACTGAATTGAGAGCTTATATAATAACTCAAATCGATTCTATAGAAGCTCTCAATGATACGTTTATTATATTTCTGAGTGAAATAAACGTAGGGAAAACACCCACCTATAAATTGCGAAAAAATGTAATATTTAATACCACCGAATTTGTTGATAGTGAGTGGGTTAAATTGGAAAAACTTCCCAAAACCACTATCGATATTGGGGGAAGTGTCCATCAAGCCTCTCAAAACTTTTATCCCTATAAAGAAATATCCCCTACTCCACAATTTATTAAAAAGACTTTTTTATGCCCGGAAATTCACAATATATATGGCTGTTTGTGTTGAATATAGGGACTTCTGGGGGGATATTCACCACACTCACTCTTATTGGGGTATAACACCCAATACAATAATCACTATGAATAAATATAATGATTCCAATTAATATTAAAATCCAAAGTGTACCACTACCAAACATCATTCCATCATTTTTGTTATTTTATCTTCTAAAATTTCCGGAGGCTTTTTTGGAAGAGAATACACAGCCTGTCTCGCCAATGGCGAGCCAAGGCGGGCAGGATATAAATATACTCATCAAAAGACGTTACGAAGAACTTGAAGAGCTTAAGGCAAAAGGCGTAGAACAATTTGCATATTCTTTTAATGTCAACTCAGATTCGGATGATATAAAGAAGAACTATACTGAAGACACAAAAAGAGAAGTATCCATCGCCGGAAGAATTATGGCTATCCGAAGAATGGGTAAAGCTTCTTTCGCTCATATACAGGATGATAAAGGAAAAATCCAGACCTATTTGAAGAAAGATGAACTCGGAGAGATCTATGATGCTTTCAGGTTAATGGATATTGGCGATATAATTGGCGTGGAAGGATTCGTATTCAAAACCAAAACAGGAGAAATTTCGGTTCACGCAACTTCGCTCAAGCTTCTTACCAAATCGTTAAGACCTTTGCCTATTCCCAAAGAAACTACAGATGAACAGGGAAACAAGGTTATTCACGATCAGTTTGTAGATAAAGAATTAAGATACCGCCAGCGTTACGTTGACCTTGTTGTTAATCCAAAAGTAAAAGATGTTTTTATTAAGAGAAGTAAAATCATTTCTTCAATCCGTTCATTTCTCGATTCGAACAGATATCTCGAAGTAGAAACCCCTGCACTTCAGCCGATTTACGGAGGAGCTGCAGCAAAGCCTTTTATTACACATCACAATGCACTCGATACAAAACTTTATTTGAGAATTGCCGATGAACTGTATTTAAAAAGATTAATCGTCGGCGGTTTTAACGGGGTTTATGAGATCAGTAAAGATTTCCGTAATGAAGGAATGGACAGAACTCACAATCCCGAATTTACAATGATGGAATTGTATGTTTCTTACAAAGATTATGAATGGATGATGAATTTTGTCGAAGCAATGCTCGAGAAAGTTTGTCTCGAAGTTAAAGGTAAACTTGAGATTATATGTGAAGGAAAAGCTATAAACCTCTCACGCCCCTGGAAAAGAATTTCAATGGTTGAAGCATTAAAAGAAAAAACCGGGTTGGATATTTTAACGGCTAAATATGATCAGCTAAAAAGTTATGCAATTGATAACGGTATAGAAGTTAAGCAGGGAAAGCCAAAGCAAGTTGATGAGATTTTTAGTGAATTAATCCAGCCGGAACTTATACAGCCTACATTTATAGTAGATTATCCTGTAGAACTTTCACCCCTTGCAAAACAGCACAGGTCAAAACCGGGACTTGTTGAAAGGTTTGAAGGTTATGTCGGTGGAAGAGAAATCTGTAATGCATTCAGTGAGCTTAATGACCCGATTGACCAGAGAAAAAGATTCGAGGGGCAATCAAAACTTCGTGAAGAAGGAGATGAGGAAGCTCACCAGGTTGACGAAGACTTTTTACGTGCACTTGAATATGGTATGCCGCCAACAGCAGGGCTTGGAGTTGGAATTGACAGGCTTGTAATGCTTTTAACAGACCAATCGTCAATCAGGGATGTTATATTTTTTCCCCAAATGAAGCCTGAAATAAAAGGTTAACCGGAGAAAGTTTAGTGCCTGACAAAACTTAACCAACCTGAATAACTTCATACTTATTATATTTGAGCAATGAAAATTTTTAAGACAGGATTAACTTTCTTATTATTATTTTGTATAATGGCTTACCCGCAGTCAAAATCCGATTCAACTGATTTTATAAAAGAAAGAAAATACATCAAGCTGGAGTTAAAAAAAGAAATTAACGATTCTTTTAAGCCGAACACTTATAGCCTTTCCAGTTACGATTACGATCCGCTTAAAACTGAAATTGATTATACTGTTCTTACCGGGCTTGGAGTTGTTTATCTCGGCACAGGAATAGGTGTTCATATATATCAGAGAAACGCCTGGTGGAAAGATAACCGGACAGGCTTTCATTTCCAGAATGACTGGGAATATGCATTGTGGAGCGATAAGATTGGGCATTTTTATGCAGCCACTCTTTTGGTGCACGCTTTTTCTGCAGGATTGGAAGCTGCAAATTTTCAAACCGAAGATGCAATGATATACGGAACAATAACTGCTCTTGCATTTCAGTACTATGTTGAAATAGAGGATGGCTTTGGAAGTAACTGGGGATTCAGCCCCGGAGATGCTATTTCTAATACACTCGGAGCAGGCTATGCACTGGCTCAATTCTATTTCCCTTATCTTCAGAATTTTCAATTTAAGTACAGTTATTTTCCTTCCGCAAAGATGAGAAACGGCGAACATAAAGGAAATATCTTCGATGATTATGAAGGACAAAGACATTGGTTGTCGTTCAATATGAAGAATCTTCTTCCTGATGACATCTCGAATATCTGGCCTGCTTTTTTAAATCTTGCGGTCGGGATGGGTTCAAAGGATTTAGATGGTATCGGGGGCGGAAGAAGCGAAATCTTTATAGCCCTGGATTTTAATGTTCTCGAACTTCCTTTGCATGGAAAAGTGGGTAACTTCGTTAAAAACACTTTAAACTATTTTCATTTACCAATGCCGGCACTCAGGGTATCTCCCGACTCGGCTTTTTTTGTCTTTCTTTTTTGATGGAGAATTTTTGAAATACAGCATTATAATCCCGACTCTTAACGAGGAAAAGCTGCTTCCCAATCTTCTTGAGCAACTAAATAAATCGTCGGTTAAAGAAAAGTATGATTTTGAAATAATAATTTCGGATGGCGGCAGCAGCGATAAAACCGTTGAGATAGCCCGTACTTATTCCGATATTGTTAAAGTTTATGTTGATAAAGAAAAGCAAAATATTGCAAAGGGAAGAAATGAGGGCTTTCGCTTTTCAAAAGGGGAGATTCTAATTTTTCTGAATGCCGATGTGCTTTTGGAAGATGCAGAAAAATTCTTTGCTTATATTGAAAAACATTTTGTTAATTCTGGTTACGCAGCAATGACATGCAAAGTAAAAGTATTCAAAGATGAAGAAAAACTTTCTGATATGATTTTTCACTCGTTATATAATAGTTATTTTTACATGTTGAACTTAACCGGTGTTGGTATGGGAAGAGGTGAATGCCAGGTTATTAAAAGAAAATATTTTGAGCTTGTCGAAGGGAATAATATAAATCTCGATGCAGGAGAAGATTTTGATCTTTTTAAAAGAATAAGAAAGCATGGCAATATCTTGTTTGCAAACAATCTTTGTATTTATGAATCACCGCGCAGGTACAGGAAGTTAGGATATAGCGGTGTAACCTGGTCGTGGATAAAAAATTCAATTTCAATTATTTTTAGGAATAGATCACTTTCTAAAGAATGGGAACAGGTTAGGTAAGATGGAAGATGGAAAATGGCAGACGTCAGATGTAGTTTAACAATAAATGACTGCGAAGCGAATGACCATTGAATGACTAATGACAATTGAATGACCAATGACCATTGAATGACTAATGACCATTAACCAATGTCTAATTAACAATTATGAATATGCTAAAAAAAATTTTACTTCTTTTCACCATTACACCTTCAATTCTTTTATCACAAGCAGAATATGTGAGTTCTGAGAATCCTGTATACAATTTTCTAAACAGGATGGAGACACTTCAGATTATCCAAAACTATAACCCTTTCGAACAACCAAAAACGAGGAGAGAAATTGGGGATTATTTGAAAGATGTAATTGCTCACGAACAGCAGCTCGATATGGTAGATCAGAAAATACTTGGAGATCTTGAAATTGAATTTGAGTATGAAATTTACGGAACTTTAAAATCATCGGAATCACTCATTGGAGATGGTTCATACTATCCATTCAACCAGAATGAAAGATATTTATACTTTTACGATGAACCGCAGAAAGCAAATCTTTTTATAAACCTGATTTTTGATGGAGAATTAATTTTTAGAAATAACTCCGGCTTAAATGAAAACTCTTCTACTACATTAGGTTTATTGGGCGGTGAAATCAGGGGTACTTTTTTGCAGAAGTTCGGATTTTTTATGAGAGGCTACCAGGGACAGGTTTTTGGCAACAGGCAAACAGCAAGATTAAAAAAAGAAGTTTTAAATAATTACAAATATAATCTTGAACCCGACGAGGGTTTCTTTGATGAAACATCCGGGTATATGTCCGCAGATTTCGATTTAATTAAATTAAAACTGGGAAGAGACAGGTTAAAAATTGGTCACGGGATAATCAGACCTTTATTAAACGATAACTCACCCATGTTTGACTATTTATCACTTAACCTGAGATATAAATTTTTTAGCTTCTCTTATTTTCATGGGAAGATCCTGGGAGATATATTTTTTGATGCTGACAGTATTACAGACGGATCAAATATTGTAACTGAAAAATATATAGGATATCACAGATTAGCTTTTGATATTTCGCCGGATGTTAGTTTCGGGCTTGGTGAGATAATTATTTATGGCGAGAGGGGAATCGATCTTTCTTATCTTAATCCTTTTGCTTTTTATAAATCCGTCGAGCATTCAAACCAGGATCGTGACAATTCGATACTTTTCTTCGATTTAAATACAAAACCGTTAAAGGGATTAAAAGTTTTCGGCACGCTGCTTTTGGATGATATATCTTTCGGTAAAATAGGAACGGGATGGTGGGGCAATCAAACATTAATTCACACGGGAATATATTCTGCTAATCTTTATGAAATTGCCCCAATAGATTTAAACATCGAGTATTTAAGAGTTGAACCATATACATTCACTCACAGGCTTTCGAGAAACAGTTATACACATTTTAATTATAACCCCGGAGTGAATATACAACCCAATAGTGAATTGTTTTTTACTCAAATAAATTATAGGTTTAATCACAGGTTGAGTTTTGCAACATCTTACAGTTATACAAATCATGGAGCGAACCCGCTGAATCCTGACGGCAGTATTAATGTAAATGTTGGCGGTAATATAAACTTTGGTCACAGGCTCAGTGATTCGGAATCAGTTAAATTTTTAGATGGTGATATGGAATATATTAGAGAATTTTCGGCTTCGTTTTTGTATGAGCCGTTTAATCAGATGTTTTTGATATTTAAACTAATTCACATGAATAACTCGTTGCAAAATTCTGTTCAACAAAAAGAAACACAGATATTTTTAACAGCGTCCGTTAGAATTTAATTCCAACAGGAGTATGAAATGTTTAACAAATTCAGGTTTTCTCTTTTTGCAGTTGTTTTAACGATAGGAATAGTTTTAGGAACGCAGATAGGGAAAATTTTCCCGGGTGATAATCTCAGAGACAGCATCATTAAATTTAATGATGTTCTCACTTTAACGGAAAAATATTATGTCGAAGAAGTCGACACCCAGGCGCTGGTTGAAGCGGCAATTAATGGAATGCTTAATAAGCTCGATCCTCATTCAATTTATATCCCTGCCAAACAATTAGAATCGGTTGAAGAAAGTTTTAGAGGAGATTTTGAAGGGATAGGCATTGAATTCCAGGTTGTTAATGATACACTAACTGTAGTATCACCAATAAGCGGAGGTCCGAGCGAAGCTTTGGGAATTCAATCCGGTGACAGGATAATTAAAATCGATGGTAAAGATGCTTTGGGTTTATCCAATGAAGATGTAAGAGGAAAACTCCGTGGCAAAAAAGGAACCAAGGTTAATGTTTCAATATTCAGAAATGGTGTGAAAGATCTTATTGAATATGAAATTGTTAGGGATAAGATTCCGCTTTATTCTGTTGACACACATTTTATGATGGATAATAAAACCGGATATGTAACTGTATCGAGGTTTTCCGAAACGACATATAATGAATTATCTGAAGCTCTTAATGACCTGAAAAAAAGCGGGATGCAGCAGCTAATTGTTGACTTAAGAGGTAATCCCGGAGGATATTTGAACCAGGCATTCCAGATAGCAGATATTTTTATTGATGGAGAGAAGAAGATTGTTTATACAAAAGGGAGAAGATCTGAATTTAATGAAGAATATTTTGCTTCAAAGTCTTCACCTTTTGAAAAGATTCCATTAATTATTCTTATAAATGAAGGGAGTGCATCTGCAAGTGAAATAGTAGCCGGTGCTGTACAGGATTGGGATAGGGGATTAATTGTCGGTGAAACCACATTCGGGAAAGGACTCGTTCAGAGGCAATTCGATCTTCCAGATAATTCTGCCATCAGGTTAACTATTTCGGAATATTATACCCCTTCCGGCAGATTAATTCAAAGAGACTATAAAGAAAAGAAAAATAAAGATGAATATTATTCCGAAGTAAATGAACGGGAAGAGCAGGAAGGTGATAATATTAATCATGAAGCAGAAACCGATTCCACGAAACCTGTTTATAAAACAAGCGGGGGAAGAATTGTTTATGGCGGAGGAGGAATTTCTCCCGATTATATTATCAAATCGGGTAAGATAACAGAGTACACGACTAATCTTTTAAGAAATAATATCTTTTATCAATTCGTTCTTTCCTATCTCGATCAGAATTCTGAAACAACTAAAAAAGAGTATGGGAATGATTTACAAAAATTTAATAATGAGTTCGAAATAAATGATAAGCTGGAAAAAAGCTTCATCACATTTGCCGGCAACAAAAACGTAGAGTTCAATTCTGAAAACTATCAAACGGACAGAGGTTATATTCTTGCAAGACTCAAAGCACAAATAGCGAGAAATTTCTGGAAGAACGAAGGCTGGTATTCGGTTCTTTTTAAAGAAGATAACCAGGTAGCAAAAGCTCTTACTCTGTTTAATGAAGCTAAAGATTTAGCCAAATTAAAATGAAGCACCTTTTGAAATTTCAAATTGTGTTTATCACTCTGTTTCTTTCTTTAGTACCTCAATACAATAATTCGAAAACAGAAATTGAGTCGGGGGGTTTTTCTAAAAAAAGCCTGGCTGTAGGCGAGGAGCTTACTTATCTCGTCACTTATTCTTTTATGGAGTTAGGTGAAGTAAGAATTAAGATACGTGATAAGAAAGAAGTAAACGGGAAAACATATTACAGTACAATAGCATATATAGATTCTTACCCGGGAATACCGTTTGTTAATATACACCAGACTTATGAAAGCAATGTGAGCAGCCTGCCTGACCTGTCTGCCGACAAGGCAGGCGATTATTATTCATATTTCTTCAGAGGAGTTAATAAAGAAGCAGAACCTTTCACATATACCGATTATTATTTTGATTATGAAAAAAATAAAGTTAGAGTAAAGAAAGGAAGATTTAGTCCTGCAAAAATCTGGACGGACAGTGTAGGAAGCATAAACAAGTTTTACCAGGACGGGCTGTCCATTTTCTTTTATGCAAGAATGAATTGCGGGCAAAACAAATCTGTCGACGTGCCTTGTTTAGTAGCAGAAAAAAAAGTTTTCACAAAAATTAATTTTTATAATGAAATAAACGATGTATCGATAGACGCGGTTGACTATGATATTGAATGCGTTCGTCTTGACGGTGAAATGGATTTTATTAGTATTTTCGGGCTCACCGGACACTTTGAGGGCTGGTTCACAAACGATGAAGCTTCTATTCCTGTTGTAGCAAAGATGAAAGTTATAATTGGTAATATCACACTCGAACTTGTGAGCTGGAAACGGGAAGGCTGGCAGCCGCCAAAGTTTAAAGACTAAAAAATATCTCCTTTTATATTCTTATTACTTTTTTAGTATTCGTTCCACGAATACTTTAAGAACATTTCTATTGACTTCTTAAAATTAAATTAGCAATTTTGCATTAGGTTATAAACTGAAAGGGGTGGTAGTCAATGGGATTTCCAAATATTATTTCTACACAAGTAATTTCGCTTATTTTTAATCTCCACCTGAATTTTATTTATTGCATTAAAGAAACAAAACCATAAAAACTCATAATAAAATTAATTAGATTTTAAGATGTATTGCTAAAATGAAATAATTGGAAAACTCTTTATGAGAAATGGAGTTACGATTATGAGTAAGATTAAGAGAACCCTTTGCCATCTGCCCCTTGCCTTCTGGCTTTTCACATTTTCCATCTTCCATCAACCATCTTCCATCGCAGAAATCCGCTACGTCTCTCACACCGGCAGCAACACGCCACCCTATACAAGCTGGGAAACTGCAGCCGACAGCATACAGAAGTGCATTAACATTAGCAGCTTTGGAGATACTATCTACGTTGCAAACGGAGTGTATGATACAAGGTTTAACACTCATAGGTGCAGGAATTGATAGCTGCATTGTAGATACTCGTGCATTCGCAACCGGAGATTTCTACTCCATACAGGTATCGGATAGCTGTTTCATTAAGGGTTTTTGTATTCTTGTATCTAATGATCCAGACATAGGAGCTGGGCTTAGAGGTGTCGGACAAACTGGTTTGATTACGGCAAATAAAGTTATGTTTGGGAATGTTGGTATTAATTTAAGGGATTCAGATATAGAAATCTATAATAATATATGTTTGAACAATAGAACGGGAATACTTACATCTAATTCAAGTTCTTTAATTAAAAAAAATACAATCACATTGAATAATTCCGGCATACGTATCAGTTCATTTGATTTCAGTTATACACCCATCATTGACTCAAATTATATTGAAACAGTTGGCGATGGTATAAAAATTTCTTTTGGGACAAAATCAACAATAACAAACAACACAATTATATTAAAACAGCCAAATGCCATAGGATATATTATAGCTGGAGGTGCTGATACAGTTAAAATATCTAATAATTCGGTTATTGCAGAAACCGGTACAACTGGATTTAGTAATAACCTTGTCCCAACCTTTCAGTACAATAATTACTTAACAGGCAATTTTGATGATATGTGGCAAGAGCAAGGGGTAATAAATGCTTGGGACAATAATATTATTAAAAATAATGTAATTACAAATGCCGGAAGAGGAATAAAAAAAGAGACTAATAATAATCCTACAATACAGTACAACAATAGCTGGAATAACAAGGTTAATTACTTAGAATTTATTCCGGATACTACCAATCTTTCAGTTGACCCTATGATAGTAAATGGTGACTCTACTAAAGAGGAATTGGATTTTCACCTGCAAATGTTTTCGCCTTTAATAGACGCAGGCGATCCGACTACCCTAGATAAAGATAGTTCAAGCAGCGACATAGGGTTATACGGAGGTCCATTTGGGGAAAGTTATACATACCATGATTTGGCACCCCTCCCACCACGTAACCTTAACAGTAGTT
>Ga0209212_1005130_pt1 | contig 15815 bp, 11 predicted proteins | sample RifGroC2_FD_183996 | JGI IMG/M metagenome (GOLD analysis project Ga0209212, IMG submission 183996) | Groundwater microbial communities from Rifle, Colorado, USA - Groundwater C2 (SPAdes) (version 2) | ecosystem: Environmental > Aquatic > Deep subsurface > Groundwater | place: Rifle, Colorado...
GGGAGTTCAAGGCCAGCATGGCGAGCCGGCAGTACTCCGTGGTAAGCGCCATGGCGGGAGAGCTTGACGACAGGATCGCCGTGGCACAGCGGGAACTGGTCGCCGTAGCCAACAGCATACCGCCGGCGCTGGCCGGCGACCCGCGAGCCATGCAGCGCTTCCTCGACGGCCGCCTCGATCTGCACCAGATGTTCAGCGACGGCGCCGGCTTTTTCAGCGCCAAGGGGGTGCTGCTCGCCTACGCCCCGGGGCAGAGTCCCTTCATCGGCATGGACTTCTCGGCGCGCGAATTCGTGGTGCGGACCGTGGGGGCCGGCAAGCCGTACATCTCGGAGCCTTTCCCCTCCCTCAAAGGGGAAGGAAACCCGGTGGTGATGTTCACCGCTCCGGTACTCGGCAAGGGCGGGGAGGTTACCGGCATGCTCGGCGGCAGGGTGAACCTCCTGGAGGAGAACTTCCTGGGACGGCTGGCGCGCCTGAACGTCGGGGCGGGGGGGAACTTCTTCCTGTTCAACAAGCAAAGGCAGATGCTCGTGCACCGGGACCTGGAGAAGCTTCCCGCGGCGGTGCTGGCCCAGGGGCGCAGCGAACTTCTGGACCGGGCCATCGCCGGCTACCAGGGGAGCGGCGAGGCGGTGGGACCCGCCGGCATTGCAGCGCTTTACTCGTTCAAGAAGCTCGGCTCCACAGACTGGATACTCGCGGCCGAGCTTCCCCTCTCGGAGGCCTACGCGCCGATCGACCGGGCGCGCAGGCTGGTTTGCTACAGCCTCTCGCTGATGGTTCCGCTGGCGCTTCTGGCCGTCTGGTTCTTCGTCGGGCACCTGACCGCGCCGCTTCTGCTGTTCGCCGGCCGCGTCCGGGAGATGGGGGGAGAGTGCACCCGGTACCGGTCGATTCCGGTCAACAGCAGCGACGAGATCGGCGGGCTGGTGCAGGCGTTCAACTCGATGATGCAGGAGCTGGTCAGCCAGAGACGGCTGCTGGAAAACGAGAAGGGGTTCGCCGTTCAGCTGCTGCAGAACTCGGCGGTGCCGTGCTACGTGATAGACGCGGAACACCGCATCATCATCTGGAACAGGGCCTGCGAGGAACTGACCGGTGTCAGCGCGGAGCAGCAGATCGGAGGGATGGAGCCCTGGCGGGGCTTCTACGAGACGCCGCGCCGGGTGCTGGCCGACGTCGTGGTGGACGGCACGCTGCACGAGATGGCGGACCTCTACGAATGCTACGCCGACTCGGCGTTGATCCCGGAGGGGTTGCGGGCGGAGGGGTGGTACCGTATCAAGGGGAAGCAGAGGTACCTCTGCTTCGACGCGGCGCCGATCAGGGACGCCGACGGGCGGGTGATCGCGGCGATCGAGACGCTGCAGGATGTCACGCTGCGGGCCACTACCGAGGAGCAGCTGCGGGGGATGGTGGCCGCGATCGGCGAGAGCGAGGAGCGGTTCCGGCGCCTGGTCGAACTCTCACTGGACGGCATCGCGATACTGGTCGATCGCCGCTTCGTCTTCATCAACCCGGCGGGATGCGAGATGCTGGGGTGCACCACGCCGGACCAGCTGATCGACCGGCCGATGCTGGAGTTCATCCACCGGGAGTCCGAAGACCTCTTCAGGGAGCAGGTGAGCTACGCCGAGCAAAGCAGCGCGGCCGCCCCCTGGATCGAGGAGCGGCTGTTAAGGAGTGACCGGACGGCGGTCGAGGTGGAACTCGGGGTGGGTCCCTTCGTGTTCCGGGGCGAAAACGCGCTGGAGGTGATCTTTCGCGACATCACAGAGCGCAAGCTGGCGAAGGCGAGGCTGGAGACCCTGGCGCACTACGACTCGCTCACCTCGCTGCCGAACCGGGTGCTTTTCTTCGACCGGCTGCGCCACGCCGTCAGCGAGGCGCAGCGCCACCAGCACCCCCTGGCCCTGATGTTCCTGGACCTTGACTCTTTCAAGCAGATAAACGACACCATGGGGCATGCCGCCGGGGACGCCGTGCTGGTGGAGGCGGGGCACAGGCTCAGGGAGTGCGTGCGCGCCTGCGACATGGTCGCCCGCATGGGGGGGGACGAGTTCACCATCATCCTGACCAAGATGGCGGACCAGCACGATGCGGCAGTGGTCGCCGAGAGGATCATCGAGTCGTTCGCTCTCCCCTTCATGGTTGACGGGGAGAGCGCCAGCGTCGGGGTGAGTATCGGGATCTGCATCTATCCCGTCTGCGACACGGACCTGGACGGCATGGTCCGGCATGCGGATCTCGCCATGTACCGGGCCAAGCAGGACGGCAAGAACGTCTACCGCTTCTACGGCAAAAACGTTGAGAGATGAGCAAGAGCGTTGAGAGAGACCTCGTCCCTCAACCCTCATCCCTCAACCGAATTTTTACAGCCTCAGATTCTCGACGGCGGCCTCGTCCAGCGCGTTCGTCGTTTGAAGCTCCAGCTCCACGGCGTCGCGCAGCACGGTGAGGCCGGCCGCTATGCCGGCTTCGGCCTTCGTGTAACGGAGCAGTATCTGCCCGGCCCGCTCCAGCATCGGATCGGAACTCTCCCCCAGCACCGCCGCCAGTGGGCTCGGCCCGCCGCTCCAGCGCACGGTCGCCTCGCCGATCTGTACGGAGCGCTCCAGGAGTTCGTTTTCCACCTCGTTCCTGCCGATGATCACCTTGGTCCTCTCGCCGATCCGGAAGTGCCGCCCCAGCTTCAGGAGCCGGAAGTCCCGCAGGTTCAGCTCGTCGGAGTGGTCGAAGACGTCGCGCACCTTGCCGACGAAGGAGGGATCGGTCAAAAGGCAGCCGCCGGCAGGGCAGGGGTAGTTCTTCACGTCCAGCTCCGCCGCAAGTTCGAACTGCTCCTTTCTGGAGCGCCCCTGGATGGAGAGGAGCTTGTCACGGTCGACCCACCCCTCCGTCTCGGGGATGGTCGGCTTGAAATGCTTGGCCGAGAGCGGGCGCAAAAGGAGCCCCTCCAGCCCGCTCTCCTTCTCGATGACCCGCAGCGTGTCGCGGCGCTGGCTCATCGGGCGCTGCCCCAGCACCTCGCCGGTGAAGACGAAATCGGCGCCGGTCTCCAGCATGTACTCCTTGGCCTTCTTGAGCAGGAAGATGCGGCAGTCGATGCAGGGGTTCATCCCCTTGCCGTAGCCGTGCTTGGGGTTTCTCAGGAGTTCTAGGTAGTCGATCCCCTTGTGCATCACCTTGATCGGGATCTTGAATTCCTCCGCCACCCGGACCGCCTCCGATTTACAGCCGGCGTTCTTGCCGGTGCAGGTGCAAAAGGGGGAGGTGAAGTTGAGCGCCTCGACGGTTATCCCCTGGTCCAGGAGCACCTTTACCGCCAGTGTGGAATCAAGCCCCCCGGAGAGCAGGGCTATCGCTTTTCGTTGCATCATGGTTCTCCTGTGGAAGCAATTGACAATGGACAACGGGTAAACAGTTGACAATTGACAGTGGACAATTGACAACGGGTGATCGGTACGACGGAATCGATTGACGATCCGTCCTGAATCCGAAAAATGAAGAAAAATTGGCAGTGACTTGCAACGCGGCTGGCAATTGACGGGGAAGGGAATCGGCGTTGAGTTCTGCTGGTGGCAGGCGGCAATTCTGGCTATCCGGCCGGCGTTTCAAAATCCTGCCATTGTCAATTGTCCACTGTCAATTGTCAATTGATTTGTGTTGTCCAGGCCGGGTTTTTCGGGTACATTTCCCTGGAACCGCCGTCTGCGGCACCCTGGAGGTAAAGCAATGAACGGGCTTGTCAAGGAAGGGTCGATCGGTGAGATCCTCTTCAAATCGCAGATCATAACGGAACACGAGCTGAGGGCGGCCCTGGAGGCGCAGAAGGTTTCGGGGTGCCGGGTCGGGGAGGCGCTCGTCAATCTCGGGGTGGTGACCCAGGAGGATATCGACTGGGCGCTCGCGAACCAGCTCAACATCCCCTACGTGCGCCTCAAGAGGGAGAACATCGACGCCGCTGCGGTGGCCAGGGTCCCGGGGCAACTGGCCCGGCGCTTCGGCCTCTGCCCGATCTTTCTCTCCGGCAACGAACTCTCGGTCGCCATGGCGGACCCGCTCAACAAGGAGGCGATCCGGGAGCTGGCCCGCGTCACCGGCTGCCAGGTGACCATCTCGGTCGGCCTGATCCGCGAGATCCGGGAGATGCACGACCTGATGTACGGCCCGGACCAGAATCCGCCGGAACTAGGCTTCAGCTCCGATAGCTTCAGCGCCAAGGTGCTCGGGGCGATCAACGCCGATCTCTCCGGGGGGACCCTTTTGAACCACCTCCTTTTGCGCGTGGTGAAGCAGAAACTGGCGAGCCTTGCACTGCAGCCCTTGGGGGACCAGGTTCGCATCCTGGCCCGCGGCGAGGGGAAGACGACGGAACTGGGACGGCTCGCCGCGACCCATTACGCCCGTCTCACCGAGAGGATCCGGCGCCTGGCCGGCCTTCCCCCCGCCGAGGGGACCCCGGCCGGCGGCGTCCTCACCTTCCTGTGGCAGGGGAAGCATATCCCGTTCCAGGCCTTGCTGGTCGGGGGAAACGGCGGGGAATACGTGACGCTCAGGCTGCACATCAGCGCTCCGCCGCTCTCGGGGCTGGACGACCTGCGGCTCTCCGGGCCGAAGAGAGACGACGTCCTGGCGCTGGCCGGCGAACGGGACGGGCTGATCCTTTTCTCGGGGCGCGAGCCGGAGGAGCGGAGCCGGCTGATCGACCTGTTTCTCGATGCAAGTGACAGCTCGGACCGGACCGTGCTGCTCGTGGGGGAGCGGTTGGGGCGCGGCAAGAAGCGCTTTCCCCGCTTGCCGGTGGGGCGTCTCGCGGCGGCCGACACGGCGGCCGTAGTCTCCGCCTCCCTCGAGCACGACCCGGATACCCTGGCGATCGAGGACGTCACCGACTTAGGCTCCTTCATCCAGGCGAGCAAGGCCGCCATGCGCGGCAAACTGGTCGTGGCGGGGATGTCGCACGGCAGCAAGGACGCCGTGCTGAAGCAGCTCCTTTACCTGTGCCAGAAGAACTTCCTGATACCGACCCACCTGAAGGGGGTGATCTCCTGCAGGAGCGTGCTGTTGCTCTGCCCGGAGTGCAAGAAGCGCTACGCGCCGACGGCTGAGGAGCTGGCGGCGCTGCGGCTGGTGGAAACCGGACGCGAGTACTTCCGCCCCGCCGGCTGCCCCGCCTGCGACCAGACCGGTTACCGCGGCAAGAGGTATCTGCTGGACGTGATCCGCTTCGACAAGGGGCTCCTGGAGGCGTTCGAGATGATCCGCGACAGTGACGCGATCATCCGCTACATGAAAGATAACGGCTACCGCGGCATTACCGAAGAGGGGGCCGAGCTGCTGGAACGGGGCGAGATTTCCCCGGGCGAGTATGTCGCTTCAATAATACTGTGACGGAGAAGAGACATGGCAAGGATTGACGCGCTATTCAAGCTGATGAGCGACAAGGGGGCTTCGGACCTGCACCTTTCTACCGGTTCGCCGCCGATATTCCGCCAGCGCGGCGAGATGGAGCGGCAGAACTTCAAGGTGCTGGTGCACGAGGAACTGAAGTCGATACTGTTCGAGATCCTGACGCAGAAGCAGCGCGATATCTTCGAGGAGAAGCACGACCTGGACTTTGCCTACTCGGTGCCAGGGCTGGCCCGGTTCCGCGGCAACATGATGATGCAGCACCGGGGGATCGCCGCGGTCTTCCGGATCATCCCGACCAAGATACTCTCCGCCGACGAACTGGGGCTTCCCGAGGGGATCCGGAACCTGACCAAGCTGAAGAAGGGGATGGTGCTGGTCACCGGGCCGACCGGGAGCGGCAAGTCGACGACCCTTGCCGCCATGATCGACCTGATCAACAGCACGCGCCACGAGCACATCCTGACCCTTGAGGACCCGCTCGAGTTCATCCACGAGAACAAGATGTCGCTCTTCAACCAGCGCCAGATCGGGGAGCATTCCGAGAGCTTCGCCACCGCGCTTAGGGCCGCCCTCAGGGAGGATCCGGACGTGATCCTGGTGGGGGAGATGCGCGATCTGGAGACGATCAGCCTCGCCATGAGCGCCGCCGAAACGGGGCACCTCGTGTTCGGGACGCTGCACACCTCCTCCGCCGCGAAGACGGTGGACCGGATCATCGACGTCTTTCCGAAGGATGCCCAGGAGCAGGTGCGCGCGGTCCTCTCCGAGTCGCTGCGCGGCGTGATCTGCCAGCAGCTGCTGAAGACGGCGGACGGCAAGGGGAGGGCGGCGGCGCTGGAGATCATGGTCGGCAACCCCGCCATCGGTAACCTGATCCGCGAGGGGAAGACCTTCCAGATCCCGTCCATCATGCAGACCGGCAGGAACGTCGGCATGCAGCTCATGGACCAGCACATCCTCGACCTCTTGAAGACGAAAAAGGTCTCGCCGGAAGAGGCGTACCGCTGCTGCCAGGACAAGAAGCAGTTCGAGCAGTACCTGCCGGCGCCGGAGCAGTAACCCGGCGGCAGCAGGGAAGTGACAAGCAGACAGGCGACAGCAAAAGGCCCTCCCGGCGGAGGGCCTTTTTTAGTTCGATCAGTATCAATCTTCAGCAGCCTTGGGTCATGGCAGCCGCCGGCTCCCTCACCCCGACCCCGGTTTTCAGACCAGTCAGACGCCCAATGAGGAAAATGGTTGCGGGCTGGCTGAAACCGTTGTATCTAGGAGACGCGGGCCACCCATGTAGCGGAGCGTGTCATGAAATTTCCCATCTCGAGGCATATCGCCGGCGTCCATCCACCACCGATCTCAGAGGTGAAAGGGTGGCTGGCCGGCGCCAACCCGGAACTGCCGCTGATCGATCTCTGCCAGGCGATCCCCGATTATCCTCCCCCCCGGGAGCTTACCGACCACCTGGCGCAAGTGATGCAGGACCCGCTGACGTCGCGCTACAGCATCGACGAGGGGCTCCCCGAGGTACGCGAGGCGATCTGCGCCGGATACCGGGAGCGGTACGGCGCCTGCATCAACCCCGGGCAGCTCTGCCTCACGGTGGGCGCCAGCCAGGCGTTCTGGCTTGCCATGGTGACGCTCTGCCAGGCCGGTGACGAGGTCGTCGTGCAACTGCCGGCCTACTTCGATCACCCGATGGCCCTGGAGGTGCTCGGCATCCGGTGCGTCTATGCCCCCTTTGACGAGAGAACCGCAGGGGTGCCGAGCGTGACCGCCATTTCCGGGCTGATCACGGCGAAGACCAGGGCGATTCTGCTGGTCACCCCCAGCAATCCGACCGGCGCGGTCATCCCCCCCGCGACCGTCAGCGAGCTGCACCAGCTTGCCAAACGGCGCAACATCGCCCTCGTGCTCGACGAGACCTATAACAGCTTCATCACCGGCGGCGTCCGGCCCCACGAGCTTTTCCAGGACCCTTCCTGGAGCGAGCATTTCATCCAGATCGCCTCCTTCGGCAAGACCTTCGCCCTGACCGGATACCGCGCCGGCATGCTGGCCGCTTCGGAGCGGTTCATACAGCACGCGCTGAAGGCGCATGACACCATGGCGGTGTGCCAGCCGCGCATCACCCAGCACGCGGTGATGTACGGTTTTCAGCACCTGGGGGGATGGGTGGCGCAGAACCGGGTCATGATGGAGCGGCGGCACGAGGTGTTCAAGGCGGAATTTGCCAAGGGGGAGAACCCGTTTCGCCTGGTGGCGAGCGGCCCTTTTTTCGGCTGGGTCCGGCACCCGGTGGCGGGGGCGACCGGCAGGGAGGTGGCCAAGCGGCTGGTCGAGGAATCGGGCCTGCTGCTGCTTCCCGGCGAGGTGTTCGGGCCGGGACTGGAGGGGTACCTGAGGCTTGCCTTCGGCAACATCCGGGAGGAGACCATTCCCGAGGCGGTGGCACGTTTCCGGGAGTTCCGGGTCTCTCCCGGAGAGGCAGGCCGGGCAGGGGAGACGACAGAAGAAATCATTATTTCAGGGGGTTGATGCAAGGAGGGCGTGGTTCTCTCCCTCCGCAAGGAGATTGGGGCCGGGGGGCACTGCACCGTCTGGAGCGGCATTCCTGCCGCGATCATCTGCTGGAGATCGCAGCAGTCATGCCGCTCCTACAGGATAGATCCCTTCATCCTGTCAACCCCCCTTGACCGGTTGTTCCAGGAAGGCGAGCAGTTCGCGGTTCACATCTTCGGCATGGGTCCAGTTCAGGCCGTGCGGGGCGCCCGCCACCACCATGAGCCTGCTCCCCTCCACCGCTTCATGGGTGCGGCTTCCGGTCGCGGCGAAGGGGAGTATCCGGTCGTTGTCGCCGTGAATGACCAGGGTCGGCAGCCCGATCCTGATCAGGTCGTCCCGGAAGTCGGTCAACCAGGCGTTGACGCACTCGATGGTCCCCACGGGTGAGGCCCCGGCAGCGATGTTCCAGCTCAGGCGTACCACCTCCTCGCTTACCTTCTTCCCCCCGAAAACGTGCAGGTTGTAGAAGTTCGACAGGAAGCTGGTGAGAAACGACAGCCTGTCGGCGCTGATCGCCTGCCTGATCCCTTCGAAGATGTTGCCGTCCAGTCCCGCCGGATTGTCCGCTGTCTTCAGCAGAAACGGCGTCACCGCCGCTATGAACACCGCCTGTTTGACCCGCTCCGTCCCGTAGCGCCCGAGGTAGCGTGCCACTTCTCCTCCCCCCATGGAGAAACCGACCAGCGCCGCACTCCGCAGGTCCAGCCTGCTCATCACCGCGTGCAGGTCATCGGCGAGGGTGTCGTAATCGTAGCCCGAGGCGGGCCTGCTTGATTGGCCGAAGCCCCGCCGATCGTAGGCTATCACCCGGTAGCCTGCGTTCAGCAGGGCCGGCACCTGCTTTTCCCATGACCTGCTGCTGAGCGGCCAGCCGTGGATCAGCACCACCGGCTGCCCCGTGCCGTAGTCCTCGTAATAAAGATCTATGTTGCAAGAGTTTTCCTTTCCCACCGTGATGAAGTTCATTAAGAATCTCCTTTTTCGCCAAAGTCTTGGGCCGCCATCGGACAGCTGATTTACAGGAACGCCAATCACCAGGAACGCCAGACGGGCAGTCATTGGGATCGTCTAATCTGTTGCAAGTAGATCAGATACAGCATTTTTCCCGCAAGTCAACAGAGCAGCTGTTCGCCGGGCGGCGTGACACGGTGTGCGCCTGCACCCTTCAGGCGTGTCGGGATCAGGCAGGGTCAACGGTACGGCCGCAGCATTTCTTGCAAAATATCTATTAAGAAACTGATATGTTGTGCCGATACACTATTTCATGGTGTCCAAACCGGGTGGCAATCGCTTCTGAGGTGACCCTATGATAGTAAAGCGTTTCAAGGACTGGCACATCCTGCCGAAAATCCTCACCATCTCTGTCATGAGCGTGGTACTCATCGACGCCATCATACTCCTGTACTTTTTGCCAATCATAGAGGACAAGATCCTGCAAGGAGAAAAGAACGGTATCCACCGTGTGGTGGATGTGGCCTACAGTCTCGTGGCAGAGTACGACAGGCAGGTGGAGAAGGGTATCCTCACCATGTATGAGGCTCGGATTACCGCTGCCCTTGATATAGCCAATCTCCGTTACAGCGACAACGAATATTTCTGGATCAACGACCTTGACCGCAAGATGATCATGCACCCGATCAAGCCGGAACTGGAAGGGCGGAATGTCAGCGACATGAAGGACCCGAGAGGGAAATACCTGTTCAGGGAGTTTGTCAAGGTAAGCAAGGAAAGAGGGGCAGGATACGTGGACTACATGTGGCCAAAGCCGGGGGAGCACGCGCCGGTGCCGAAGATCTCCTACGTGAAGCTTTACAAGCCGTGGGGCTGGGTCATCGGCAGCGGGGTCTATATCGACGATGTCAAGGCCGACATAGCGAACATCCGCGACAAAATCGTGCTGGGGACGGCCCTTTTTGCCCTGCTTTCCCTGTTTCTTGCCTACTACATCGGCAGGGGGATTACCCGGCCGCTGAAGGAGGTCGTCGAGGGTCTGCAGGAGATCGCCCGCGGCCGGGGCGATACAGATCTGGTCAGGAGGATCACCGTAACGTCGGACGATGAGATCGGGATGCTGACCTCGGAATTCAACAACCTGATGGATTCCATCCACCGGATCTCGATCTTCAAAAAAGTGATCGAGGAGGACGACAGCCTGAGCGACGTGTACCACCGGCTGGGCGGGATCTGCAAAGATGAACTCGGCTTCAAGGAGATCATCATTTATGCGGTGGAACGGGGGGGGAACCAGTTGGTCCCGGTGTATAAGGCCCCCGCCGACTGCGAAGAGTTTGCCTGCAAGCCGGACATTTTGGCTAACTGCGAGCTGTGCCGGGCCAAAAAAACCGGTCACCAGATCTCCTCCTTCAAGTTTTCCAATGTCTGCACGCGTTTTCTCCCGGGCGCCGCCAAGGATCATCAATGCATCCCCATCATCATCGGAGGGGGGCCGGTCGGCATCGTCCAGCTGACGACCGGCAAGCTTTTGCCCGGGAGTGCGGAGGCCGACCGCTTCAGCGATGCCGTCCTTACCGCGGAGCAATACATCAGGGAATCCCTGTCGGTAATCGAGACCAAGCGGCTCATGGAGAAGCTGCAGGAATCGGCGCTCACCGATCCCCTGACCGGGCTCAACAACCGGCGCTTCCTCGAGGAATGCATCGACAGCATGGTGGCCGGGGTTCTCAGGAGGCAAAAGGCCGTCGGTCTGCTGATGTGCGATCTGGACTTCTTCAAGCAGGTCAACGATCAGCACGGACACGATGCCGGCGATGCGGTCATCAAGGGGGTCGCCGAGGTCATAAGCGCCACTGTGCGGAAGTCGGACCTGGTGGTCAGGTTCGGCGGTGAGGAGTTCCTGGTGTTGCTGATGGATGTGGCGGAAGGTGAGTCACTGGAAGTCGCCGAGAAAATTCGCAGCGCCGTAGCCGATGCCACCTTCGCCATCCCGAACGGGACCATCCAAAAGACCATCAGCATCGGGGTGAGCGAGTTGCCGACCGACTCCCCGATCATCTGGCAATCCGTCAAGTTTGCCGATGTCGCCCTGTACCGGGCGAAAGACGAAGGGCGGAACCGGTCGGTCCGTTTCGCGGCCGGCATGTGGTCCGAACCGGACTATTGATGGCGACCCCCCTGGATTCAGGCCGAACCGAACAGCTGCGCAGCGGCACTGTCTCGGACAAACTCTGCAAACGACAATGGAGCCCTTCCGGTAGCCTGCTGCACGTCGTCCGTGACCCCGGCTGCCCAGCCGTTGCGCACGATGCTGTAAAGCAGCCCCATGAACTGGGCGGCCGACTCAGGCAGCCCGTTCTGTATCGCTCCCTGGATCATCTCCGCTTCGGATATGGGATGATAAACGATCGATCGCCCCGAGGCCTCTCCGATGAGCCTGGCTACTTCGTAGTGATCGAGCGCTTCCGGGCCGGTCAGGTTGTATTCCTTTCCAACATGTCCGCCGGCAAAGGCGCTGGCGGCAACGGCGGCAATATCCCGGGTTGAGATGAAGCTTGTTTTGGCAGCCGCGGCAGCGAGGAATATTTCACCCTGACGCACCATCTGGGCCAGAAAGCCGCGGGAGAAGTTCTCCATGAAGAAGTTGGGCCGCAGGATCGTGTAGCCGACACCCGACGCCATCAGGTGTCGCTCGATCCTGCGCAATGGGGCCGCTTCGTCGGCATCGATCCCCAGCGCCGAGTTGAGGACGATGTGTTGCACTCCGGACGCCTTAGCCCGGTCGATGAACGGGATCAGTTTGGCGGGCGCCTCAACGTCCAGCGGAGGAGCGATCAGCAGTACGCCGTTCACTCCTTCCAGCGCGGACCGGTAGGTGCTCGCGTCCGTATAGTCGAAATGCACGGCCTGCACATCGCCGCCGGCGCCATCTCGCGGCTGCCTTGATGCGGCCCTGACGCTGAACCCTTTGACTATGAACTCAGCTATGGCCGCCCGTCCCAGGCTGCCGCTTGCTCCGGTGACAAGTATCTTTTGCATAATGTTTCTCCTTTGATATTGGGGCTGTGATTGGTTCGTGGGCGAACTATATCGTCAAAAAAATTTACCCGCGCAGATTCCCGCTGATCACCGCCAGGAGTTCCATGAGCCGTTGGCGGTCATCTCCCGGCATGCCGCCGTATACCCGCTCGAGCAGTTTTTCCGAGATCTCCTCGAAATCTTTCTTTAGTGCCCATCCCTTGTCAGTCAGGCTGATACGGATCGACCGCGCATCCTGGTCGCACCCCTGCTTTACCAGGTAGCCATGTCTTTCCAGGGTGTACAGCATGCCGGTGACGGTCGACTTGACCCGGCCGATCTGCCGGACCAGGGATTTGATCGGCACCGGTTCCGCCTGACGGAAAAGGAAGAGGAGCACCGAGCCGTGAGCCGGAACGATGCCGGTCAAGCCGCGAGCTTGCAGTTCCTTCTCCAGGATCAGGTTGGCAGCTTCTCGAATTTCGGCTATCTGGGCGATTATCCCATTCATGTCGTAGTTTGGCGTCGTCATGCTTTTTCCCATGCCCGCAATATAGTTCGTGGGCGAACTAATTGTCAACCAAAAAAATCGAGGGGTGCCTTATTTGCCGGGCAACCGAGCTTTCTTGACCTGAATCAAGGGTTCTCCGCCGTGCTGCGCTTATGGTTGGACAGCGGTAGAATTTGGCCGCATTGATTTCAGAGGGGGAAGTTGATGATTGTCAGGGAGCGCCCCAGCGGGCTGCGCTTGTTTTTCATAATGAGGGGATCGATCGTCCCGCGCATAAAGTGGCCGCTTTTTGTGACGGTGCTGCTGGCCACCGTCGTTACCATAACTCACGGGACGCTGTTCAAGCTGAAGATCACCATGACGCCGATCCCCTTTAGCCTGATCGGGCTTGCCCTTGCCATCTTCATCGGGTTTCGGAACAGCGCAAGTTACGACCGTTACTGGGAGGGGAGAAAGTTGTGGGGGGACCTGATAATCATGAGCCGCAGCGTGACGCGTCAGATCTTCACCTTCGTTTCGTCCGAGAGCGACCAGGCCCCGAGCTGGCCCCCCTTCGAGCGTGACGATCCTCGGACCCGGATGGTGTACCGGGTGATAGCCTATGCGCACGCTCTGCGGCACCATCTCAGGGATTCGGATCCTGCAGAGGAACTGCGGGGGTACCTCACTGAGGAAGAGGACGCGAAGCTCAAGTCGGCTCACAGCAAACCCCTTTTTCTCCTGCAGGGGATGGCGTACGATTTGCGCTGCTGCATTGACAATAAACAGGTCCGGGACTACTTCGCCGCGAGGATTGACAGCAGCATCACCTCGCTCACCACCGTCCTCACCGGGTGCGAGCGAATCAAGAACACCCCGATACCGTTCACCTACAACCTGCTTCTGCACCGCACCGCTTATCTCTACTGTTTTCTGCTTCCTTTCGGACTGATCGATTCGATCGGTTTCATGACACCCTTCGTGGTCGGCATCGTCTCATTCACATTCTTCGGCCTCGACGCATTGGGGGACGAGATCGAGGAGCCGTTCGGCGTGCTGCCCAACGATCTTGCGCTCTCCTCCATGTGCAACACCATCGAAAGGGATCTTCGCACGGCGCTGGGGGAGGTGCACCTGCCGGAGACATTATGCCCGGTGGATTACCGCATCCTGTGACCGCTGCATCAGGCGGCATCGGGCCAGGTCGAAGAAAAGTGCTTAGGCAGCTGCTGCCCGGGGAGCAATCTTGTTCATGTGACCGCTTGTGTGATACCCTCAATTAAGGAGGTGGGCCGTATGACAACATTAATTGTCACATGTATAGCGATCATGTTCTCCATCCTCACCCTTTGGTATGTGGTGATTCCTGCCGGCGTGGTGGTAGGTACTTTCAACGCGCTGCGCCATGGCGAATGGAAGGGGTGGTGGAAAAGTTTCACACATAGCTGATTATCTTTCGGACCAGATAAGTCGCCGAAAAGTAAAAGGCAGGCGGCAGGAGCAGTTTTAACAGGAACGACAAAGGCCCCTGGCATTGAGCCAGGGGCCTTTGTGGGCGTCACGGGGAGGATTCGAACCCTCCAGTCCAGCTCCCGAAGCCTGAAACCTACTAACACTTGACCTCTTTTTTCATCCTGCGGCGCAGCAGGAAGGTACCGACAACCCCTCCTCCCAGAAGAAGGAAGGTGGAAGGTTCGGGGACGGGATTCGAGGTGGACTCGTTGAAGGTGAAGTCATCAATGGTGAAATACTGGCCGCCGACGAAATTAACTCGGGTGACGTCATCAAAATTCGCGCTCAAGTATTTGTTGCTGTTGACGTCAATGGTCATGAAGGGGGTCTCCGCCACCAGGTTGTTGGCGGCGTCGAATCCTTGGGCTTTGATCTGAGAAGGGGCGTTGAAGTCCCATCCTGCCAGCCAGGCACCGTTGAAGTCAAAGGGAGTCGAGGAGGAAATCGAAACCCCCAAGGGATTCGTCCCAGAATTATTTACAATGCCGTAATTACCGGAGTGCGTGGGGGTGGTGTAATCAATCTGGCTATACAGGTACCAACCGGTATCCCAGGTGAATCCTCCATAACTGGTGGGGAGGGGAGTCGCAGAAGTCGTTGTAAGCCCCTCGAAATCGAGCACGGTCGCACCGGCAGGCACGACATGCAGCAGCAACGCCGCAATTAACAGTAACATTTTCCCCATAATGGCTCCCCTACATTCATTTGGCTTATAACTGCTCGAAGCTTCCTTATGCAGGAGCCGTGCCTTTCCGCGAACCCTGGTAAAGTCGTGCTTTTTTCTTAACCCTTTGAGCGGATGAGGGGCAATCTGTAAGGAACCCCGACATGGGGTGTCGGGAAACTATACATTGGCGCGAGATCAGGTTTGCCGCCTGAGGGGGAACCACAGCTTTAACCCTCTGCGTTTTCCCGTCTCCGGTCGCGCAGATCTTCTACATTGGCTTTTCTCATGGCCAAGGGTGACGGTTTTGGATGCAAAATGATGAGGCTGCAAAACGAGAGGTTTTACGTGGCATGGTGGGGAACGGGATGCCAACGAAAAAAGGCCCATGGCGTCGAGCCAAGGGCCTTTTTCTATAATGGTCGGAATGAGAGGATTCGAACCTCCGGCCCCCTGCTCCCGAAGCAGGTGCGCTACCAGGCTGCGCTACATTCCGAGGGGGTAAAACTCTGACGGGCCAGTCAGATGGAAAGATATAGCAATTCTCTCGATCAATTGCAAGAAAAAAGGCACCAAGAGTGATCTTTTTGCTGAATCACATACCACCAGTCTCATAAGCTATCCCGTTCACCATCCATTTCTCTCAGCCCGACTTCTGCCGGTTGCAACTGCGGACAGCCCAAGCAACTTCGCCTTTTGCAAGGCATTTTGACCAGGCGGTCGAGCGCCCGAGACTACTCTCACTGCCTTCCTGGATGTCATTGGCATGAATGTTAGACGCAGACGGTGGCAAGAGAAGGAAAACGTTGTGGTGTCCATTGTCAAGTGGCAAGCGGCGGCAGCATTTATCGGTTGCCAAGTCCTATGCCGCCGCAGTAATATGTCGTGCCGGTTTCCAATTAGTTACGGCTGCATACAGCAAGACACGGGAACAACAGAATGTGGAGCCGTAGGCTGTAGCGGTCATCTTTACGTAGCGTGAGCAGATAGTATCGATGGGGGCGTACATGCGCAAAGGTGCAGCATCAATTACTTCATGCCGGCAACTGCTCTGCCGATTGCTCGCTTCTCTGTTGATCCTGCTGATAGCGGCTCCCGGTACGGCGCAGGCGGCCTGCGTCTGCAGCTCAGGAAGGATGACCAACTGGTTCCCTGTCACCGCCCCCATCGTCATCGACGGCGCCACGAGCGACTGGAACAGCG
>Ga0209212_1005132_pt1 | contig 15810 bp, 14 predicted proteins | sample RifGroC2_FD_183996 | JGI IMG/M metagenome (GOLD analysis project Ga0209212, IMG submission 183996) | Groundwater microbial communities from Rifle, Colorado, USA - Groundwater C2 (SPAdes) (version 2) | ecosystem: Environmental > Aquatic > Deep subsurface > Groundwater | place: Rifle, Colorado...
CCCCCCCGAACGCATACTCGCGCGGCAGAGGCGCGAAAACGATACCGGAGCGCTGCTCGAACAAAAGTTGTCCTAATCACAATCCGCATAAGCTCAAAAAATAAATGGTTCGCACGACGCCCTCTCCTAGGAAGGCGCCGTGCTTTAATTCAGGCATATGGAAAATGTCGCCATTTTTTCGCGGCCTGCCAGAGAGCCGCAAAAAGACTACAACGTCTCATCTCGCGCACACCGTTCGTTGGCGTGAACGCAAGATGGGTGTTCCCACAACCCTCAATCGGGCAGCAGGGTGGTGGAATTGTCGGCGCGTAAAACTCATACGGTCGACAGTCCCCCCGACGCGCCAAGACCCTATGAGGCCTCGAACATGTCCACCTCCCATAGCGGTAAGTCATGTGGCCTCCTTTGCTGCCGCATTCCGAGCGCGAAATTGCCTTCTCGGCTCACAGGAGTATCATCAATTAAATGGTGGCCGTCAACGCGCGTCCTTTGGCCGAGATACTTGCCGTGATGTCGAGCAAAAATGATGCGGATACCGCACTCGTAACGAACGCATATACTCTCGCGGAAGAGGCGCACAAAGACCAGAAGCGTTATTCGGGTGACCCGTACTTCACGCACACTGCTGAAGTGGGTTTTCTTTTGGCGGACGCGGGGCTGGACGCGCAGGCTATCGCGGCAGGGCTCCTGCACGACACCATCGAGGACGCGGGCGTGAAGCCGAAAAAGATAGAGGAGGAGTTCGGAGCGGACGTGCTCTCCCTCGTCGAGGGCGTGACCAAGCTCGGGACCCTGCGCTATCGCGGACTTGAGCGGCACACGGAATCTCTCCGCAAGCTTTTTGCCGCGACCGCAAAGGACATCCGTGTCCTCATCATCAAGCTGATGGACCGTCTGCACAACGCGCGCACGCTCGAGCATGTGCCGAAGCCGGAGAAGCGCCTGCGTATCGCACAGGAAACCCTTGAGATCTACGCCCCTATCGCGGACCGGCTCGGTATGAGCGTCGCCAAACAGGAGCTCGAGGATGCGGCCTTCCCGTACGCGTACCCGAAAGAGTATGAAAAAGTCCGCGAACTTTTGCGCGAGCGCGGCGGGGAGAGCGAGAAGCGGCTCGAAAAGATAGAGAAGGACATGAAGCGCGAGCTTGCCGACGCGGGGATACGGACATTCCGCGCGGAAGCCCGGAAAAAAGGCATGTACAGCCTGTTCCGGAAACTCGAACGCAAAGATTGGGACATATCGAAGATATACGACATTCTGGCGCTCCGCATCGTGTTCCCGACGGTCGCCGATTGCTACACGGCGCTCGGCGTCATCCATGCGCACTGGCGCCCCGTCCCCGGCAAGATAAAGGATTACATCGCCTTTCCGAAACCCAACGGCTATCAATCCATCCACACGACCGTCTACACCGGCGACGGCAGCGCCCTCGAAATGCAACTGCGCACGGAGTCCCAGCACCGCGAAGCGCTGTACGGGATCGCCAGTCACCTCGCCTACAAGGAAACGCAGGGCGCACCCCAAGGTAGCGGGGGCCGCGCGAGCGGAAGCCTCGAATGGGTGCGGCAATTTTTCCCCGTCCTACGGCGAAGCGCCAAGCCCACGCCGGCGGCGGAGGGAGCGCGTGCCGTCGAAAGCGTGCCCGAGTGGCTGAAGGAGCTGGCACATGCGCATCAGGGAGCGCCGGCCTCGGAAGAGTATCTCAATACCCTGAAGACGGATTTCTTCAGTCACCGCGTCTTCGCATTTACCCCGAAGGGCGATGTCATCGACCTACCCATCGCCGCAACGCCCATCGACTTCGCGTATGCGGTACATTCGGACCTCGGCAACAGAATGGCCGGCGCACGGGTCAACGGCAAAATGGTGTCCCTCGACACGCCGCTCCGGAACGGCGATATGGTAGAGATAATCACAAAACCGTCGGCGAAGCCCTCGCGCAAATGGCACGACATCGCAAAAACGAGCATGGCGAAAAAACACATCCGTACGGCGCTGGCGGCCCTCGAAGCGAAAAAGAGGCTCTAGGGCAGTTTCCAAACCCTGCACTCCGGCACGTTATCAAACAGTGAAGTTGCGGATGGAGTAGAGGTCATTTCCCTGCCCCGCAGCCGCATCGCTATTTTTGGGAGCTTCAGGCGCCGGTTCAGGCGGCAGCGTTTCCTCGGATACAGAAAGTGTCGGTTCGGCTGAAATACTTGCCGGCGCCGGAATATCCGCCGCTTCAGGCGGAATGCCTTCTTTCTTCGGCTCGTTGTTCAGCATGGCGCGGATGTGCGCAAGGTCGTCCACCGAAAAGAAATCGATGAGGACTTTCCCGCCCTGATCTTTTTTCTCGATTCTCACGCGCGTGCCGAGCCGTTCGGTCAGCTCCCGCTCGAGCAAGAGCAATTCCGGCGTGAGGTCGGGCTTCCGCGCACGCTCGGTCGCGATGCGCCGCGCCACCTGCTCGCTGTCGCGCACGGTGAGCCGTCGGGTGATTATTTCGGTGAAGAGCGCGTGCTGTTCCTGTGCGCGGTCCATGAGCATGAGGAGCGGCCGCGTGTGGCCTTCGCTTATTTCACCTATAGAGAGCGCGTCCTGCATTTCCTGCGGCAAAAGAAGTATGCGGAGCGTGTTGGAGACGTATTCGCGGCTTTTGCCCACACGCTTCCCGACCTCGCCGTGCTTGAGGCCGAATTCATTGACGAGGCGCTGAAATGCCTTGGCGCGGTCTACCGTATTGAGGTCTTCGCGCTGGAGATTCTCGATGATGGCGAGCTCAAGCTTCATGCGGTCGTCGTCTTCCCCGTTCCTGATGACCACGGGGACCGTAGTGACACCCGCGAGCTTGGCGGCGCGAAGCCGGCGCTCGCCGGCTATCAATTCGTACTCGACCGAGATGCCGAGGTCGGGCCGCTCGATTTCCTTGCGCGTCACGGTCAAGGGCTGGAGGACGCCGTAGCTCCGGATAGACTCCGCCAACGATAGAAGCGCGGCCTCATCGAAGGTGCGCCGCGGCTGGAATGGATTGGGCTTTATCCTGTCCACCTCAACCCAAAATATGGAATCGCTGTAATACGTCCCTGCCATTGCGAAATTATATCATGCCGCTATCTTGTTCCTTTGGAGATACAGAGTGATGATCGGGTCCATTCGATGCGCCCTGTCTTCCGGTAGAGCCATCGGAGAGAACCACTGCGCCTCCATTATCTCAATGCCGTCGGTTGAGATCGAGCGATCAGGAACAAGAGCGGAAAAAGCGCGGACGTCGAAATTCTGATGCTTCGACGGGTACTGACCGAGGGACGTGAGTGAGGTGGAGAGTACTACCCCGAGTTCTTCTTGAATTTCACGACGTGCGGCCTCCTCGAAGGACTCACCCTTCTGCAGACCTCCGCCCGGTAAACTCCACAGACGATGCGCATAGTTGGGCCTAACGAGCAGGATGTCACCGCCGTTTTCAATGATTACCTTAACGGATTTTTTTGCAGGCTTATATATGGTCCGGTACGTTTGCTGAACCGGACGGGCGAAGAACCAAAAGATTTTTATCAGCGCATACCGCATCGCGAATCGAAAGTCCATGGTGCCGGGAGAGGGACTTGAACCCTCACGAGCTTGCGCTCGAACGATCTTGAGTCGTTTGCGTCTGCCAATTCCGCCACCCCGGCATTACCTACGCACTTATAGAGTATCAGGAAAGATGCCTCTTGATAAATGCTCGGCCGGAACCCGATTTGAGATATTGCTCGAACTCAAATGCTTTGTATTTATTTTCGCAAGCAAAATAGAAAATTAATTTAACGGGAAGGCGATTGGCAGTCGCAGGAATTTGACCAGCCGTATGTCGATTAATTCTGTCTTTCAAGTCCTTCGTACAGCCAATGTAATACCCATCTTCGCACTGTAAGGAATAGATGTAGTACATAATTTGGCGAAAGTCGCCTTCGCGACCTTGGCGGGCTTTGCCACGCCGAAGGTTCGCTTCGGCGAACCGAAGGCGGGCCCACAAGGATTCGAACCCTGAAATTCCGCTCTGGAGGCGGACGGTTTACCATTAGCCTATAGGCCCCTCAGTCAGCCGCTAGAGATTAGCGGCTAGCCAATAGTAAATCAAATTCGACTTCTTTGCTAACTCCTAAACACGAGTTGCTAGTGGCTATTTCTTCGCTTCTTTGTGCTTCGAGTGGATGCGGCACCATTTGCAGTATTTTTTCAGGTCGATCTTGCGCTCGACGAGTTTGCGGTTCTTGCGCGACCAATAATTGACGCGACCGCACTTGCTGCACGCTATTTTTATCAATTGATCTTGAGACATGCGCGGTACTATACGCCAAAGGCGCACACGGTGCAACTTTTGTTCGCCTACAGGCACGAGAGGGGTGTCAGCAAATTTTATTCCACGGTCCGATGGTGGCGCTCTCGTTGACCAAGGTCCGCATGATTGTGTCCACGATGAGCCATGCCGCGAGTATGATAACGAGCCCGACCAATACATTGGTGAATATCTCCCGCGCCGCGCTCACATCCCCGCCGCCGCCTGCGGTGACGTATTTCCACCCCGCCCATGCGAACAGTATCGCGGAGAGGAAGACCGCGATAAAGATGCCCGTATTGAGGACGTTCTGCGCCAGCGTCGCGATATGACACAAATTGCAATCAATCCCGCTGCAGGGAACTATTTTTGCAGGCATACCTCCTGCGGCGGAGGCAAGGAGGGGGGCAATAAGAAGAACTGCGGAGACCAATGTGGGGACAAAAAGCATGCGCTTACCGATTTTCTGCATATGCTTCAAAATTCCTGTTCCGATATCCGAACTCGCGGCTGATTGTCGTCAGGTCCTATTTGCCAATATATTTTCTTCCCAAAAAGATCAACATTGCCTTTCGAGTGCTCCTCATTTTCAAATTCAGTATCAAGCGCTTTGAGTTTCTCTACTACCCGCACAACGTCATTTGGGTGCATAAAATGGGTTCCCCCAGTAAAGGGAGACTCACTCCTTGCCAGATTTTCAGGCTTCACACCCGCCAATATCTGATGATTCCGCTCAACAACCCCTTCTGGTGTAGCAGCTTTATCTGGTCTTGGTGGTTCGCCTCCAAATGACATATTGCTCCAGATTATCCGTTAATACCAAAATTGTATCACGGATGCATGCCTGAAATTTTCTTGTCCCCATGCGGTACATGGCCCGATTCGACGGCTATTCCGGGCTCTTTGGCGGTCTGGAGTATTCTGAATTGTGCGCCGGGAGGGACTTGCACCCCCGAAGACCGAAGTCGCGTGATCTACAGTCACGTGCGTTAGCTGCTCCGCCACCGGCGCAATTTATTGTCCCAAGAGACGCTTCAGTGCATTACCGCCTTTATAGCTTTTCAACAACTTTTCACGGGCAAATGCTACTGCACGATCTTGGTACGACTCAGAGTGTACTACTTCAAAAGGTGTTCGCCAACGTGTGTATGACCGCAGGTAGTTTTGCACTCCGCTGATAATTTCTCGTACTGTAGCAGGTATTGCACGGGCGACAACGTGTTCCTGAAGGCGTGATGGACCCGCTTGGTGTTGTAGAAGAGGAGCCAGTCCATGAGCTTCTCGTTGAATCGGGGGAGGTCGAGGAGGAGCGCGTCGTGGTAGTCGATGAATTCGTCCTGAATGGTGCGGTTGAAGCGCTCGACGTGGGCATTCATCTTCGGGGTCTTCGGATATGTGTGATAGTGGGTGATCTGGAGGTCGAGGAGTCGTTCGGCGAAGTGTTTCTTGAACTCGCTCCCGTTGTCGGTCAAGACGAAGGTCGTCGGGTACGGAAAGACCGCGCTCCAGTGTTCGAAGAATTCTTCCGCCGCCTTCGAGGCGTGCGAGATTGTGCCCCATGCGAACGTGAACCGCGAATGGATGTCCTCGCACGTGATGACGTACCGGCGGAGACCGTGCACGAACCGTTCGATGGTGTCGAGGGCGACGACGTGACCCGGATGCTCTGCGGCGAGATCGTGGGGCTTCCGGAGGACTTTCCGGCGCTTCCAGGGGAGGACCTTGCCTTTGCCGGTCGTCCGAAGCGGTGCGATACGCATGCCGCCTTTGTCTTTGATGATGCGGCCGATGGTGGCGGGTTTGGGACACGGAAGATGCAGTGGTGCGCAGAACTCTGCGAGGAGCGGATACAGTTTCTTCTCACCAAGGTTGGGATACTCGCTCCGGAGACGCCGTACCTCCTCCACGATACGCCAGTCGTACCGTCGCTGTTGTTTCCTCTTGGGAGCGCGGGAGCCGCAGTTGAGGCTCTCGATCTTTCCCCCTCCTTGCCGTAGCTTCTGCTGCCAGAGGAAGAGCGTACGTTTCTTCACCCCGTATGCCTCTTCGACCGCAGAGGACCCGTACCTCTTCCAGAAACTGATAATCTTCGCCCGCTTCTTCGCCACTTCGCTGATCATATACGCGAACCGTATCGCGTATTCCTGCGCTGTTCGAGAACCTTTGACTCCGCTGTTAACGCTGAATATTCGCATGCCCCTTTTCTGCAAAGGAGTGCAATATGTATCTGAGGTTATGCAACGTGTCGCATAGACTTTGCCGCTGTTGTGTTCTTTCAGCCTATGCGGTAAGTCATTCGTACACCCAATATACCGTTTTCCATCTTTCTTACTTCTGAGTATGTAGACAACCCAAGAGTCCATCGACTTTTATGTTCGAACCGCTTGCTCGCGTTTCCCTCTTCCGATGGCGCTGTCCCCCCGCCTATGGCGGGGCAAGGGTCCTTTGCGCACGTCGAAGGTGAAATCCCCTTTGCCGTCGGGTCCCGCATCTTCCTTGAAATCGACGGTCACCGAGCCTCCCTCCATCACACTCCGTGCGACCATCGTATTCGCGATAGAGGTAAGTATCTTGGTCTGGATGAGGCGCTTCAAGGGGCGCGCGCCGTACTGGGGGTTGTAGCCCTCTTTCGCCAAGTGCGCCAGCGCTTGCTCGGAGAGTACGAGCGAGATGTGCTTCTCTTCAAGACGCTTCGCCACGAGAGCTATCTGCATGCGTACGATATCCTGCATCGCCTCCTCCGAAAGGATATTGAAGAGGATTATTTCGTCCAGACGGTTGAGGAATTCGGGGCGGAAGAACTCCTTCAGGGAGCCCATGACCTTTTCCTTCACCTGCGTATAACGCTCGCCCTCGGTCTTGGTGAGCCCGCTCCCGAATCCGAGCCCCGACATCTTGTCGATGTGCTCGCTTCCGATGTTGGAGGTCATGATGATGACGGAGTTCTTGAAATTGACGGTGCGGCCTTTCGCATCGGTGAGGCGGCCGTTGTCGAGGACCTGGAGCAGGATGTTGAACACTTCCGGATGCGCTTTTTCTATCTCGTCGAACAGTATCACCGAGTACGGACGATGACGCACGAGCTCTGTCAGTCCGCCACCCTCGTCGTAGCCCACGTAGCCCGGAGGCGAGCCTATCATCTTGGAGACCGAGTGCTTCTCCATGTACTCCGACATGTCGACGCGGATGAGGGATTTTTCGCTGTTGAAAAGGAATTCGGCAAGACCGCGCGTGAGCTCCGTCTTCCCCACACCGGTCGGCCCCAAAAAGAGGAACGAGCCGACAGGGCGGTTGGGATCACTGATGCCCGCGCGCGAGCGCTTGATGGCGTCGGCGACTTTCTGCACCGCCTCGTCCTGCCCCACGATGCGCTTTTTGAGCTCTGCTTCCATACGCGAGAGTTTTTCCGCTTCCTCCTCAAGCATGCGCGACACCGGAACGCCCGTCCAGCGCGAAACGACGGCGGCGATATCCTCCTCGGTGATCTCTTCTTTGAGCACTCGCCTCGTCTGCTGCAATTTCTTCAGGCGTTTCGACGCCGTCTCTATCTCGCGTTCCAAGGCGGGAATCTTGCCGTAGCGTATCTCCGCGGTCTTGGTCAGATCGGCAATTGACTCGGCCGCGTCTGCGGCGATGCGTGCCTGTTCCAATTCGCCCTTGGCCCGCTTTATCTCCGCGAGCGTCTCTTTCTCATTTTTCCACTTCTGCTCGAGCTCGCGGGTCCCGTCGCGCAGGTCGGCCACCTCTTTCTCGATGGATTTTACCCTCGTGCGGGCTTTGCCCTCGCCCGCTTCGGCCTCCTTCTTCAGGGCTTCGCGCTCGATCTCAAGGCGCGTTATTTTGCGGTGCGCTTCTTCGAGTGCCGGCGGCTTGTTCTCAAGCGAGAGTCTGAGCGCGGATGACGCTTCATCGATGAGGTCTATCGCCTTATCGGGCAGAAAACGCTCCGTGATATAGCGCGCGGAAAGCTGTACCGCCGCCACCATCGCATCGTCGGTGATATGCACACCGTGGTAGAGCTCGTAGCGCTCTTTGAGGCCGCGCAGAATGGCGACGGCGTCCTCGACGCTCGGCTCGTTGACGTACACGGGCTGGAAACGGCGGGTCAGTGCCGCATCGTGTTCTATGTGCTTCTGGTATTCCTTGATGGTCGTCGCGCCGATGACGCGGATGTCACCGCGCGCGAGCGCGGGCTTCAGCATGTTGGACGCGTCCATCGAACCCTCGGCCGCGCCGGCACCCACGAGCGTGTGCATCTCGTCGATGAAGAGAATTATCTTGCCCTCGGAACGCTCCACTTCTTTCATCACCGCCTTGAGACGTTCCTCGAACTCCCCGCGGTATTTCGTGCCGGCGATGAGGAGCCCGAGATCAAGCTGGACTATCTCCTTGCCGCGCAGGGATTCGGGGACGTCGAGCGACGCGATGCGCTGGGCCAAGCCTTCGGCCACCGCGGTCTTCCCAACCCCCGCTTCGCCGATAAGTATGGGGTTGTTCTTCGTGCGGCGCGAAAGTATCTGGATGACGCGGGTGATCTCCGTATCGCGCCCGATGACCGGATCGAGCTTGTTCTCCCGTGCGCGATCGGTGAGCGAACGCGCGAAACGCGCGAGCGCCCTCGGCTTCTTGGGCTCCTCTGCATCGCGGATCTTGCCTTCGCGAATATCGGTCAGTACGCGCGCCAAAGCGGCGCGGTCGATGCGGAAGCGCGTCATGATCTCGGACGCGGGTCCGGGATGCTCGATAAGCCCGAGCAGGAGGTGTTCCGGCGAAACGAATTGGTCGTTGAACGAGGCGGCAATCCTAGGTGCAGCCTCGAATACGCGCACTAATTCCGGTGTGAGGTAGAGCTGAAAAGACGGGGAAACGGCGGTATTGCCCGAAGTCCCTTCGATGAGTTCGAGTACCGAGTCGGTGAGATTCGCGACATCAATGTCCACCTGCTCGAGCATCGGCAGGACCATGGATTCTTCCTGCATGAGAAGCGCGGAAAGCAAGTGAAGGGTCGAGACCTGATTGTGGCCGCGCTCCACGGCCATCTGATGTGCGCGGTGTATCGCCTCTTTTGCCTTCGTTGTGTAGTTGTTGAATGGGGTCATACGATTCGGACTACGCCAGCGCCCATTATACCGCATTCACATTGCGCATTCAATATACGTACGTGCTCCGATCGTTGTCTCCCGGAAAAAAATCGCCGTTGTCACTCCGAGGAAGGCGGGAGAAGCGCCCGCGCCGAGATGAATCCTCCGGTAGACGCGTTGCGCGACACCCATGTGCTTATCCCGACGATACCGCCGTCAATATCGACGAGAGGACTTCCCGCGAGCAGTATGTCGTCGGAGATGTTCGTCTCGACAATCTCAGCCATGCTGTCTTTCGGCGGTACCAGGGCGACCACAATACCGTCTGCGATACGCGCGATGGTCTTTCCGGAAAGTGCGATGACGCTCTCTCCCAACGAGAGTTGTCCGCCACTGACCGCGGCGGGCACCCACGCCGCGTGCGCCTCACTCGATGTCGCGGCTTCGAGGAAGGCGAGCCCGTTCTCCCTGTCGCGCGACCTGACGAATACCCGCGCATGCGTCCCGTCGGGAAATGTGACACTCGCATCACCCGCTTCTCCGATGGCCGCCGCGTCCGTGACGACGGTGCCGAACCCTCCGACCACGACGCCGAGACCGAGGAACGCGGAGCCTTCGGCACTGCTCGCATACAAACGCACGAGGCTCGGCGAGACTTTTTTCACCGCGTCCGCGATCTGATCGGACTCCTTCACGACGACCGTCTTTTCCTGGGTGATGATGGTCGATGCGGCTTGGCCGCTGGGGACGACCTTCTCGACCGTACGCTCGATCACGCGGTTGATGGTCTGCGCCACGATGGGCGGCGCCTGATCCATGAGAGAAACAGTCACGATACCCGTCGCAATGGAAGTGACGAACGATACGAGGAGCGTCAGGAGTACGATCTGGGACTTTGAGAGTTGATCGAGGTGCATAATCCGAATAATAGCAGGTCTGCACAAAAAGCAAGCCACCGTTATTTCTTGGCGATTAACGACTGCAGGGTATGTATCGTCTCCTGTACTTCAGAGGCAGTTGTCTCCCGCCCCAGCGAAAAACGCACCGTGTTCTTTGCCCGCCATTCTTCCCCGCCGAGCGCCGCAACGACATGCGACGCTTTCTGCCCTTCTTCACATGTGCTCTTCGTCGAAACGGCGATGCCCGCGTGGTCAAGCGCAAGCGTGAGATATTCGGTCGTCCGACAGTCCGCGGGCGGGATCGAGACGTTGAGCATGTGCGGGAGCATATGCTTCATATCGCCATTGATGACAAGACCGGGAATTTTTTCGAGAAGCTCGTCCGCGAGCGAATCGCGCAATTTCTTGAGGCGTTTTGATTCGTGCTCGCGCTCGCCGGCAACTATTGTGAACGCGGCGGCGAATCCGGCGGCGAGCGCGACACTTTCCGTGCCGGCGCGTAATCCGCGCTCTTGAGCGCCGCCCAGAATGATAGGCGCGAGCCCCGCCAACGGCGGGGCGAGACGCGTTCGGTCACTCACGTACACACATCCGATGCCGTGCGGACCGTACAGTTTATTCGAACCAAGACTGAGCAGGTCAACGCCGAGACTGTGCACGGACGTTGCGGCGTAAAGCGGGGCCTGTCCCCCATCGGCGTGAAAAATAATCGAAGAACCGTTCTCGCTTTCATATGCCCGCAAGACCCGCGCGATATCCGCGAGCGGCTGGACGGTGCCGGTCTCATTGTTGGCCCATCCGACGGACACGAAAACCGTTGCAGGGCGAAGTGCAGTTTGGACAGTTTTCGGAAGAACGATGCCACGCTCGTCGGGCTCGACATACGAAACGGTACCGCCCATTCGTTCTATCTCTGCAAAACATTCGAGGACAGACGTATGTTCTATCGAACTCACCAGCCAGTGCGTGCCGGAGAGAGTGCGGCGCGCGCGCTCCTCGGCACGCGCAAAACCCAGAATGGCAAGATTGTTTGCTTCAGTGAGACCGGAAGTGAAAACGACCCCGCGCGCCTTGCACCCCAACACTCCGGCAATCTGCGTACGCGCACGTTCAAGCACGCGCTTTGCGGCGACTCCCTCCGCGTGAATAGCCCCCGGATTTCCGGAAAGGGCTTCGGCGTCCCGCATCGCGTGCACGGCCTCTGGCAGAACGGGTGCCGCGCTCGCATAGTCGAGATATGTTCTTTTCTGCCTGAATAATTTCCACATATGTATTGCAATACGCATTAAATCAGATGGTTCGCGAATATCAAAAATAACATAGTAAATAGAAAATATGGCTCTATCGGTTTACTATTTGCTTTTTGCTATTTGATATGAGCGGAGTATACTCTCGAAATCTTCGCCTATGGCACGGAGCCGCGCATATGAACCGAGAAACAAAAATAATGGAACGGCCGCCTATCGTTGTAGTGATGGGGCATGTCGACCACGGTAAGTCGACGCTCCTCGACTTCATCCGCAAAAGCAACATCGTCGCGGGCGAGGCCGGCGGTATCACGCAACACGTCGCCGCCTACGAGGTCGAGAGAGAGTTCAAGAACCCCTCGACTTCGCTCGGGGTAAAAAAACGGATTACGTTCATTGATACGCCCGGCCATGCGGCGTTCACCGCCATACGGCAGCGCGGAGCACGCGCGGCCGACATCGCGATACTCGTCGTCGCCGCCGACGACGGGGTGAAGGCGCAGACGCTGGAGGCCCTCGCGAGCATTAAGGAGGCGGCTATTCCTTTCATCGTCGCCATCAACAAGATCGACAAGCCGAATGCGGACGTCGAGCGTGCGCAGAGGACCCTGATGGAACAGGGTGTGTATCTGGACAAGCTTGGCGGCGATGTGCCGTGGGCCGCTATATCCGCGAAGACGGGCGTAGGCATAGACGACCTTCTCGATCTCATCCTCATCGTCGCCGAACTAGAGGGGTACAAAGCGGACGCTTCGAAACCGGCGGAAGGGTATGTGATTGAAGCGCATCGCGACCAGAAGCGCGGTATCGCCGCGACGCTTATCATCACCGAAGGCACCTTGAGCGCCGGCATGAGCGTCATGGTCGGCCGCGCCCTGGCGCCTGTCCGCATCATGTTGAACGCAGTGGGAAAAAATATCCGCGAAGCGAGTTTCTCGTCTCCCGTACAACTCATCGGATTTGACGAACTGCCCGATGTCGGCGAGCATTTCCGCGCGTACGGAAGCAAGCGCGATTCGGAGGCGGCGCGCGCCGCGCTTCCGCCGCGCGCAAAGCCCGCGACGCACGCCTATGTCGCAGGAAGCGCCCCCGAAGAATCGGAGAACTTCGCGATGCCCGTCATCGTCCGCGCGGACGCCTCTGGCTCTCTTGAGGCCATCGAGCACGAAGCGGTGAAGCTCGGTGATGAACACTCGTCAATACGCATCGTGCTCTCGGGCATCGGCACCATCTCGGAGAACGACGTCAAAGCCGCGCTCACGGGTACGACGCCCGCGACGGTCATCGGATTTAATGTGGGGGTTGATGCGGTGGCGCAGGAATTCGCACGCCAGCACGGCATCAAGATCGAGATATTCGATATCATCTACAAGCTGACGGAGCGGCTTGAGGAACTCCTCGGCGAGGCACGACCCAAGCGCGCCGTCGAAGAGATCGTCGGCAAAGCGAAAGTATTAAAACAATTCAGCAGCCGTAAGAACGAGCATGTGGTCGGCGGCGCCGTTTCCGAAGGATATCTCGCACAGAAAGCGCTCGTGCGCGTGACGCGGCGCGGGACCGTCATCGGCGTCGGAAAGATAGAGAACATGCAGGCCCATAAGAAGAATGTGGGGAGGGTCGAGGCGGGAAACGAATTCGGAGCGCAAATAGAGAGCACCTTTGAGATCGCACAGGGCGACACGCTCGAATGCTTCACCACGACGATGAAGTGATATGGGCGGCCAGCGTCAGATACAGGTTTCCGAACTGCTCGCCCACCTCGCGGGAGAGTATTTCGCGCGCGAATCGAACCGCGAGTCGCTCATGACCATCACGCGCGCCGAGCTAGCGCCCAACCTCAAGTTCGTGAAGATATTTTTTTCCGTCCTTCCCGAATCGTTCGAAGACACGGTCTTAGCCTTCGCCAAGCGCTCGAGGAGTGAATTCCGGAAATACGTCAGAGAGCACAGCGCGCTCCACCCCATCCCCACGATAGACTTCGAGATAGACTACGGCGAAAAGAACCGCCAGCGCATCGACGATTTAACGAGGGGCGACAAATAATGGTATATTGGCCTTCGTTGGCCTGGTGGTGAAGTGGTAACACGTCGATCTGCAAAATCGAAATGCGCGGGTTCGATTCCCGCCCAGGCCTCACGTTGCTCCCGCAACGTATGCCGGGGTGGTGTAATTGGCAGCCACGAGAGACTTAAGATCTCTTGCCCTCAAAAGGCGTGTGGGTTCAAGTCCCACCCCCGGCACTATAGTTCGGCTGTCATGTGTGATATACTTCGAGGTATGAGAAAAAAGACCGCGTTTCGTGCACAAGCGGTGATTCTTCGCAAAAAAGGATTGAGTTACAACGAAATCCGACGACAGATACCAGTGTCCAAAAGCTCCCTAAGTATATGGCTCAAGGATATCCTCCTCTCCCCGCGGCATCGTGCGCGTCTCTACACAAAACAAATCCGGATTCTCTCACGCGGCTCTCAAAGTCAGCACGAACGGAGGAAGCGGGAAGTTGATAAAATCATCGCTGACGCAAAAGCGGAAGTGCATCTCCCGCTTTCAAAGGACACCTTCAAATTTCTCGGAGCAGCTCTGTATTGGGCAGAAGGAAGCAAAACAAAGAACTTCGAGATAACAAACTCGGACCCCTTACTTATTGCCTTCATGGTGCAGTGGTTCCATGATACATTCGGCGTTCCTGCGGTACGTTTAAAAGTGCACTTGAACATCTACCCGCAGCAAAATGAGAGGGATATAAGAAAATTTTGGTCGAACCTTACGGGCATACCTGTGAATAATTTTGGAAAGAGTTTTATTAAACCGCCTAATAAAGGATACAAGAAAAATAATCTCTACTATGGGACAATAAAAGTGAGGGTGCCGAAAGGCACCGATATGAGGATCAGGATTTTCGGATGGATCCAAGGTGCTTTACAAGAGCTGGCTCCCAAAATAGAATCAACGCAACGGAAGTGGGCACGTTTGGCTAAAGTAGATCGACACCCCGTTAATGTATAAAACCCCTCATAGCTTAATGGTAAAGCAGCGGTCTCTTAAACCGTAGACCTAGGTCCGATTCCTAGTGGGGGGACAAGGATAAATTTTTAATATACGATGCGAGCATCGGGCAGATGGCGGAATTGGTATACGCGCCAGGCTTAGGACCTGGTCCCGCAAGGGTTGGGAGTTCGAGTCTCCCTCTGCCCACTTATGGATTTCAAATACTTTTCAAAGAACGGGGAAGTGCTGCCCGTAGAGCAGGCGGCCATTCCCCTATCGAACATCGAATACCAGTACGGATTCGGGGTGTACGAGAGCGTCCGGCTCGCGAACGGCGTCGCGTATTTTCTGAAAGACCATCTGGAGCGTCTCATGCACTCCGCCCGTGTCATCGGCCTTGAACACTCATACTCTCCGCAGGCAATCGATTCGTATATTTCCGAGCTCGTCGAGAAGAACGGCGCGCGCATGTGCAACGTGAAGATACTGCTGGTCGGCGGCCGTGCCGCAAAAGACGCCTCCCTTTTTATCCTCTGCCTCAATCCCCTATTTCCCGACAAAAAGCTCTACGCAAGCGGTACTACGCTCATCACCTGCGAGTACGAACGTCTCTACCCGCACGCGAAAACGCTCAACATGCTCGGCAGCTTCCTCGCGTACCGCAAGGCGCAGGCCGCCGGTGCCTATGACGCGCTTCTCGTGAACGGCAGGGGTTACGTGACCGAAGGCACGCGGACCAATTTTTTCTGCATGCATGGCCGCACCATCTTCACACCGCGCGAGAGCGATATCTTACTTGGTGTCGCACGGAAAATGGTTCTCAAAGTCGCCGTAGAGGCCGGCTTTGTCGTCGAAGAAAAAGACATCACGTTGACCGACCTCGCGCTGTATGATGCGGCATTCATCACGAGCACCTCATCGAAAATTTTGCCCGTCCGCGCCATTGACGACCACACGTTTGACGTGCAGTCCGCTCCGCTTCGGGAACTCATGGGTGCCTTTGACCGATTCCTCGCCGGCTGTCAAAAGGACGGCGGGTAGATACTTTCCAAGCCCGACATATCGGGAGAATCCACGCGGCCCGTGTACGGATCGACGCCAAGACCGAATGTGTTGCTCAGGAGCGCGATGATGCCGTACACCGAGACCATCACGAACATCCCCACGATGCCCCACTTCATATGCTCGATACCTTCCGCCCGGTGCGCGCCCTCTTCGAGGTCGAGGATGAATTGCACGAGACCCCATACGAACATGAAAAAACCCGCCGCGAAGACCACAACGATCAGCGGATT
>Ga0209212_1005133_pt1 | contig 15810 bp, 15 predicted proteins | sample RifGroC2_FD_183996 | JGI IMG/M metagenome (GOLD analysis project Ga0209212, IMG submission 183996) | Groundwater microbial communities from Rifle, Colorado, USA - Groundwater C2 (SPAdes) (version 2) | ecosystem: Environmental > Aquatic > Deep subsurface > Groundwater | place: Rifle, Colorado...
CAAGAATGGATACCGGGAGCGCGGACATCCTGTCCGCCTGCGGGCTGGAAGCCCGCGTTCCAGTCAAACCGTGGCTTGAACTGAGTTTTCCAGGATAAATTGAGGTAAAACAAGATGGAAAAAAACAAAAAGCCCGGCCAGCATTTGCAGGTGGTTGATGGCAGCGCCGAATGGCAGAAAATCCTCGCCGACAACAACCGGAAATTAGCGGAAAGCGAGGCGCGCCTGCGCTTGATCGTCGACTCGGCGCTGGACGCAATAATCAGCATCGACGCGGAGAGCCAGTTGATCGGCTTCAACCCCGCTGCGGAGTTTATTTTCGGTTGGAAAAAAGAAGAGATCGCCGGGCAGTCGATGATCGGGCTGCTGATCCCGGAACGCTACCGGAACCGCCACCAAAACGGTCTCGCCCGCTACCTCCAGACCGGCGAAACCCATATCCTGAACCGCCGCATCGAAATTAGCGCGCTGCGGCGCGACGGCACGGAATTTCCGATCGAGCTGACCATCGCGCCGATCCGCGAGGGCGACCAGGTTAGCTTTACGGCTCATATCCGCGACATCACCGAACGCAGGCGGGGCGAGGAGGCGTTGCGGGAGAGTGAAGCGAATCTGCAGGCCGTCCTCGATAACGCGCCGGTCGGAATCTGGCTGGTCGGGGCGGATAAACGCTATCGTTTTGTCAACAAGACCTTCTGTGATGCAGTCGGCATAGCCGAAAGCCGGTTCCTCGCGACCGCGCACCTGCCCGATCTTTTGGGCGCGGAAGTTGCCGCCAATTGCATGCGGTCGGACCGGGAGTGCCTCGCGCAGGAAACGCCGTACCTTTCCTACGAGTCGCTCCCCTTTGTCGATGGCAAGCGGCACCTGATGGAAATCACCAAGGCCAAATTGTGCGACAGTGCAGGTGCGGCCACGGGGGTTATCGGAATCGCCGTGGATATCACCGGGCGCCGGGAAGCGGAAGAGCAGATCCGCAGCCTGTCCTTCTACGATCCGCTCACCCAATTGCCCAACCGGCGGCTGTTAAATGACCGGCTGCAGCAGACTCTGGTGACCAACGCCCGCAACAAGCGGCAGGGCGCGCTGCTGTTCATCGACCTCGATAATTTCAAGAGTATCAACGATGCCCACGGGCACGACACCGGCGATCTGCTGCTGATCGAAGTGACTGCCCGGCTGCGGGCCTGCGTCCGGGAAGGCGACACCATCGCCCGGCTGGGCGGGGACGAATTCTTTGTCCTGCTCGAGGATTTGGACCCGGACGAGCCGACTGCCGCAGAGCAGGCCGAGGCGGTGGGGCAGAAAATACGCTCGGCTCTGGAGCAACCCTATTTCCTCAACGGTCACGAATACCACAGCACCGCCAGTATCGGCGCCACGCTGCTGCGCGGGCAGGTGAGGACGGCGGACGAAATGCTCAGGCGGGCGGATGTCGCGCTGTACCAGGCCAAGGCGTGCGGGCGCAACACTCTGCATTTCTTCGACCCCGACTTGCAGGCCTTGGTCATGGCCCGCGTCGCCCTGGAATCCGATTTGCGCCGCGCCGTCGCCGAGCAGGAACAATTCCTGCTTTACTATCAGGCGCAAGTCGATTCGTCGGGTCAGATGATCGGTGCCGAGGCGCTGGTGCGCTGGCAACACCCCGAGCGCGGCCTGGTGTCCCCGGCCGATTTTATCCCGCTCGCCGAAGAATCCGGGCTGATCCTGCCGCTGGGTCACTGGGTGATGGCCACCGCCTGCCAGCAGTTGGCGGGTTGGTCGGTGCGGCCGGAAATGGCCCACCTCACCGTGGCGGTAAATGTCAGCGCCAAACAGTTCCACCTGCCGACTTTTGTCGAGGAGGTGCTGGCGCTGGTCGATTATTTCGGGGTGAACCCCGCAAGGCTCAAGCTGGAAATCACCGAAAGCCTGATGGTGGATAATGTGGATGACATCATCGTAAAAATGACCGCGCTGCAAACCCGTGGTATCAACTTCTCCCTGGACGACTTCGGTACCGGCTATTCCTCGCTCTCCTACCTGAAACGCCTGCCCTTGTACCAGTTGAAAATCGATCAGTCTTTCGTGCGCGATGTGCTCACCAACCCCAACGGTTCGGCCATCACCAAAATGATTATCGCCCTGGCCCAGAGCATGGATCTGGCAGTGATCGCCGAGGGCGTGGAAACCGAAGCGCAACGCGCGTTTCTCGAACTGAATGGCTGCCATGTCTTTCAGGGTTATCTGTTCAGCAAGCCGGTGCCGGTGAAGGAATTCGAGCAACTGGCCGGGCAATACGTCTGATCCCGGAAAAAGCCTGTAGGGGCGCGCCGCGCCGTGCCCCTGCTTTATCCAAGGCTGCCAAACAGGTGTAAGAGCCTTGTGAAGGTTGCTGAATAGATAGAAAAACCCCCGCTATTCGTATGATTGGATGTTGTGCAAGCCGCCGATAATTGCCATAACCGGCGGAATCCATCATGGCAGAAGACAGCGACCTAGAAAAAACAGAACAGCCCTCACAGAGGAAGCTTGACCAGGCAAGGGAAAAAGGCCAAGTCGCCCGTTCGCGTGAGCTGTCCACGTTCGCGGTATTGCTGGCGGGCGGAAGCGCCCTGTGGTTCATGGGGGCATCGTTCACCCAGCAGATGGTCAAGTTGCTGAGTGATGGCCTGACGCTCGACCGGGAACTGGCATTCAATACCGGTCTGATCATCCCGCGCTTGTATGATTTTGCGCTGGTCGCGTTAATCATCTTTTCCCCTTTCTTGCTCGTGGTCATGCTGGCTGCGGCATTCTCCCCGTTGTTGCTGAACGGCTGGCTGTTCAGCGTCCAAGCGTTGCAGCCGAAATTTTCCAAGCTGAACCCGGCCTCCGGTCTCGTCCGCATGTTCTCCAAGACTGCGCTGGTGGAACTGACCAAGGCGATCGGCAAGGCCACGCTGGTCGGCGGCATCGCGGCCTGGGTGATCTGGCATAACAAGGAAGCGGTGATGGCGCTCGGCACGCAGGCCGCCATCGCCTCGATTCCGCAAATGGGACATCTGGTCGGTTCGAGTTTCATGATGATCGTCGGCGCGATGCTGTTGATCGTGCTGATCGATGTGCCGTTCCAGTTGTGGGATCACAACAAGAAGCTGATGATGACCAAAGAGGAGGTGCGCAAGGAATCCAAGGAAACCGAAGGTAACCCGGAGGTCAAAGGGCGTATCCGCCAATTGCAACGCGAGGCCGCGCGCAAGCGCATGATGGCGGAGATCCCGACCGCCGATGTGGTGGTGACCAACCCGACGCACTATGCGGTGGCGCTGAAGTATGGCGACAAGGGCATGCGCGCGCCGGTGGTGGTGGCGAAGGGCTCGCATCTGCTGGCGTTGCGCATCCGCGAAATCGCCGAGGAAAATCACGTGCCGATTCTGGAGGCTCCGCCGCTGGCGCGCGCGCTGCACAAGCATACCGAGCTGGGCGAATCCATTCCGGAGGCGCTGTACACCGCCGTCGCCGAAGTGCTGGCCTACGTTTACCAGTTGCATCGCTACGAAAAACAAGGCGGGCCGCGTCCGCAAGAGCCGGCGCATTTGCCGGTGCCGGTTGAGCTCGACCCGGAGTTCAGATGACAGATAACAGAGGACAGATGACAGAGGTTTTGTTGCCGCTACGCGGCCATCGTTTGTATCGTTCCCACGCTCCGCGTGGGAATGCAGCTCGTGCCGCTCCTGCGGTACGGGACGCGGAGCGTCCCCTGATGCGTTCCCACGGAGACCGTGGGAACGAGGAAACTCCCGTCTTCTGTCTTCTGTCCTCTGTCTGCTGATGCCATGAATCTGTTGCTCATACAAAACTTCATCAAGCGCGCCGGGCTGGTCGGGATGGTCGGCCCGGTGCTGATCGTGATGATCCTGGCGATGATGGTGTTGCCGTTGCCGCCGTTGCTGCTGGACATCCTGTTTACTTTCAACATCGCGGTTTCCATCATGGTGTTGTTGGTCAGCATGAATACCAGCAAGGCGCTGGATTTTTCGATATTCCCGACCGTGTTGCTGATTACCACGCTGCTGCGCCTGTCGCTGAATGTGGCTTCCACGCGGATCGTGCTGCTGGAAGGGCATACCGGCCCGGACGCGGCGGGCAAGGTGATCGAGTCGTTCGGGCATTTCCTGGTGGGCGGCAACTACGCTGTCGGTCTGGTGGTGTTTTCGATTCTGGTGATTATCAACTTCGTGGTGATTACCAAAGGCGCCGGGCGTATCGCCGAGGTGGGGGCGCGTTTCACCCTGGATGCGATGCCCGGCAAGCAAATGGCGATCGATGCCGATTTGAACGCCGGGCTGATCGGTGAAGACGCGGCGCGTACACGCCGCGCCGAGATTGCACAGGAGGCCGATTTTTATGGCGCGATGGACGGCGCCAGCAAGTTCGTGCGCGGCGACGCGGTTGCGGGCATCATCATATTGTTCATCAATATCATCGGCGGCCTGATTGTCGGCGTGCTGCAGCACGATCTCAGCCTTGCCGTGGCGGCCAAGAACTACACGCTGTTGACTATCGGCGACGGGCTGGTGGCGCAGATTCCGGCGCTGGTGATTTCCACCGCCGCCGGTCTGGTGGTGAGCCGCGTCGCCAGCGACCAGAACATCGGCCAGCAACTGAACCAGCAACTGTTCAAACAGCCGCAGGTCATCATGCTGACCGCCACGATTATCGGCGCGATGGGCCTGATTCCCGGTATGCCGCACTTCGCTTTTTTGATGTTGGCCGGCGCGATGGGGTGGCTGGCTTATTACCTGACGCAAAAGGGCGCGCAAGCGGCCGAACAGGAACAGGCTGCCGTTGCGGAGACGCCGGTTGTCGCGGAATCCACCGAGGCGAGATGGGAGGATGTCGAACAAGTCGACGTGCTGGGGATGGAAGTGGGCTACCGGTTGATCGCGTTGGTGGATTCCGCGCAGGATGGCGACTTGTTGCGCCGCATCAAAGGCATCCGCAAAAAATTCACTCAGGACATCGGCTTTTTGCCGCCGGCAGTGCATATTCGCGACAATCTGGACTTGCGCCCGAACGGTTACCGCATCACGCTCAAGGGGGTGGAGGTCGGCAGCGGCGAGGCCTATCCGAATCTGTTGCTGGCGATCAATCCGGGCAGCGTGACGGGCGAGTTGGCGGGCATGCAGACGCGCGATCCGGCCTTTGACCTGCCCGCAGTCTGGATCGACAGCGCGTTGCGCGACCAGGCACAGGTGATGGGCTACACCGTGGTTGATCCGGGTACGGTCGTGGCGACCCACCTGAGCCACCTGCTCAGCACGCGCGCCGCAGAGTTGCTCGGGCGGCAGGAGGTGCAGCAATTGCTCGATCATATCGCCAAAGTTTCGCCCAAGCTGGTTGAAGATCTGGTACCCAAGACCTTGCCGCTGGGCGTGGTGCAAAAGGTGCTGCAAAACCTGCTGGACGAAGGTATGCACATCCGCGACATGCGCACCATCGTGGAGACACTGGCGGAAAATGCGCCGCGCACCCAGGATGCCCACCAGCTCACGGCGCTGGTGCGCGTCGCGCTCGGCCCGGCCATCGTGCAGCAGTTCTATCCGTCCGCGCAGGAGTTGCAGGTGATCGGCATGGACAAGGAGCTGGAATACCTGCTGATCCAGGCGATGCAATCCAGCCAGAATGGTATCGGCATCGAGCCGGGGCTGGCCGATACCGTGTTGCGCGAAACCCGCGTCGCGGCCGAGACGCAGGAACAGATGGGCCTGCCGGCAGTGATGCTGGTGCCGGCGCAGTTGCGCGATTTGCTGGCGCGCTTCCTGAAGCGCGCGGTACCGAATATCAGAGTAATTTCGCATGATGAAGTACCGGACTTCAAAACGATCCGGGTAACCGCTATGGTAGGAGGTAGAGCATGAGCATCAGAAAATTCATCGCCCCGACAACACGCCAGGCCATGAAGGAAATTCGCGACATGCTGGGCCACGACGCGATGATCCTGTCAAACCGGCAGACGGAGCGGGGTGTGGAAATCGTCGCCATCGCGAATGGCGATTTCGCCCATCTGACCGGCGATGCTGTCCCGCAAAAACCCGAGTGGCCGGAGATAACGGCTGACGAATGGACGAAATCAGTCGCGGAAGCCAGTTCCGGGCAACCGGCCAGGCCGTTGATCCAAACTGCACCAGTCATTCAGCCCAGGCAACCGTTGCAGTTTCAGCACAAGGCTGCCGAACCAGCCGGCGCTTTGCAGCACCCCGGAAAGTCGCCGCAGCCCGAGCGCGTACCCGCGCCGCAAACCAGGACTGCGCCGCAGCTTAACTCCGCCCGGATGGCCGGGGCGCAGCCTGTGTCGGCCATGTCCGGAGAGAAGAATTCGGGAGAAAAGAATTCGGGAGAAGAGAATTCGGGACAAGAGAATTCGGGCCAAGAGAATTCGGGCCAAAATAATACGGGCCAAGAAAATATTCTCAGCGAGATCAAATCGATGAGCGCCATGTTGCAGCAGCAGTTTGCGACGCTGTACTGGAACGATGTGCAATTGCGCGATCCGCAGCGCGCCGGCCTGTTGCGCAAAATGCTCAATGCCGGATTCAGCACGTTGCTGGCGCGCCAGTTGCTGGACAATATGCCTGCCGGGGAAGTGCAGGGCGAGGCGTGGATCAAGCAGGTATTCAAGCGCAATTTGCAGGTGGCGGGCAAGGCGGACGACATTATCGCCAAGGGCGGGGTGTACGCGCTGATCGGGCCGACCGGGGTGGGCAAGACTACCACCACGGCAAAGCTGGCGGCGCGTGCGGTGGTGCGCTACGGAGCCGACAAGGTGGCGCTGCTGACCACCGACAGTTACCGGATTGCCGCTTACGAGCAGCTCAAGATTTACGGCAAGATACTCGGTGTGGCGGTGCATGCGGTGAAGGACACCGACGATTTGCGCCTGACGCTTTCCGCGTTGCGCCACAAGCATCTGGTGCTGATCGACACGGTGGGAATGGGGCAGCGCGACGAGCGCGTGGGCGACCAGAATGAGATGTTCGACGCGACCGGCGTGCAGTGTCTGCTGTTGCTGAATGCCACCAGCGGCGGCGATACGCTGGAAGACGTGGTGCGCATGTACCGCAGCAACAAGGTGGTCGGCTGTATTCCCACCAAGCTGGATGAGGCGGTCAATCTCGGTACGGTACTGGATGTGGCGGTGCGCCATCGTCTGGTGATGCATTACATGGCCAACGGCCAGCGCGTGCCGGAAGATTTGCACCCGATCAATCTCGATTATCTGTTGCACCGCGCGCTCAAACCGGCGGAGGAAAAAACCCCGTTTACTTTGCGCGAGCTGGATTTTCCGGTAATGATGGCGAATGCGCCGGGCAAGGAGATGTCCTGTGCGCTCTGATGGCGGGGCGGATCAGGCAGAAGGTCTGCGCCGTTTATTGGTGCTCAACCAGACACAGGTGATCACCGTGGTGGCCGGTAAAACCGGGGTGGGGCGCACCAGCGCGACCATCAATCTTGCGGCGGCATTGGCGCGTTCCGGCAAAGATGTGCTGGTGCTGGATGAAAATCACGGGCCGAATAATTTGCTGGATCGCATGGGGATGTCTGGCAGGCATGATTTGCTGGATGTCGCGCAGGGAAAATGCGGGCTTTGCGAGGCGATCAACACCATCAACGAATTTGGCATCTTGTCGACCGCGCGCGCCATGCAGGCATTGGCGAAGCTGGATCAGGCCGGGCAACAGCGGCTGGAAAACGCGCTGACCGAGGCCAGCGACAGCGTAGATGTGGTGCTGATAGATGCCGCGATGTCTGTGCTGAGTCAGGCCGAAGGGCTGGCCGGAAAGTCTGTGGCCGTATCGCCGAGGGCGATGTCTCCGAGCTTGGCAAGCGGGGCTGCGTTGCTGGTGCTGGTGGAGGCGACGCCCAGCGGCATTACCGAGAGTTATGCCTTGATCAAGCGCTTGGCGCTGAAGAATACGCGCCAACAGTTCGGGATTGCGGTAAACAAGGCGGGCAATGAGCAGGCGGCGCTGACGGTGTTCGAAAATATGGACAAGGTGGCGCGGCGCAATCTCTCGGTACGTTTGGAATATTTGGGCCACATCCCGTCCGATGAAAGGCTTAAATGCGCGATGCAGTTGGGGAAATCGGTGGTTGAAGCTTTCCCGGACGCCGCTTCGACGAAATCTTATCTCGAACTGTCGCAAAAGTTGCTGTGTTTGCCGATGCAGCGCGATGAAGCGGAGGGCGGCATTTCCACTATCATACAAAACCTGATGAGGCAGGTTTCACAACCAGCCGCCCTGACACAGTATTGTGAAGCATCCGGGGCGGGGTGAACAAGCTTTACTTGCCCACGCGGATTGCCAACGGTGGGCAGATGAGGCCTGCCCACCCTACGGAGCTGCGCCACGCCGTGTCGCTACATCAACGCAGCAAGGAAATTACGCACGTTGTAAACTGATGAACATGTATACGGCCACCGGATTAAACGACAAGGATCAATGCCTGCGGGAGCATTCACATCTGGTGAAACGGCTTGCGCACCAGATGATGGCCAGGCTGCCTTCCAGTGTGCAGGTCGACGACATCATTCAGGCCGGCATGATGGGTTTGCTGGATGCGGCAAGCCGCTACGACGAATTTCACGGCGCACAGTTTGAGACTTATGCGACGCAACGCATCCGTGGCGCGATGCTGGATGAGTTGCGTGAAGCGGATTGGCTGCCGCGCGGCCTGCGTAGCGGCGTGCGGCGTATCGAAACGTCCATCAGCCGCTTGCAGCAAAAACTGGGCAGGCCGCCGAACGAAACCGAAATCGCCGCAGACATGGAAGTGTCCCTCGCCGAATACCAGCAGATGTTGAATATGACATGCGGTGCTCAGTTGCTGTATTACGAAGATTTGCACGGCGAAGATCAGGAAGATTATTTGGAGCGGTTCGAGATCGGTGCTAATGCCAGCCCGCTGGATTTGCTGGAGGACGAATGCTTCAAGGCCGAGTTGGCGCGCGCGATTGGAAATTTGCCGGAGCGCGAGTGCATGTTGATGGGCATGCTTTACGAACAAGAAATGAACTTGCGCGAAATCGGCGAGGTGCTGGGCGTGGGCGAATCGCGCGTTTCGCAACTGCATAGCCAGGCAGTGGCGCGGTTGCGCGGCTCGATGAAAGGCTATTGATGGATAAACTCACGATATTGGGTTTGCTTGTCGGCGTGACCGGCATTCTGACCGGGCAGATACTGGAGGGCGGCGATCTTTCCATTCTGTTTCAGGGTGCGGCTTTCCTGATCGTGTTCGGTGGCACACTCGGGGCGGTGATGGTGCAATGCCCGGCCAAGGTATTTGTTATGGCGATCAAGATGGGTCGCTGGGCGTTTGTCGAACCGAAGTTAAATGGCCGCTGGCTGGTCGGGCAACTGACCGATTGGAGTACGCTGGCGCGCAAGGAAGGGATATTGGCATTGGAGGCACACCTTCCCGCCGTTAGCGACCCATTTCTGAAAAAAGGTTTGCAGTTGCTGGTGGATGGCAACAGTGCCGAAAAAATCCGCGAAGTGCTGGATGTGGATATTCACCGGTGGGAGCAGTTGCGCTGGCAGTCGGCGCGCGTGTGGGAAGCGGCGGGCGGATATTCTCCTACCATCGGCATCATCGGTGCGGTATTGGGCTTGATGCACGTCATGCAGAATCTCGGCGAACCGGGTAAATTGGGCGGCGGCATTGCCGTAGCATTCGTGGCGACGATTTATGGCGTGGCCTTCGCCAACCTGTTGTTTCTTCCGGTGTCGAACAAGCTGAAATCCATCATCATGCGCCAGGCGGATATATACGAGATGATCGTAGACGGGTTGGTGGGGATCGCCAACGGGGACAATCCGCGGTTGGTCGAGACCAAGCTGCAAGGCTACATCGAATAACATGGCGCGTCGACGAAAACGCATCGAGCATGACAACCACGACCGCTGGATGATCTCCTACGCCGACTTTGTTACGCTGTTGTTCGCCTTTTTCGTGGTGATGTATTCCATTTCATCGGTGAACGAGGAAAAGTATAAAACCTTTGGCAGTTCGTTGAACCTCGCTTTGAACAAACAGCCTATGGCCGCTTCGACCGGTGTTGTGGCCAGCAGGCAGGATCAGATGCCCAAGGCGGTGGACATGCGTACCGTGCGCCTGGGTGAGCAGCAACGCAAAATACAGGAGCGCATGAAAAATCTTGCCGGCGGATTGAGCGAAGTGATGGCTTCTTTGATTAAGCAACGCACGGTCGGCATCAATCAAACCAAGCGCGGAGTGGTTATCGATATCAGCGCGAGTACATTGTTCGGAACGGGCGAGGCAACCTTGCAACCGGGTATGCTGGATGTGTTGCGCCAAGTGGCTGCGGTGTTGAGCAAGGAAGAGCTGCCCATCGAGGTGGAAGGACATTCCGACGATATTCCCATCGCGACCGCGCAGTTTCCTTCCAATTGGGAGCTGTCTTCCGCGCGTGCCAGCAGCGTGGTCAGGATGTTGATCGATAACGGTGTACCGGCAAATCGCCTGGCTGTGGTGGGTTTAGCTTCGAATCAGCCGCTGGTGCCCAATGACAGCCCGGAAAACCGTGCCAGAAATCGGCGTGTAATTATTACGATCATGTCACCCAACGTGGAGAGAGGGGCGGGGATTGAGGAGTAGGGGCAATTCACGAATTGCCCTATCACCGGGCAATTCACGAATTGCCCTATCACCGGGCAATTCGTGAATTGCCCCTACCCGCTCCCCAGCGACCTGCCGCTTCCCGGCGAAAAACTGGTCTGGCCATCGGGGCCATAAAGATTCGCCTTGTTCACCGCATTGCTTAAAACAGCAAGCAATTGCTGGTTGCGGCGCAGCTTCATCTGGATCAACTCGCCATTGGTTTGATTGAGCCGTTGGGCGCGTTCTGCCAAAGCGCGAATTTCCTGCCACACAACCAAATCTTGCGGGTTGTGTATTTCCAGCCAAGTGCGGATTGCGTCTTCACCAAGTTGCGGGAGGTTTTTACGCAGCAAGGCACGGCGCGTTTCGGCGAGCTCGTTGAGATTGAGTGCGTCGGTTGATTTTTGCTCGGATAGTTCAAGTAACTGGTCGGTGAGATTTTCAACCAGCATTCCTTGCTCGCGTTCCAGCAAGGCTGTGAATTTCAGCAAAGCCGAGCGTTCTGCGGTTAAAGCAGAATGTAATTGCGAGCCGGAAGATTGCTTCAAGTATTAAGCCCTGCTGCCAATCAGATCCCGTACCGTGTCGAGCAGGCGACCGGCAACAGCTTCCGGGTTGACTTGGAAGCGACCCTCGCTGATGGCTTGCTTGATTTCCGCAACTTTGGCCGCATTGACAACCGGGGTGTTCGCCATGCTGCTTTCCATGCTTTGCAACTGCGCCGCTACGGATCCGAGGGAAACACTGGTATCGCTACGCTGTGCCGCTGCGGGCATCGGGCTGGCTCTTCCCTTGGCTGCGGCTTGCGCGGCTCCTTCTCCTCCACCGCTGGCGGGTAACGGCTTGCTGGGCCTGTCTATTTTCACGGTTATCCTCTCAATCTGAATTACGCTTAACTCCGCGTCTTGGTTATTATATCGGTAAAAATTTAAAAAACTTTAGGCGTTACGCGAATTTTTATAGCGTAAGCGACTCCTCGACTCAATGATGAGGCGTGTTAAGGTGCAATTTCCACAACGCCGCTGACACGTGCAATTCCGCTAATTACGCGGCCTGGCGCAACACGAACTTGCACGGCTTGCCCTTCGCTTGCATTGTTCAAGGCAACCCCTTCGCTGCGTATGCTGAAACCGTTGCCTTGCACGGTGAGTTGCACGATTTGCCCCTGCGTTATGCTATAGGGCTGGCGCAGCATGTCTTCACGCAATACCTGCCCGGCGGCGATGCCGTAGCGCAGCACTTTTCCGAGCACTTGTTCGGGGTTGGTAAAACCTCCCGAATGGGAAGTTTCTGTCGACTGGCTGGCAAGATCCTGCGCTTGCAGCGTATGCCCTGGCTGTAGTCGGCGTACGCTGGTCAATAAATTCAAGTTGATCCTGATTTGCACCGGAACAAAAAGACTCCAGCCGTTCGTGTGCGCGGAACGGTCATTGGTTTCCTGCTTGTGTGGGGGGGTGCAGCGCACACCAATCGAGGTTTTGCCAATCAGCTGGCTGCCAGTTGGCAGAAAAGCTTTAATCTCGGTGCATTTGGGCAGAATAAGACGTCTGTCTATCTCATCTACCTGAAAAGTGACCTTGCCGGGTAGGTTTGCAGTTTGTTGCTGCACAAAGCCGGCAACGATATTTCTTATCTGGGCGTGATCCTGCACTGCTCCGGCGGCAGCGGATTGCAACAAGAGAAATGTGATCAACAAGAGCTTCTTCATGGGTGCATTGTGCGTGTTGCCGGCTGTTAAGGGAAGTGCTGGAACGTTGGAATTGGCGGGGTAATCCACCGCTTATCGGTAGATAGCGAGGGTGCGTGCGGGTTTAGGATGCTGTTCATGTAAATGGATATTCTGGTAGAACTGACGCGTTTTGACGGAGGAAGCAAGATGGTCAATAGATTGGACGATGCGCTGCAGTTTCAGCAAACCGCGCTGAGTTTGCGCGCCGCACGCCAGGAGCTGCTGGCTTCCAACATCGCGAACGCGGATACACCGAACTACAAGGCGAGGGATATCGATTTTGCCAGCGCGTTGCGGAATGCCGTGGCGGGGTCATCCGCCGGGTTGGCGGCTGCGCAAACCTCGCCCCTGCACCTGGAAGGGAAAACGGGCGGCTCGATTTTGGGTGCGCCGGTGATGTACCGCAAGCCGGTACAGCCAAGCGCCGACGGCAATACGGTGGATATGGATGTGGAACGCGCGCAATTCGCCGATAACGCCTTGCGTTACGAAGCCAGCGTCATGTTCGTTAATGCGAGATTCAAAAGCATACTGACGGCGATACAGGGCTAATAGTGTTGCTTGTAACTTGGGTGTAATTGCAATCAGGATGGCATTTTGCAGGGTGGGCAAGCGGTTTTATTGTTTGCCCACGCGGATAAATGGTGGGCATTAAGAATCGTGCCCACAACACGGAGGGTAAAACATGTCCTTATTCAATATATTTAATGTGGCCGGTTCGGGGATGGCGGCGCAGTCGCAACGCCTGAACGTGGTGGCCAGTAATCTGGCGAATGCCGACAGCGCCACCGGCGCCGATGGCCAGCCGTACCGCGCCAAGCAGGTGGTGTTCAGCGCGATGCCGGTGGAGGGTGGCGCGCAAGGAGTGAAAGTGACGGCGGTGGTCGAAGACAATTCGCCGATGAAAATGGTCTATGACCCCAAGCATCCGATGGCCGATGACAAGGGTTATGTCGCCATGCCCAATGTGGACGTGGTGGGCGAGATGGTGAACATGATCTCCGCCTCGCGCGCCTACCAGAATAACGTGGACGTGATGAACACGTCGAAAACCATGTTGCTCAAGACGATGACTATCGGTCAGTAATGTTGAAAGTAAAGAGCGCCTCTAACGGGCATGGAAATGGCCACCCTTGATAATGGAAACATTTCATAAGATTGCTCTGTGTTTCACTCCGAGCCCCAAACCACTCCCGGCCTCCCCTTGTCAGGGGAGGAGTCCAGGCTCTCCCCCTGACAAGGGGGTCTGGATGGGGTTTAGGTTTGGCTTTGGGATTTCGCTTTGTGTTGTTTCACGTTAAAAGTAATGAAAGGAAATTGCCATGATTAGCAATGCACAAGATACCGGTTCGGCCGCAGCACTATTCGCTTCATTGAATGCAAGCTCCAGTTCCGCCGCAAAGGCCTCGACGGCGGCCGATACGCAGGATCGCTTTCTGAAGCTGCTGGTCACGCAAATGAAAAACCAGGACCCGCTCAACCCGATGGATAACGCTGAGGTCACTTCGCAAATGGCGCAGCTCAGCACGGTGACCGGCATCGACAAGCTGAATGTCACCCTGCAGGCGTTGAGCGACAGCATGGCGTCCAGCCAGTCGTTGCAGGCGGCCACCATGATCGGTCATGGTGTGCTGGTGCCGGGCGCGGGCGTGGACATGTTGAATGGTGTGGGATTCGGCGGTATCGAGTTGGCGCAATCGGCGGACAAGGTGGATATCGCCATCTACGACCAGGCGGGCGCGTTGGTGCGCAACATGCATTTGGGTGCGCAGCCAGTCGGCCTGGTGAATTGGCAATGGGATGGCCGGGATAATTCGGGTGTCAGCGTGGCGGATGGCAGCTACCTCTTTGCCGTTGACGCTGCGCAGGCAGGCAAGAAGGCGGATGCGGCCGCGTTGCAGTTTGGCATGGTGAACAGCGTCACCCAAGGCAAGCAAGGGGTCGAGTTGAGCGTTGGAAACTTGGGCGGCGTTGCGCTGTCGCAAGTCAGGCAAATTCTGTAACACTTTTTTAACACAGAGCAAAAACGGGTAGGGTGCGTTTCACGCACCCTACCAGATTAATCACAAGGAGAACATCATGAGTTTTCAGCAAGGATTAAGCGGGTTGAACACGGCAGCCAAGCAGCTGGACGTGATCGGCAACAACGTGGCGAATGCCGGCACGGTGGGATTCAAGCAATCCCAGGCACAATTTGCCGACCTGTATGCGGCGTCCCTTGCCGGTGGGGGCGGATTGCAGGTCGGTACCGGGGTCAAGCTGGCGGCAGTTGCGCAACAGTTCAGCCAGGGTAATGTCACCAATACCAACAACTCGATGGATACCGCCATCAGCGGCGCCGGATTTTTTCAAATGATCGACCAGAGCGGCGCACTTTTATATAGCCGCAACGGGCAGTTTCAGGTGAATAAGGACGGCTATATTGTCAATAACCAGGGGCATCAGGTGCAGGGCTATCAGGCTGCGGCGGGGTTGGTTACCGCAGTGCAGGGTCCGATAAGAATTGATCCCGCGCCTTTGGCCCCCAGGCAAACATCGAACATGGCTGCCATCGATGGGGTTCCGATCGGGGTCGGGGCAAATCTGGACTCGCGCGCGGCTTTCCCGCTGGGGATTACTCAAGGCACGGTGACGGGCACTGCGGTGCCCGGATTGACCATCACGACCGGCACCAACGATGCTCTGACCGGGACGGTGGACGGTGTGGCATTCGCTGCGGCCATCCCGGGGGGTCTCACCTATACGACAACGGCGGCGCTGGCGAGTGCGGTGCAGGCGGCGGTCAATGCGGACGCCGCGTTGGTGGCTGCGGGTAAATCGGTTACCGTCAGCGTGGATGCCAGTGGCTTTCTGGTGATGGCGTCGAATTCTGGAGGCACTGCATCCACCCTAACAGTAGCGGGTAATTCTCTTACCAATCTTTTTGGTGTTGCGGCTCCAGTTCCGGTAGATGGCACGGGGGTATTCAGCCTGAATGCACCGGATTCCTACAACAATTCCACTTCGTTGACCGTGTACGACAGCAAGGGGACGCAGCATATCGCATCGCTGTATTTTCAGAAGGCATCCCCGAACGCCTGGAATGTCTATCTCGCGATCGACAGCGCCTCGATTCCCGCCACGGCCGCACCGATGGCGACCCTGAATTTTTCCACGGCGGGCGCGCTGGTATCGGCCACCCCCTACGTCACTGTGCCGCCCGCTGCCACAGACTCGGCGCAAGGCGGTACGCTGACCAGGATTGTTGCCGATCCGACCTACACACCGTTGGGCGCCAATCCGATGCCGCTGGCTTTCGATTTTTCCCAAACCACCCAGTACGGCGGCGCTTTCGGGGTCAACAGCCTGGCCCAGGATGGCTATACATCCGGGGAATTGAGCGGCTTCAGCACCAGCACCGACGGCACCATCGTCGGGCGTTATACCAATGGGCAGAC
>Ga0209212_1005138_pt1 | contig 15799 bp, 17 predicted proteins | sample RifGroC2_FD_183996 | JGI IMG/M metagenome (GOLD analysis project Ga0209212, IMG submission 183996) | Groundwater microbial communities from Rifle, Colorado, USA - Groundwater C2 (SPAdes) (version 2) | ecosystem: Environmental > Aquatic > Deep subsurface > Groundwater | place: Rifle, Colorado...
GACGTCGAGGCCGGTCGTCGGCTCGTCGAGGAAGAGGATCGCCGGCTCGCTGACGAGCGCCATGCAGAGCATCAGGCGCTGGCGGAGTCCCCTGGAGAGCGTCCGGCCGCGGTCCTGACGCCGCTCCGAGAGGCCGAACGCCGCGAGCCACTCCGTCCCCCGCCGCGCGCGCTCCGTCCGGGGGACGCCGTGCAGCTCGGCCATGAGTCTCACGTTCTGCCAGACCGTGAGGTCGACGTAGACGTTGGCCTCCTCCGGCACCACGCCGAGGCGGCGGCGGGCGGCGAGACCGTCGGTCACGATGTCGTGACCCTCGAGGCGCGCCGAGCCCTCGCTCGGGGGCACGAAGCCGGTCAGCATCCTGACGGTCGTGCTCTTTCCGGCGCCGTTGGGGCCGAGGAAGCCGAAGATCTCACCGCGCCGCACCGTGAAGCTCACGTGATCGACGGCGAGCACCGGGCCCCAGCGCCGCGTCAGGCCGCAGACCTCGATCGCGTTCACCTGAGTGTCACGCGGCGCGACCCCCCAGATCCCGGCGCCGCGCGTCGAACTCCTCCTTGTTGATCTCTCCGCGCGCATACCGCTCGCGAAGGATGTCGAGGGCGCGGTCCGTCCGCTCCTCCCGTCCTTGTCGGGCGAGCCACCGGATGCCGAGCACGATGCCGGTGACCACGAGGCCCCAGAACACGAGCATCATGAACATCACCACGAGTCCTCCGGCTCCCCACATCCACCACCCGGGATGCATCCCCCAGCCCCACTCCCATGGCCGCTCTTGCGCCATGGCGGGTGACGGAACGAGCGCCGCGGTCAGAGCGATCAGCGCCATGATCCAGTCGCGCATGTCCCTCTCCTTCTGTTCGCTGGTCGAGAGCATGACTACGGGACGGTCATCGAGAGTTCGTGCTGGACCCTGAGGACGACGTCTCCACCGACGATCAGCGTGCGGTCGCCGATCGTCGCCTTGACGAACCCGCCGCGGAGCCCGAGCCGGGCAGCGAAGGAGTTCTCGACGACGCGCTGGATCAGCACACCAGCTTCCGGCAGGAGCAGCTCTCTGGCGACGTTCGAAGCCACGACGAACCCGAGGCCCTCGAAACCTCCCGACTTCGAGATGATGTGGCTGACGACGCCGAGAACCTCTCCCGCCATGCTGAACATCGGGCCGCCGGAGTTGCCCTGGTTGATGGCGGCGTCGGTCTGGAGGAACTCGGCGTGCACGAACCCCGCGACCGTCGGCCCGGGCTTCTGTCGGCCGCTGATGTGGCCCACCGTCAGCGTGTGCGTCAGGCCGTCGGGCGCGCCCACGATGAACACCTGGTCGCCGATCCGCGCGCGATCCGAATCGGCGAGGCGAGCGACCGGCGCGGAGGAGAGGACGCGGGCCCGCGCGTGCTGGCCGTTCCAGAACCGGACCTCGATCTCCGAAGCGGCATGGACCAGGTGGGCCGCGGTCAATATGCGGCCGTCCCGGGAGACGAGCACGCCGGACCCGAAGCGCGACACGCTTCCGCCTGGCTCTCCCGGTTCCGAGGGCACGTCGCGTTCGGTGGCTCGCACGACGACCACCGCCCGGTAGACCCGATCGAACACGTCGCTGAGAGTCTCCGGTGAGGCCTGCGCCCCGGCCTGCCCCGACAACGCGATGACGAGCGCCACTGCGCCAGCCGCCAGGCTCATTCTCAGCCTCCCCGCCCATCCTGGCTACGGGAGATACTTGAGAAGCTCCATCGCCGCCCTCGCGTACGCGGTCGCGCGCCGGATGTCACCCGCCTCGCACGCAGCCTTGGCGGTCGCGGCGAACCGACGTGCGTCGTCGACTGTTGACGTCATGACCGTCGAGGCCGCCGACCCTGTACGTGGGGCCTGCACCTCCTGGCCACGTGGCGCCTGCACCTCCTGGCCACGCGGGGCCTGCACATCCTGGCCACGTGGCGCCTGCACCTCCTGCCCGGTACTGGCCAGCGAGCGCGGGGCCTGCACGTCCTGCCCGCGCGGCGCCTGGACATCCTGGCCGCGTAGCGCTGCCGTCTTCGTCGTCAGCATCGCCTCCACGGCCTGGACCTCCGCCAGGGTGCACTCGGCCTCGGCGCCTGCCGTGAGCGGGCTCGCGACGATCACCCAGATTAAACCGATCCCTGCGAACGGCCACCGCTTCATGTCATGTCCTCCTCTTCCATCGTGTCGCATCATGCCGGGTGTTCCCTCCGTCAGAACATCGGGGTCGGCACGGTGCCCCAGCCGCTTCCGGGCGCCGTATCCCGGAGCGCCAAGACCTCCCCGGTGTGCAGGTGAAGATCGACGAAGAACAGGGGCCGCCTCGTGACCGCGATGCCGAAGGCATCGGCCGGCGACGCGAGCGTGCGGCCGGGGGCGGACACGCCGACGAAGATGACCCGGCGTTTCATCGCGGGACTCTCGTGCATCGATGCCCCATGCGTCGCGGCGTCCCGATGACCGTGCCCCTCCGCCAGGTGCGCCACTGGATGGAGGACGAAGTCCGTGATCATCGGAATCGTGGCGTGCCGGGTGAACAGCTTCCACTCGTCCCCGGTGTCCGCGATCATGCCCTGCATCGTGTAGTCGATCGGGATGAAGTAGGCGAGGACGCGCCCCGCCCGGTCCCGGGCGTCGCCGAGCTTCGCGGCGACGGCCGGAGCCTCGAGGACCGCGGGCAGGATGTCCCGGGCCGCCGCCAGGTCTTCGGACGTGATCGCGATGACGTCCACCGGCCCGACGGCCGCCAGCGGCAGATGGCGGACGGTATACGCGCGGGCTCCGAAGCCGGCGCCGACCATCACGACGAGCAGCGCCAGGAGGATCGCGAGCCCGCGGGCGGCCGTCAGGGGCCGCCGGGCCTCGGGCGGGAGCGACCGGCTCCCCCAGACGCGCGGAAGGAACATGCCCGTCCGCTCCATGTAGGCGCGGTAGTCGTCGCCGAACCGGGCGAGCATGCGCCGCTCCTCGTCCCGCGCGAGCAGATAGTGGCTCTTCGTGAAGTCGTGTGGGTGAATCCAGGCACCTGTGGGTATGGTGACACGGTCAGATGGCGGGCAGCATGCAGGTGAGGATCTTGAGCCGCAGGTACTCTTCGTCGCGAAGGCCGTAGGCGCGGCGCTGGAGGACGCGGATCTTGTTGTTGAGCCCCTCGACGAACCCGAGCGCGACCTTGTTCTCCGGGCGGCAGTAGGCCGCGATCCCCTCCCAGTGCCGGTCAATCATCGCGGCGAACTTCTCGTAGGGCCGCAGGCGTTGCCACTTGAGCGCCGCCCGCCAGTGCTCGAAGAACCGGCGGGCCCAGCCCTCCCGGCCATAGTCCCAAAGTTGGCCGAACGATTCCTTGAGCAGGTACGCGGTGTTCAGCCGCTTGTTGGCGGCCAGCAGCGTCGTGAGCGCCCGTCGGCCGCTGAGGGTCAGATTTTCGCGATGGGCCAGCAAGGTGTACTTCTGGCCCTTGATGAACCGGCGCTGCCGCCCGGACACGCGGGCGTACTCGCGCTTGCGCACCTGGTCGAGGGCGTCGCCCAGATGGCGCAGGATGTGGAACTTGTCGAACAAGATGCTGGCCTGCGGGGCGTGCCGCGCGGTGGCCAAGCGAAAGGGCTTCCACATGTCCATGACGGCGAGCCGAATCCGCGTCGCCTTGCGAGGGCCCAGCCACGTGTAGAACTGGTCCAGGCTCGCCTCCGAACGATCCTGACCCCCAAACCAGATCGGGCGTTGCCGGACCAAGTCGCTGACGACGATGCGGTAGGTGTGGCCCTTCTTGATCGAGACCTCGTCGAGCCCGATCACCCGCGGCCTGGGCGTCCCGGCCCGCCGCAGCTGCTCGCGCATGTACTGCTGCTCGAGCGCCTTCACCGTGTGCCAGTCGAGCCGCAGCTCCTTGGCCACATCCCGGATCGGCGAGGCCCGACAGCGTCGCCCCACGTAGAAAGCGAAGCGCTTGGTGTAGAAGGGATTGTCGGCCAGGAAGTCGAGCCGCTCCTGTTTCACCGTGCCACAGCGCCGACAGGCCACGCGCCGGACCTCGAGCTCGAGGGAGATCCGCAGATCGCCGCAGGCGAGATCCCGGACGCGGCGCCGCTTGCGGTCGTACCATCCGCGCTGCACCCGGCCGCAGGTCCCACAGGCCGTTTTTTTGACCGCCGGGTGAGGGTGAGGATGCGGGCGTGGGGATCGCCGAAGATCCCGATGACGGTCGGACTCGGTCGGAACCCCGGGAAGCGATACGCATCCCACAGCCGGCGCGGATGTCGTGGACTGGGCATGCGTCCATCATGCCCGATTCTCGCGTGGCCTCCCCAGCGTTTCCGCCCGCTGCCAGAGCGGGTTTCCGCACCCCCAGCCCCCTCTTTTCACCCACTCACTTCCACGAAGACCCCAGATAGTAGAGGAACAGCATGATGGCGAGGAGCACGAGCGTGAGGAACCGCGGCCACAGGATGGCGAGCCCGAGCCCCGTCACGCCCAGCGCGAGATACTGTGGGTGGCGGATCGCCGCGTAGAGGCCCCGCGTCGCGGGCCCCGTGCGCAGGAGCTTCCCGGCGTAGACCTGGACGGCGCAGGCGAGGAACACCACCGCGCCGACGATGAACGCCACGGAGCCGAGCACCCGGATCGCTTTCAGTGCCGGATCGGGCGACACGACCATGTGGGGGAGGAAGAACGCGGTGAGCCAGCGCGTTGCCGCGAAGCGATCGAGCGCCAACAGGATCGGGTTGAAGACCGCGTAGAAGAAGAGGGCGAAGGGGCTGATCATGATCACGATCTCGAGGGCGACGATGAAGGAAAGGATGATCGCGCCCCTCGCCGCAACGTCTGCCTTCTCCAATGCCGCCTCCCCTGGTTCGCCTCTCCACCGTGCAGTATGGCGAACGCCTGGGCCGGCGGGCGATGACTTAAGTCACAGGCGCGGGAGGAGCTTCAGGGCTCCCCGCGGGCGAGGCTGGCGAGCCGGGCGGGATCGCGGACCACGACCCGCCCCCGCTTTCGCGTGATGACGCCGCTCTGCTCGAGCTGGAGGAACGCGCGGGCGACGAGCTCGCGGACCGTGCCCAGCCTCGCGGCCAGCTGGGCGTGGGTCAATCCGAGCTCGATCTCGGTCCGGGCACCCCCGGGTGGGCGAGCCAGCCCGTCGAGATAGCGGGCCAGACGTTCGGGGATCGGCCGAAACGCCAGATCGCTCACCATCTCCGCGAAGTGGCGGAGTCGCCGCGCCAGCGTTTCCGCGATCGCCAGGGCGACGCCGGGCTGCTCGCGGCAGAGGCGGAGGAGGTCGGCGCGCGGCAGGAAGAGGGCGCGCGTGGGCTCGGTCGCGACGCCGGAGGCGATGTAGCCGCCGCCGTCGAACAGCGGCGCTTCCCCGAGCGCCGCGCCGGGGCCTTCCGTGTGGAAGACGTGCTCGCGACCTCGGATGGAGACCTGCCGGATCTCGACCTCGCCGTCGGCGATGATGAAGAGGCCACGGCACGGCTCGCCCTCCTCGAAGAGGAACGCGCCGGGGCGAAACGTCCGCGGCACACAGCGGGTCGCCAGCCGGCGGATCTCGCGCGGCGGCAGCGAGCCGAAGTACGGGACGCGCGTGAGGGTCTCGACATCGGCGGCACGGGACCCGGCTCTGATCGTCATGGGCGGCCACCGATTATGATCCCGGCTCGGGTGCTCCGCGCAAGGACGCCTTACGCGGCGAAGGTGTGACGTAAGTCATAGATTCAGCCAGTCCGCGCTCTCCACACTGTGGCCATGGCGAGAGGCGAAACTTCCCCCGGTCACACACACTGAAGAGGCGACGGATGCGAACCCGGCAGTCACTCACCGCCGTAGTCGGACGACCGTGTGGCAGCGTCGCCCCAGTGGGGCGCGCCCATGCGGCGTGCTGCGTTCCACGCCATCCCTAACACCATGAGATTCCAGCCGTGAACCCGCCGAATGCTTTGTGGCTCGCGTGATGCATGTTGCTCAGCGGACCGAAACCGGGAGGGCGAGCGGGATGACAGCGCACTCGGTAGCGCCGGGAGCTGGTGGTGGCGCGAAGGCGCGAGGCGCGAACGTCGTCCGGGCCACGGACCTGACCAAGACGTATGCCGCCGACGGCGTGGAGGTGAGGGCCCTGAGGGATGTCAGCCTCGATGTGGAGGCCGGCTCCTTCATCGCGTTCATCGGCCCGTCGGGAAGCGGCAAGACGACGCTGCTCAACCTGCTGGGGTGCCTCGACAAGCCGAGCAGCGGGCGCCTGGAAGTCGTCGGGACCGACGTCACGCGCCTCGACCGCCGGCAAGCCGCCGCCTTCCGCGGCGCGCAGATCGGCTTCGTCTTCCAGAGCTTCAATCTGATTCCCGTACTGACGGCGCTCGAGAACGTCGAATACCCGCTGGTGATGGTGCAGGACCGGCCCCCGAGCGAACGGCGCGCCAGGGTGCTCGAGCTCCTCGAGGCCGTCGGCATGGCCGACCAGCGGGACAAGCGCCCCGAGCAGCTCTCGGGCGGCCAGAAGCAGCGCGTGGCCATCGCGCGCGCGCTCGTCACGCACCCCGAGCTGGTGCTGGCGGACGAGCCCACTGCGAACCTCGACAGGGAGACCGCCTACACGATCATCGCGCTCATGAAGAAGATGCGCGACGAGGTCGGCACGACCTTCCTCTTCGCGACGCACGACACGCGGATCATCGGCGCGGCCGAGATCGTCTACACCCTCGAGGACGGGCGGCTGACGGGCCGCCAGGAGCGGCAGGCCTGATGGGCAACGTGGTCAAGATCGCCGTCCGGAACCTTCTCCGCTACACCCGGCGCAGCCTGCTCACGGTCTCGCTGATCGCCTTCGGTGTCGTCTTCGTGCTGGTCTTCGTCGCCATGACGGGCTCCTTCAAGGAGGCCATCGTGGCGTCGATCACCGATTCCTATCTGGGCCACGTGCAGGTGCACCGGCGGGGGTACGTGGCGTCGATCGAGAGTCTCCCCCTCAACCTGAGCCTCGAGCCGACCCAGCTCGCCAAGATCCAGGAGGCCCTCGGCAGCGAGCCCGGCGTGGCGGGCGCCTCCGAGCGCATCAAGTTCAACGCCATGTTCAGCACCTTCGTGGAGACGACGGGGCTTCGCATCACCGCGGTCTATCCGGAGCGGGAATTCGCCGTCTGCCCGAAGCTGCCCGCGCGCATCGTGCAGGGTGACCGGACCCCGGCCGGCCTGGCGCGCGGGAAGATCCTGGTGCCCGAGCTGCTCGCCCGCGGCATGGGCATCAAGGTCGGCGACACCGTGGTCGTGGTGGCGACCAACAAGGACGGCTCCGTCAACGGCAAGACCCTGCTGGTCAGCGGGATCCTCGAGAGCGCCACCGGCCCCGGCGGGCGTGACGGCTACATCCACTTCGAGGACGGGCGAGAGATCTTGAGGATGCCGGGCCGGGAGACCATGGAGGTGGCCATTCGGCTTCGGGACTTCGGGCAGGTCGAGCGCCTGGGTGCTGCCCTTCGCGAGCGGCTGGAGGGCAGGGGCGGCGGGCGAGAGGCGCTCGAGGTCCACACGTGGTCGCAGCTCTCGCCCTTCTCGAGCGTCGCGAGGCTGATCGACATGATGGCCCTCTTCATGAAGCTCATGCTCATCGCGATCGTGCTGATCAGCATCCTCAACGTGATGATCATGGCGGTGTACGAGCGAGTGCGGGAAATCGGGACGATCGCCGCGATCGGCACGCTCCCTAGCCGGATCCTCTCGCTCTTCCTCGTCGAGGGCGTCCTCCTCGGCGTGGCGGGCGCCGCCGCGGGCGTCCTCGTCGGCGCGGCGATCATCCTGGTCCTGGACGTCTGGAAGGTCTCGGTGCGCTTCGGCGGCTCCCTGCAACTGTTCGCGCTCAGCCCCCGCGTCGACCTGTTCGAGGTCGTGCTCGCCTGCGTGATGGTCATCGCGGTCTCGGCTCTGGCCAGCGTCCAGCCCGCCGTCCGGGCCTCCCGGATGGAGCCGATCGACGCGCTCCGGCACGTGTGAGCCATGATGACGACGATCGCTCTCCTCGCGATCGCGCTTCTCCTCGCTGCCTCGCCGGCCGCCGCCCTGGACGGGGCCGATATCTTGAGGAAGGTCGACGCCAACCTGCAGCCGGAATCGTTCGAGTCCTACCGGAAGCTCATCGATGTCCAGCCCAGCGGCGCGCGGCGAGAGTTCCTGCTCTGGACCCTCAAGAAGGGAAAGGACAAGATCGCCGCGCTGTTCCTGGAGCCCGCGAGCGAGAAGGGGCGCGCGACCCTCCGGCTCGGCGACAACATGTGGCTGTACATCCCGGGGGTGGGTAAGCCCATCCGGATCACCAACCTCCAGTCGGTGACCGGCAGCGTCTTCAACAACGCCGACATCATGCGGCTCGACTACCACACCGAGTACGACGTCCGCACGATCGAGGAGCAGGCCGGGGCCTACTTCCTGGACCTCCGGGCCAAGACCACGGCGGTGGCCTACGACCGCCTGAAGATGTGGGTGGACCGCAAGACGCTGCTGCCGACGCGGATCGAGTGCTACGCCGCCACCGGGCTCCTGATCAAGACCCTCTACTTCAAGGAGCCGAAGCCGTTCGACGACGGCCGGCTCCGGCCCGCGATCCTCGAGACCGACAGCCCCCTGTACAAGGGCTATCGGTCGTACATGGTCTACGCCCGCATCAAGAAGCGGGTGGTCCCGGACGAGGTCTTCACCCTGGACTTCCTGCCCAGGATCGAGACGATGCGATGAGGGCGGCGCCCGGGGCAGCGGCGGCGCTCCTGCTCTGGGCGCTCCTCGTGCCGGCCGGCGCGCTCCGGGCACAGGGCACGGACGAGATCCGCCTCGAGGACATCGAGAAGGAGATCGCGCGGACCGTCGAACGACCCTACCACCTCGGCGGCTTCCTCGAGTTCCAGCCGACGCTGTTCGGCCTCGACCGCGACGCCGCCTTCTACCGGCTCCAGTTCTTCGACCGGGACGAGGGCGCGACCGCCGCGCAGTACGACCTCCGGCTGCGGCTGGAGGGCTCCTACCGGAAGGACATCTTCTCCCTCTTCGTGCGGGCCGACGCGCTGACCACCCAGGGCGACCTCGACAGCGAGTCCCGCATCGACCTGCTCGAGGGGTTCGGGTCGCTGAAGCCAGTCCCCGGGCTGGCGCTGGACGCGGGGAAGAAGGTCGTCAAGTGGGGCAAGGGCTACGCGTGGAACCCGGTGGCCTTCATCGACCGCCCGAAGAACCCTGAGGACCCGGAGCTCGCGCTCGAAGGCTTCTACCTCGTCGCCGGCGAGGCCATCCGGAGCTTCGACGGGCCCCTCAAGACGGTGGCCTTCACCGCCATCGCCCTCCCCGTCGACCGGGACGTGAACGAGGACTTCGGGGAGACCGACCACCTGAACGTCGCCGCCAAGCTCTACGCGCTCCTGTTCGACACCGACCTCGACGTCATGGTCTTCACGGGAGGCAGTCGCACGACCCGGTTCGGGGTCGACTTCGCCCGGAACATCCTGACGAACTTCGAGGTGCACGGCGAGTGGGCGCTGATCAGGGACGTCGAGCAGGCGCCCATCAACGAGCGGGGGCAAGCGATGCGCCGGGTCTCGGACGTCATGAGCTACCTCGTGGGGATCCGCTACCTCACGGAGCGGGAGACGACCTTCATCGTGGAGTACTACCACAACGGCCCCGGGTTCACGGGCGGCCAGATGGAGGACTTCTTCCGCTTCGTCGAGGCGGGCGACGCCGCCTTTCGGAGCACCGGGAACACGACCGCGATCCGGCGGGCGATCACGCTGGCCGAAGGGGCGTACGGGCGGCCGAACCCAATGCGGAGCTATTTCTACGCGCGCGCTAGCCAGAAGGAGCCCTTCGACATCCTCTATTTCACCCCGGCCCTGACCACGATCGTCAACGTCGAGGACCGGAGTTTCGTCGTGATCCCCGAGCTCATCTACAGTCCGGTGACGAACCTGGAGCTGCGGTTTCGGGCCGCAGCGCTGGTGGGCGAGCCGCGCACGGAGTACGGCGAGAAGCAGAACGACTACCGGCTGGAGCTGCGGGTGCGGTACTACTTCTGAGCTTCCTGACGATGGTACTCCTTCCGGCGCCTGGCTTGGCGCATGGCGGCCTGATGTGATGTACACGCTGAGCCATACGATCGAGGCGGCGACCCGCGGCGGGGGGCTGTCGTCGGCACGCATCAGGCAGGCCTCGATCGAGCTCGACACGTCCGCGGGCCAGAGCGAGGCGCACATGTTGGCGAGCTGTCGATGTGGCGGAGTGCCCGATGGGGGATCTGGTAGAGCTTGTAGGCTGTCGTCGCCACGATCAGCACGCCGAAGATTTGCTTGAGCCGCGCGCCGGGGACGAAGAGGCTCGTCAGCCGCGCTCCCAGGAAAGACCCGATCGCCCCGACCACGGCCAGCGTACCGGTGAGGGCCTGCAGTCATCTGCTCACCTACAGTAGATGTGGCGGCAAGCCTCAGCGCGCCGGAGACCCTTGAGTCCCCGGCGCGCGGTTCTCATGTCTCGACGGCCAGCCCCGGCTGGTCCAAGCCGCATCGCGCGCGCGACGCGTCCCACGCCTCGGTCGGCCACCTACGGGTGTTTCACCTTGGCGCTGGAGAAGTGGCATCCACCGCAGTCCATCAGGCCCCGGCTGTTCTCCAGCGTGCCGCCCTTGTCGTGACAGCTCCGGCACGTCTGCACCTCCGAGGAGAGGACATGGGCCGGCTTGAACGCGCCGTCGAGCCTGCTGTTCAGGAGCTCCGCGGCATGCTTCGCCACAGCGGCAGCCAGCCAGCCGCAGCGCTCGGCCCGCTCCCGGGAGAACGACTTGAAGCCGGTCGCCTTACACCACCGGGTCACCGACGCGTGGCAGAGCGGGGAATTCGCGACTGAGGTCTTGATCTCGAACTTCGGATTCTTCGGCCGGTAGTTCGGGAGGGCCTCCTGTTCGTACCAGGTGAAGAGCTCTCGGATGAGTCCAAACGCCTCTCCCCGCTTCTTGCCCTCCAGACCCCCGGCCGCGAGGAAGATCGCCGAGGAGGCGCCGATCAGTGCCCCGCACAGGGACGAAATGCCGGCCACACCACCTTCCCCGAACACCATGATCTCCGATGGCATCAGCGTGTAGGGATACCCCACATCCTCGCGGAGCTGGCCGACGATCCCCTCGAACGCCCCATAGCAGCACGCTCCCTGGTAGTAGCCTCCGTAGGCCCGCTCCGCCACCCGTTCGAGGTCCAGCTTCTTGTAGGGCCATGGAACAGCAGGGGACTTCTCCGTTTCCCGCGTGGCGAGCACATTCCTTGCCAGGAACGGCGTGAGGGTCGCCGCCCCGGCGGCGGCCGCAAACAGCTTCAGTGCATTTCGTCGTCCGCTCTTCATCGGTCTGTCCTCCTCTTCCCGTGCTGGGTGCCAGCGGCGCCACGCTCGGACATCACGCCAGCAAGGCCTCGAGCGACTCGGCGCTCGGCACCCGGCCGGCCACCTTGATCTCGCCGTCCACGACCAGGGCGGGCGTGGCCACGGGGCCGAAGGCGGCGATGGCGTCGAGGTCGGTGACCTTCTCGAGCGTGTAGTCGAGGCCGAGGGCCCGGGCGGCCCGCTCGGTGCGGTCGGTCAGCATGCGGCACTTCGCGCAGCCGGTCCCGAGGATCTGCAGCTTCTTCATCGCGCCTTCCTCCCGTCAGAACCACGCGCCGTAGATCGCGCCGCTCGCGGTGGCCATCACCACGACGAGCCCCACGTAGACGGCGGTCTTCTTCGTGCCCATCACGCCGCGGAGCACCAGCATGCTCGGCAGCGACAGGGCCGGCCCCGCCAGCAGCAGCGCAAGCGCGGGCCCCTTGCCCATGTCGCTCCCGATGAGGCCCTGCAAGATCGGGATCTCGGTCAGCGTGGCGAAGTACATGAACGCGCCGATGATCGAGGCGAACAGGTTCGCGCCGAGCGAGTTGCCGCCGACCGCCCACGCGACCCACGCGGATGGGATCAGTCCCTCGTGCCCCGGGCGCCCGAGCAGGGCGCCGGCGACGAGCACGCCGAGGAACAGCAGCGGCAGGATCTGCTTGGCGAGCTCCCAGGTGGCCGCGAACCAGTCGCCGGCCTCGCCTCGGGCGCTGCTCGTCACGACGGAGAGCCCGAGCACCGCCGCGGCGAACGGCACGAAAGGCTGGTCCGGGACCATCGCGGCGAGCGTGGCCGTGAGCGCCGCGGCGGGGCCCACCTTCCACCACGGGAGGTGGAACCAGGCGACGAGCATGACCGCGAGCGCGGCGCCGAGGAGGCCGGCGAGGTGCCACCTGGCACCGTGCACGCTCGTCCAGAACCCCAGGGAGGAGGCCGGCGCGCTCCAGTTCGCGAAGACGAGGACGCCGACCATCGACGCGAAGTAGGCTGCGTCCTGACGGAGGGGCCGGGCGCCGCCCGGCACCGGCATGGCCTCCTGTGCCGCGGCCCTGGCGGCTTCTTCGCGCCGGAACGCCGCGCGCATCAGGAGCCCGATCACGACGCTGAAGAGGATCGCCGCGACCGCCCGCGCCACGCCCATCCCGACGCCGAGGACGCGCGCGGTCAGGATGATCGCGAGCACGTTGATGGCCGGGCCCGAGTAGAGGAACGTGGTGGCCGGGCCGAGGCCGGCCCCCCGCCGGTAGATGCCGGCGAAGAGCGGCAGGATGGTGCACGAGCAGACGGCGAGCACGGTGCCGGCCACCGAGGCGACCCCGTACGCGCGCGCCTTGCCGGCCCGTGCCCCGAGGTACTTCATCACGGACGCCTGGCCGACGAAGACGGAGATGGCGCCGGCGATGAAGAGCGCCGGGACGAGACAGAGGAGCACGTGCTCGCGCGCATACCACCTGAGGAGCTGGAGCGCCTCGAGCACGGCGCCGTCGACGCGCGGCGAGCCGACCGGCAGGGCGACGACGGCGAGGAAGCCCCCGACCAGCAGGATCAGCCACTTCCACTCGCGAGTCCAGTCCATCGACCGACGCTCCCCGCGCCGCGAGTTCTGTCATTTCGGAATATACCGAAATGACGTACCGGAGTCAAGGGCCGGGCGGACGAGGGAGCCCACGGGCCGGGCGGGTGCCGGGGAGAGAGGGGGCGACGCGCGTTAAGCGCCCGCGGAGGCGCGCAGCCGCGGACGCTTGATCCCGACGCGCTCGAGCTTGAGGCCGGCCCGCGTCAGCGTCGGGATCGGGACCCGGCGGACCTGGCGGATCAGGATGCGGTCCTGGCGGACGTGGTCGTCGCTGGCGGCGAGGGCGACCATCCGGCGCACGGCGTCGGCCGCCTCACCGCGCTCGTCGAGCCGGTAATACACCACCTTGCCGGCCTTCTCCTCGCTCACCAGACCGCTGCGCCGCAGCTCGTTGAGATGGCCGGAGACCGTCGAGGGCGCCAACTCGAGGACGGAGGTCATCTGGCACACGCAGAGCGGTGCTCCCCGTGCCAGCATCGCGAGCATCCGAAGCCGGGCCGGGTGGCCGAGCGCCTTGGCGACGCCGACGACCTGCCTCACCGACGGACGGGGCGCACGCGGAGGCCGGGCCATATGTCTCCTTCACTTCGGCAGTTGACGAAATGATAGGCGGTCCACGCCGCGCGGGTCAAGCTCGCTTCCAGAGCCGGGGATCGAAGCTGAACGGCTGCGGGCGCCCGACACGGATCCGCCGGAAGTCCGCGTGCAGGGGGTTGAGGAGGTAGTCCGGCTCGCTCGGGACGACGGCCGAGGGGACCGCGAGCACGGCCGTCGAGCGCGCGGCGATCCAGCGGGTGCCGAGCTCGGCGCACGCCCGCGGCGCCGGGTAGGCCCTCCAGTCGGGCGGGAGCTGCGCGAGCCGCACGCGAGCCACCCGCACCGACGCGGGGATCGCCGCCACGACGGCCACGAGATCCGCCGCTTCCTCTTCGGTGTCGAGGTGCACCAGGATCTCGAGGGCCGCCAGCGCCAGCGACGTGGCGGTGTAGACGACCGGAACGCCGGCCCGGTGCCACCGGGCGCCGTAGGCCTTCGCGCCCTCGCCGTCGAAGGCGGCATGGGCCGCCCTCGCGATCCGCCAGACGCGGATCAGGAGTAGAGCCCGTGCGCGATGCGGCCGAGGATCTCTTCGACCTGGTGGGCCCCGATGTCGGTGTCGAGCTGCGCGAGCGGGACCTTGCCTCCGAGCGCCCGGTTCGGCTTCCCGAGCCAGCGGGCGGCCTTGTCGGCGGTGCCCAGGACTTCCTCGGCCCGGGCGGCGACGCGTCCGAGGCGCAGCAAGCGATCGGACTCGTCGGCCCGGAGCCGCCGGTCCTTCTTTCGCCGTGCCAGCGTGCGAGGCGGGATGTGAAGGAGCCGGCACGCCGCCTCGTGGGGGATCGAGAAGCGCGCCGCGAGGGCTTCGAGCGCGGCGTAGGGGAGCCCGGCGCGCACCCGGTCGACGACCGTGCTGTAGCTCGCCTGTCGCCCCCGGAAGACCTTGCGACCTCCGAGGGCCGTGACCAGCCGTGCCGAGGAAATCATCAAGACCTCCGTCCTGCAAGATGGCAAGCCGTATCGTGCCATGTGGCAGGCGAGAAATCAACGACGCCGCGAGGGGAATGACGGGAGGCAGCTGACGCGGGAAGCCTGGAGATGGGGCGGCGCCCGCGCTAGACTCGGCGTCCGGGGCATTCGCCCGGGGGAGGGAGGCGCCATGGCCTGGACGCTCGCCGGCATCGTCCGCGATCACGCGCGCGCGCGGGGCGGCGCGCCCATGCTCACCTACGGCGAGCGCACGATCACCTGGAGCGAGATGGACGCGCGCTCGAGCCGGGTCGCGCAGGGGCTCCTGGCGGAGGGCCTCGCCGCGCAGGACCGGGTGGCGCTCGTGGACAAGAACGGGCCCGAGTACTTCGAGGTCCTTTTCGGCGGCGGCAAGGCGAACGTCGTGAACGTGGCGGTGAACTGGCGGCTCGCGCCGGCCGAGATGGCCTACATCGTCAACGACGCCGGGGCGAAGGTTCTCTTCGTCGGCCCCGACTTCCTCGGGCACCTCGAGCAGATGGAGGGCGCCCTGAAGACCGTCCAGAAGATCGTCGTGCTCGGCGCGCACCCGCGCCACGAGGCCTACGCGGCGTGGGTCGGACGCCACGCTGCCGAGGACCCGGGCCGGCCCACGGCGCCGGGCGACGTCGCGATGCAGCTCTACACGTCGGGCACCACGGGCCTCCCCAAGGGCGCGATGCTCACGAACGCGAACCTCGGCACGCTCCTGCCCCACGCCGGGCCGTGGTGGCGCTTCGACGCGTCGTCGGTCAACGCCGTCTGCATGCCGCTCTTCCACATCGGGGGCTCCGGCTGGGCGCTCGTCGGGATGGGCTACGGCTGCCACTCGATCCTCTTCCGGGAGTTCGTGCCGCAGGAGATCCTCGCCGCGCTCGCGCGCCACCGGATCACGAACGCGCTCTTCGTGCCGGCCATGCTCCAGTTCCTCACCCAGGTGCCGGGCGCCGCCGAGGGCGACTACGGGGCGCTCCGCGCGATCGTCTACGGCGCCTCGCCGATCACGAACGAGGTGCTCGTCCGCTCGCTGAAGACGTTCCGCTGCCCGTTCGTGCAGGTCTACGGGCTCACCGAGACGACGGGGGCGATCACGCAGCTCGCGGCCGAGGACCACGCGACCGAGGGCCAGCGCGCGCGCCTCCTGCGCTCGGCCGGGAAGCCCTTCCCGTGGGTGGAGTTCCGGATCGTCGAGCCGGGCACCGAGCGGGAGTGCGCGCCGGGAGACGTGGGCGAGCTGCTGACGCGCTCGGTGCAGAACTTCCGCGGCTACTGGGGGCGGCCCGAGGAGACCGC
>Ga0209212_1005144_pt1 | contig 15790 bp, 11 predicted proteins | sample RifGroC2_FD_183996 | JGI IMG/M metagenome (GOLD analysis project Ga0209212, IMG submission 183996) | Groundwater microbial communities from Rifle, Colorado, USA - Groundwater C2 (SPAdes) (version 2) | ecosystem: Environmental > Aquatic > Deep subsurface > Groundwater | place: Rifle, Colorado...
CGCCGCCGCCGTGGCGGCCCATGCCGCCGTAGGTATCGACAATGATCTTGCGCCCGGTCAGGCCGCAGTCGCCCATGGGGCCACCCACCACGAAACGGCCGGTGGGGTTGATGAAGTAACGGGTATTGGCATCCAGCAGCTCGGCCGGGATGACCTTCTTGACCACCTCTGCGATCACGCCTTCCTCGATCTGCTTGTGGGTCACATCCGGGGTATGCTGGGTGGAGATAACAACGGTATCGATACGGCTCGGCTTGCCATTGACATACTCGACCGAGACCTGCGATTTCGAGTCAGGGCGCAGGAAGTTCAGTTTGCCGGACTTGCGCACCTCGGCCAGCTTGGCCACCAGTTCATGGGCCAGTTGAATCGGCATCGGCATCAGTTCGGGGGTTTCATTGCAGGCATAGCCGAACATGAGGCCCTGGTCGCCGGCGCCCTGCTCCTTGTGCAGCCCTTCGCCTTCCGAGACGCCTTGCGAGATATCGGGAGACTGCTTGTCGATGGAGACCAGTACGGCACAGGTATCGGCATCAAAACCCATCTCTGAATCGGTGTAGCCGATCTCCTTGATGGTGTTGCGGGCGATTTCCGAATAGTTGATCACCGCATTGGTGGTAATCTCGCCGGCAATAACCACCATACCGGTCGTTACCATGGTTTCACAAGCTACGCGGGAGTGCTTGTCCTGGGCCAGAATCGCATCGAGGATCGCATCGGAAACCTGATCGGCGACCTTGTCAGGATGACCTTCGGATACCGATTCCGAGGTAAAGATAAATTTTTCTGCCATGACGATGTAACTCCTCTCGTTTCTGATATGATTGTAGGCAAATTAGCATGCAATTGTGAATTATTGAATTTATAGACAGGTAGCTGATTTGTCAAGCAAAGACAGCACAGGTTTTATTCCGTTTGACTTCACAGCCGTGAATTCTGCACAATAAAAATCAGGCTTATATTTCGAGTCATGACCACCCGCAGAGCGGGTGGCTTGAGGAAAGCCCCTAAAAGGGGCTAGGGATTTTTGGTAAAGTCCAGTTCTTCTTGTTTATCCAAATGTTCTTGATCTCTCACATAGGCACGGATCATTTCTTCATCCAAGCCTATTGTGCTAACGCAATACCCGCGAGACCAAAAGTGTCTTCCGGTAAAACCTTGCTTGATGCCATGTATTGTGCGGTGGATGTGGATAGCTGACTTGCCTTTCAGATACCCCAACACCATCGCAATACTGTACTTCGGTGGAACACTCAATACCAGGTGGATGTGGTCGGGCATGGCGTGACCCTCGATAAGTTCCACTTCCTTCTGGCGACACAACTGACGGATGATCTTTCCAACTTCGCCACGGAGGCGACCATAAAGTACCTTCTTACGGTACTTCGGGACGATCACCACATGGTATTTGCACTCCCATTTAACATGGGATAAACTTTGCCACTCTCGCATGGCATTTCCTCCTGTTGATTACCCTTCGGGGCTTTCCTCAGGAGGAAGTGTCGCAGGAACGGCATAGCCTTTTCAAGTCTCACCGGCAGAGCCGGTGGTTTACTGAACTACATCAATTAGCACGAATGAGCCAGATAGACGGATTTAATGCTCTTAGATCCAACAGCAAATTTGATTTTAGATTTTATCAAGTTCATCCTGTCTATCCATGTTTAAATTATTTGCTTTTGACGTTCTCCGTGTCCTCTGTGCCTCTGTGAGAGAAAAAGGATGTAATAAATGCAAACTCTTATTTTCGGGGCAGGCAACCTGCTCCTCAGCGATGAAGGCTTTGGCGTGCATTTCATCAAATATCTGGAGGAGCACTACCTCTTTCAGGACGACGTGGAGCTGTACGACGGCGGCACCTTGGGCATCATGGTCACTCATCTGCTGGAGGATGCCGATCAGGTCTACCTGGTTGATGTCGTCGAGGCCAAAGGCGAGCCTGGTGACATCTACCGCTATGAGAAGGAAGAGTTCCTGCTGGGCAAACTCCCGATCAAGATGTCGCCGCACCAGATCGGCATCCAGGAGGTACTGACCCTGTCCGACCTGCGGGGCAGGATTCCGGAAAAGGTCACCCTGTTCGGCGTCATTCCTCAAACCTATGAGGCCGGTGTGGAACTGTCGCCCACCCTGGCAGAAAAACTGCCGGGGCTGGCGGAGATGGTGGTTGATGAGCTCAAGATAGTCGGGCACCTGATCGAAAAACGCTGCTAACAGCGCTGCAACCAGCAGGTACTTATCAAAAGCCGGCCAAACTACATCCTGTGGTTTTGACGGCTTTTTTCATTAGATAATTGACCTCAGCTGTTTTGAAGCTTGCCAAGAAGTTTATATGTGGTAGATTCACAAAGCATTTCTATAGTGGGGAGGGTATCTGGCATGAAAGTGGCTGTCTCTACCAAACTGACTCTATGGACGCTAATCAAACGTAATCCGAACTCAGTTAGAGATGCACTACTGGTTATAATCTGCCTGATATCCACTCTTTTGACCTGTACCGTCTTTATCCTGCTTCCGAATAACTCGGCCGCAGCCCCCACCCCCTACCCAATTCAACTTACCCCTAGCGAACAGTCCTGGCTCAAAGCGCATCCAACAATCCGACTCGCACCGGACCCGGAATTCAAACCGATTGAGTATTTTGATCGTCGGGGCAGCTATCAGGGCGTGGCAGCCGACAATCTAAAGCTGCTGGAACAAAAACTGGGGGTGAAGTTCTCGATCGTAAAGACCAGAAACTGGGACGAGGTGCTGGAGCGATTCAAGAAGAACGAGATCGATCTGCTGGGCGCCATTGTTGCAACCCCCAAACGGCGAGAATTCATGCGGATCAGCGAGCCGCTTTTCAAAGTCCCGGGCGCCATCATCGTCCGCAATACGGTTGAACGCGGCCTTACTTTTGCCCAGCTCAAGGGGTTGCGCGTGGCAGTAGTATCGAACTATACGGCCCACGATGTCCTCAAGAACCAGTACCCTGAGATTCAGTTGGACGTCGTTCCCACCACGATTGCCGGGCTCTCCAAGGTCTCCTTCGGGATGGCGGATGCTTATGTCGAAAACCTGGCCACCGCCACCCATTACATGCAGGAAGCAGCCATCGCCAATGTACATGTTGCCGGAGAGACGCCCTTCAGCTACGATTGGGGAATCGGGATCAGAAAGGACTGGCCTGAGCTGGAGGGAATTCTCAACAAGGGGATTGCAGCCATCACTGAAGACGAGCGCCGGGCGGTACTCAATCGTTGGCTCCCCGTGTCACAAAAGTGGCGTCCCGGCAAAGCCTTCACCATTTCAGCGGCAGTGCTGTCTGTTTCCATACTTTTCGGAGCGATACTGGTCTGGAACCGATCACTGCAGCTCCAGGTGACTCGCCGTACAGCCGCCCTCAAGGCCGAGGTGGCCGAACGGGTTCGGGCCGAGCAGGAGATCCGCACACTGAATGCCGGCCTGGAGGATCGGGTCAACGAGCGTACCGCGGAGCTGGAAATGGAGATCGCCGAACGCCAAAAGGCCCAGGAGGCGCTGGTGGTCAAACAGCTCCAGCTTGAGTCCCTGAACCGTTCCCTGGAGGCTCTTGTCAGCGATACCCTGGCGGAACTGCGCCAGCGGGACCAATCGCTGATCCAGCAGGGACGACTGGCAGCCATGGGAGAGATGATCAACAACATTGCCCATCAATGGCGTCAACCGCTCAACAACATCGGGCTGATCGTGCAGAGCCTTCGTATCTGTAGCGATGCAGGCACGCTTACTGCCGATGAGATGAACCAGGAGTCTACAACCGCCATGGGTCTCATCATGCATATGTCGAACACCATCGACGACTTCCGCAACTTCTTCCGGGTTGACAAGGATAAGCAGGAACTGCAGATCAGCAAGTTAGTCAAGCGTTCACTGGATTTTTTGAGTGCAGCTTTGAAAGACCACCATATTAAGGTAAAGCTTGCGATTGAAACGGATGTGACCGCGATCGGCTACCAGAATGAATATGGACAGGCCCTGCTCAATATCCTGGCCAATGCCAAGGATGCCCTTCTGGAAAGAAATGTTCCGGACCCGCATATCGCCATACATGTCCGCCAGGAAAATGAGCGTTCAGTTGTTACAGTCCGTGATAATGGCGGCGGGATTGCCGCGGATATCCTGCCCAAGATTTTCGATCCCTATTTTACCACCAAGGAGCCCAACAAAGGCACCGGCATCGGTTTGTATATGTCCAAGGTGATTATTGAGCAGAATATGGGCGGACGCCTCACGGTGCAGAATGTGGATAGCGGCGTTGAATTCAGGATAGAGCTGTGAAGTCCCTGCTCAGGCTGCTTGCACTGTGGACGAATCCGGAGCAGCATCCTCCATGAGCGGCAACAGCACCGTAAAGGTGGCCCCCTGACCTTCCTGGCTGGCGGCCCGAATTTCGCCGCCATGATCGCTGACAATGCCGTAGGAAACTGCCAGCCCCAGCCCGGTTCCCCGTGCCTTGGTGGTGAAAAAGGGCGTAAAGAGCTTTTCGATATGCTCCGGGCGGATTCCGGAACCGTTGTCGCTCACGGTCACACTCACCAGCCGGCCAGCCTCGATTTCTTCCGCAGCCACCGCAAGCCGCCCGCCTTCAGGCATGGCCTGCAAACCGTTCAGGATCAGGTTGGTGAAAACCTGCCGCAGCCGTTCCTCGTCGCCGGTAACCACAATGCCGCAGCCGCTGTAGCTTCGTTCGATGCAATACCGTTCCAGGGGAATCTGGTGGCCGATCTGGTTGAGAATGCCGTCCAAAAGCCGCTCCAGCTCAAAGGGGTGCGGCAGCAGCGTCTCGCGCTTGGAGAAGACCCGCAGATTGCTGACGATCCGCTCAATCCGGCCAACCTCCACCATGATGGCTTCCACCTCCTCACGCTCAAGGGCCTCGACCGGGATTTCGTCCTGCAGGAGCTCGGTGTTGCCGCGGATGATCGCCAGGGGATTGTTGATCTCATGGGCCACGCCCGCCGCCAGAAGTCCCAGGCCGGCCAAGCGCTCCGCCTTGGCCAGCTCTTTCTGGGCATTCAACAACTCCCGGTTTTTATCCTCCAACTGGAAGGTACGCTCCATAACCTTCTGCTCCAGGGTCCGCTTGAGAGTACTGACCTCCCGGTTCATGGTATTGAATTCGTCAGCCAGCAGTGCGATTTCGTCATCCGTATGAACGTCGATGGGGGGGATATGCTCGCCGGCTGCGATGCGCCGGGCGCCTTCCGCCAGGGCCCGCACCGGTTCGGCCAAGCGGGTGCTGATCCAGGTTGAAATGGTAACGCCGATCAGCGCAACAAACAGCAGCACCCCGATAAAGGTCAGGTTCAGATTGGTGCGCATCTGGAGGAACGGCCGCTCGGACATCCCGACATACAAAGCACCGATAACCTTGCCCTGCGGATCACTGATCGGCTCGTAAGCAGATATGTTCCAGTCATTGAGCACAAAGGCGCGGCTGCTCCAGCGCTCCCCATTGTCCAGGACGGCACTGGCCACTTCGCCGGACATGAGGGTACCGGTGGCCCGCTCTCCAGCCGTATCGCGCACGCTGGTGGCAATGCGGACATCCCCCAGGAATACCGTTGCCGCTCCCCCTTCCTCCTTATCAAAGACAATCCGGGTAATGGTGTCCACCAGCCGGCTATCGCCATTGAGCATAAGTCCGGCCTGCAACGCACCGACCACTGTGCCGTCAACCGCACGCAACGGGGCAACCGCCACCAGGACCAACCCACGTTCCTCGGCCATCCGTGATGTAGGCCGGGAGTGCGGGGTGATCCTGATGGTAGTCGCCACACCCTTTGCAAACGCCGTATGCTCCCGACCAAGGCGCTCCGACGTGTACAGTTGAGAACCGCCGGCCGTTTCTCCTTGCAATGCCTTGGCCACCAGGGGATCTTTGTCCAGCAGATCCCCCTTTACCTGCGGATTGGCCGCCCGGTAGCGCACAACGCCGTCGGCATCGATCACATTCAGAAAACTGAGCTGTTCACTTTGCAGCAACTGTTGCAGCACCCGCTCCAGCGCCGCGAAACGGCCGGCTTCCAAAGAGGCTGACATTTCCGGGCTAAGGCCGGCTACCTTGACGATACCGGCCAGGTGGCTGATCTCGTCAAGATAAACCTTGCGGGCCGAATTCAGGTCACCGATGACCTTTTTCTGGGCCTGGCTGAAGATACGGTCGGTGATCAGCACGGCTCCGATCATCCAGCACAGGATAATGGCGGCGCACAAGGGGGCCAGTGTGGCGAAGATCAGCTTGCGGCGTATGGATACACGGGCTTTGTTCATGGTAATCGATCAATCCTTCGCTGTAAGCGTCCTGTTGTGTAGCATGGCGGAGTTGTGGCGGCAATGCAAATTTAAGGGCAAGATGCCTACGCTGAAACGCAGGCTAACCCTTGGGTAGTGTGACGATAAAGACGGAGCCCCTGCCCAGCTCGCTCCGGACGGTGATCGTACCGCCATGGTTTTCTACTAGCTGCCGCCGCTTCAGGACTGCTTTTGCTACAGGCGGAACCAGCAATTTCGCTTTGTTATACTGAGTAAACTTGAGTTTTATTTACCTAACATTGTTGGTATGTATATTGCTACTAATAAGTCTTATTGGTTTTGCAGGTTCTGCTGATACGTCATAACGTACATGATTAATTCATCTTTTATTTGATACATCATTTTTATTTCAACCGGTCGTATTGCATACCAATGATACAATGGTATATTTGTAAAGTACCAGCTAAAATTTTCAAAGCCAGGGGTCAAATTGCCACCTTTACGGCAAATCCCCCCTAACCCCCTTTCAAAAAGGGGGAAATTTAAAACCTCCCCCTTTACAAAAGGGGGATTGAGGGGGATTCGCTTTTGAATATGACATCGTAATACCAAGACGTATCCATCTCCGAGCCGTAGCAGCCTAAAGAATCATTTCCATGGCATGCGGCCTGCGGGTATCGCTGGAAACGGCGCTGCCCTCCTATTGAAAAGGAGATGGTTGGCATCGGCAACGATAGCAACCATTTCAATGGAAGGGAGGAGAACGTATGACCGTTTCAAGACGTGATTTCTTAAAGCTTTCCGGTGGCGGACTGGCGGCCGGTCTTGGCCTGAGCTTCGCACCTCTGGAGGCAAAGGCCGAGGATCTGCAAATCCGCTACGCCAAGGAGACCACCAGCATCTGCCCGTATTGTGCAGTCGGCTGCGGCATGATCGTGCATACGCTCGGTGGCGACATCATCAACATCGAGGGTGATCCGGATCATCCGATCAATGAGGGGGCGCTCTGCCCGAAAGGTTCTTCGGCGTATCAATTGCGCGATAACAAGGCGCGCTTGACCAAGCCGCTCTATCGGGCGGCCGGAGCAACCGAGTGGCAAGAGGTTTCCTGGGATTGGGCCATTGACGAGATAGCGAAGAAGGTTAAAAAAACCCGCGACACCAGTTTTGTGGCGACTTCCAGGATCAAGGTCAAGGAGAAGGCCGGTGATGCCGAGGTGGAGAAAGAGATTGAAGCGGTCGTCAACCGTACCATGGGTATGGCCTCGGTCGGCAGCGCCGCCATGGATAATGAAGAGTGTTACCTGTACCAAAAATTCCTGAGGGGGTTAGGCCTGGTGTATATTGAACATCAGGCACGCATTTGACACAGCGCAACTGTTGCGGCTCTGGCAGAGTCGTTCGGACGCGGTGCAATGACGAACCACTGGATAGATTTCAAGAACTCCGATGTAATCCTGATCATGGGGGCCAACCCCGCCGAGAATCACCCGATCTCCTTCCGCTGGATCATGAAGGCCAAGGATGCCGGGGCGAAGGTGATTGTCGTTGATCCCCGTTTTACCCGCAGCGCCTCGAAGGCGGATCTGTATGCCCCCTTGCGCTCGGGAACCGATATCGCCTTTCTGGGGGGGATGATCAATTACATCCTGCAGAACAAGCAGTATTTCGAAGAATATGTCAAAAATTATACCAACGCCGCCTATCTGGTGAATGCCGATTTCAGGATGCCGGGTGAGCTGAACGGCCTGTTTTCCGGCTATGACCCGAAAAAACGGAGCTACGATCCCAAGGCGTGGTCATTCCAGAAAAACTCCGACGAATCGATCAAGACCGATCCCACCCTGCAGGATCCCCATTGTGTCTTCCAGTTGATGAAGAAGCATTACTCCCGCTACACCCCCGAACTGGTCAGCAGGATTACCGGCACGCCCAAGGATAAACTGCTGGAGGTCTACAAGCTCTATTCGTCCACCGGAAAGCCGGACAAGGCGGGCACGGAGCTGTATGCCATGGGGTGGACCCAGCACACGGTTGGCACTCAAAACATCCGCGCCATGTCCATCATCCAGCTTCTTCTGGGCAATATCGGCATTGCCGGCGGCGGCATAAACGCCATGCGGGGAGAGTCAAACGTGCAGGGGTCCACTGACCAGGGACTGTTGTTCCACATCCTCCCCGGTTATCTTCCCGTGCCTTCGGGTGATCTGAAGGATACGGCGGCCTATATTGAAAAATACACCCCGAAGACCAAGGACCCCCAAAGTGCCAACTGGTGGGGGAACCGCAACAAATACCTGATCAGCTACCTGAAGGCGATTTATGGCGCCAAGGCGGCCAAGGAGAACGATTACGGCTACAACTGGCTTCCCAAGCTGGATCCGGGGATGAACGGCTCGTGGCTGATGATCTTCGACAACATGCTCAAGGGCAAGTTCAAGGGGTTCTTTGCCTGGGGTCAGAATCCGGCCTGTTCCGGGACCAACACAACCAAGGTGCGAAACGCGCTGGCCAAGCTGGAGTGGATGGTAACGGTCAACCTGTTTGACAATGAAACCGCTTCCTTCTGGAAGGGGCCGGGCGTTGATTCCGCATCGGTCAAGACAGAGGTGTTTCTGCTGCCCGCCGCCGCTTCTTTTGAAAAAGAGGGGAGTATTTCCAATTCCGGTCGTTGGGCCCAGTGGCGTTACAAGGCGGTAAACCCCCTTGGCCAGAGCAAACCGGATGCTGAAATCATCCATGAGCTGTACCAGAAGCTGAAGGCGATGTACGCCAAAGAGGGGGGGGCGTTGCCGGAACAGTTGACCAATCTTACCTGGAACTATGGCTTTAAAAGGGCTGACGGTACGATCAAGAGTGTTGATATTCATGCGGTGGCCAAGGAAATCAACGGCTATTTCCTTGAGGATGTGGAGGATATACCGAAACTGAAGCCCGGCGAGAAAGCGCCTCCGCCACCTCCGCCGGGCACGCCGAAAAAAATGCTCGGCAAGAAGGGTGAGCTGGCAGCCGGCTTTGCCCAGTTGCAGGCCGATGGCAGGACCTCATGCGGCAACTGGATCTACTGCCAGAGTTATAACGAAAAAGGGAACATGATGGCCCGCCGTGGCAAGAAAGACCCGACCGGGCTGGGCATGTTTCCCGAGTGGAGCTGGTGCTGGCCGGTTAACCGGCGCATCATCTATAACCGTGCTTCCTGCGATGTTAACGGCAAGCCCTTTAACCTGAAAAAAGCCGCGGTGTACTGGAATCCCAATGCCCCGCTGCCGAACGGCAAAACCGGCGCTTGGGTGGGGGATGTGCCGGATGGTCCCTGGCCCCCCATGGCCGATGAGAAGGAGGGGAAAAAGCCCTTCATCATGCGTGCCGACGGGGTTGCCGCGATTTTCGGCCCAGGGATGAAGGATGGTCCGTTCCCGGAACATTATGAGCCGATGGAATCGCCGCTTCCGGAAAATCTCATGTCCAAACAGATGACTAATCCGGCGGTCAAGATCTTCAAGGACGCAAATGTGAAGGAAGATGTGCTTGCCAGCAACGATGCGCGCTTCCCCTATGTCGCTTCAACCTATCGTGTCACCGAGCATTGGCAGACCGGCGTCATGACCCGCAACACCCCCTGGCTGCTGGAGTTGCAACCGCGCCAGTTCTGCGAGATGAGCGTTGAGCTTGCCAAGGAAAAAGGGATCAGTAACGGAGATACGGTGGAAATATCGTCGGTGCGCGGCAAGATAGATGCCGTGGCCATGGTCACCCCCCGCTTCAAGCCGTTTAAGATCGGTGACAAGATTGTTCATGAAATCGGTATGCCCTGGTGCTTCGGCTGGCACACCCCCGGCGTGGGCGACGCCGCCAACCTGCTGACCCCCACCGCGGGCGACGCCAACACGATGATCCCCGAGACCAAGGCTTTCATGGTCGGGATCGCGAGAAAGGGGTAAGTCATGGCCGATACGATCAACCAAGCTGCCCGCAAGGGAATTCTCGTCGATACCGCCCGCTGCATCGGCTGCCGCTCCTGCCAGGTGGCCTGCAAACAGTGGAACAAGCTGGATGCCGATAAAACCGTCAACCAGGGAACCTTCGAGAACCCGCGCGACCTGACCTCGGCCCTGTACAACCGCATCCGTTTCGTGGAAAAGGAAACTCCGGAAGCGGTGACCTGGCGGTTTTTGAACGAGCGTTGCATGCAGTGCGGCGATGCCGGCTGCATCAAGGTCTGCCCCTCCCCCGGCGCGCTCTACCGTACCAAAGACGGCATCGTGGCCTACAACAAGGAGAAATGCATCTCCTGCAAGTACTGCGTCTCGGCCTGTCCCTTCAACATCCCCCGCTATGACGCCAACGACAAGGTTTCCAAGTGCAATCTCTGCCAGAGCAGGATAGATGGCGGCATGACACCGGCCTGCGCCAAGGCCTGTCCCACCGAAGCACTCAAATTCGGCAAAAGGAACGACCTGATCGCCAGGGCAAAGGCCGCCAAGAAGGAGATCTACGGCGAGAACGTCTTGAATGGACTGGGTGTGGCCTATGCGCTTGAGGGGCCGCCGGAACAGTATGGACTACCGCCAAACCCCAGCATACCTCTGTCGATCTTCCTCTGGAAGGATGTCATCAAACCGCTGGGCATCCTCGGTTTCTGGGGCAGTATCGGCGCCATGATGCTGCACTACGTCACCATCGGGCCGAAGAAGGTTGATGATGACCTGAACAACAAGGAGGGCGGAAATGAGTAACTACATCGAGCGTTTCAGCACCAGCGAAAGGGTGCTGCACTGGATCGTCACCGCCAGCTTCTTCACGCTGCTTCTGACCGGTCTGGGGCTTTATTCGACACTGTTCAACGGCTATTTCACCCTCTTCGGAGGCGGCCGGAACGCGATTCTGATCCACAAGATCAGCGGGGTTCTGTTCTTCCTGAGCTCGCTGTACATGTTTTTCAATCATCAAAAGGACGTATCCAGCTTTGATCAGGATGACAAACAATGGGTCACGGAAAGGGGCGGCTATCTGTCACGCAACGCCAGCCACTTCAACATCGGCAAGTACAATCCCGGCCAGAAGCTGTTCGCGATCTTCATCGCGGCGGCAACTCTTGTGCTGGGAGTAACCGGCCTGTTCATCTGGGCGCCGACCATGTTTCCGCGCTGGATCGTGCAGCTTTCGCTGATGACCCACGGGTTGATGTTCGTCTGTTCGATCATGTTCGTGGTCGTGCATGTCTATCTGGCGACCATCGGCAACCCTGGCACCATCGAGGCCATGCTGTACGGCAACGTCCGCAGCCTGTGGGCCAGGAAGCACCACCCCAAGTGGTACCGGGAAGTTACCGGAGAAAAACCGTAAGGAGCCCCCATGACCACAACCGAAATAAAAATCGCCGCATTGCGGCAGGCGGCGGCCTCCTCACCGGAATATGCCGCCATCACACCACTGTTTGTGGCGCTTTTCGATTATATCAGCGGCCGGGAGCTCCAGTCCGGCATCACGATCGATCTGTCCGGGATCAATCGGCTTGAGCGTAGCGCCCATGGTTTCCCGCTGGTATCTCCGGCCGAACTATCGCTTGATCGGGAGCTGCTGACCTCTTTTCTGGCAGGGGTTGTGCGGGTGTTGGAGCAGCAGGGCAGCGAGGGGGACGAGGAACTGGGACGGATCGCGGGGGCGCTTTCAGCGGGTGAAATCGATCCGCAGAGCCTGCTCGTGGCAATCCTGGAGCGCCGCCGTGCCCCGCTGGAAGAGGCTTCCGCCAAACTGGGCGTGCCGGCGCCGCTTCTGGAGTATATCTTTGAAATTCCGCTCAAGACCGCCCTGGAACAGTGTGCCGCCGCTATCCCGGCCGATGCCTTCCCGGATTGGCACGAAAGCGTCTGCCCGGTCTGCGGCTCCCGTCCCGGTATGGCCGAACTGGCTGGCGAGGAGGGGCGCAGGCAGCTGTGCTGTTCAGCCTGCTTCTATTCATGGCAGTTCAAAAGGCTGAAGTGTCCCTCCTGCGGTTGCGAGGACACGGAACAGCTCTCCTACTTCACCGCCGGAGAGGGGGCGACCAGGGTGGATACCTGCCGGGCCTGCAGCCGCTACATCAAGACCCGCGACAAGCGCCGGGGAGGCGGCGACGTGCCGCTGGAGGTGGAGGACCTGCTGACAATCCACCTGGATCTGCTGGCGTCCCGGGAAGGGTTCGAGCGTGGCAAATGAAAGAGGAAATGCCTGATAACAGCGGCAGGATTCGTGGCGTCACCGGCGTGATCCTGGCAGGCGGGCACTCCTCGCGCATGGGGAGCAACAAGGCGTTGCTCCCCTTCCAGGGGGGGCGCTTCATCGAGGCGATCCACCGCCGCTTTTCGGAGCTGTTTCCCGAGGTGCTGCTGGTGACCAACAACCCCGAACAGTACGATTTCCTCCCCTGCCGCAAGGTGGCCGACCTGTATCCGGGAATGGGCGCGCTGGCCGGGCTGCACTCCGGCCTTAAGCATGCCGCCATGCCGCACATCTTCGCGGCGGCCTGCGACATGCCCTGGATGAACAGCGTGCTGATCATGCGCCTGGCAGGGTTGCGCGACACGGCCGAGGTGATTATCCCCCAAGGGGAAAACGGCCTGGAACCGCTGCACGCGGTCTACGGCAAGCGCTGCCTGGGCCCGATGGAGGAATCGCTGGCGGCCGACCGCCGGAGGATCGTCTCCTTCTTTCCGCTGGTGCGGGTCCGGCAGCTCCGGCAGGAGCAGGTGGCCGCCATCGATCCCGGTTTCGACTCATTCCGCAACGTCAATACCCCGGCTGACTATTTCCGGCTGAGGGCGGAGTATTCCGTTCCGGTTTCTGAAACATCTGAGAACGGTCAGGTGCAGAAGCTTCAGCAGTATAGATAAGCATTTTTGTATAAACCTGTAAAAGGCATTTAACCGCCGAAAAAAGCGGATGCACGCCGATAAAACCAGGATTTACTTCAAAAAAACGAAACACTTTTTGGGTTAAACCAGTATTTTGTTTAAGCCTCCGATTTCTCGCTTAGAAGCGCCTACTTCTGGCGGCGTGTATCTGCGTTCATCGGCGGTTAACTGATTTTTTAAGGTTAAATCAGGATTGCATTTACAAATAAAAGCGCCTCCAAGCCATGGAATGAACGGCTTGGAGGCGCTTTTGTCTGTGTCCGAATATTTTATTGCCCGATGTCCCGGTGTCCGGAAACTGTCTAGCCCCGCACCTGGCCGTCGCCGTAGACGATGAACTTGGTGGTGGTCAGATCCTCCAGCCCCATCGGGCCGAACGAATGCAGCTTGGTGGTGGAAATGCCGATCTCCGCCCCCAGGCCGAGTTCGCCGCCGTCGGCGAAGCGGGTTGAGGCGTTGACCATCACGCAGGAGGAGTTGACCTCGCGGATGAAGCGCTGGGCGCGGCCGTAGTCGCTGGTGATGATCGATTCGGTATGCAGCGAGCAGTAACGGTTGATGTGGGCGATGGCGGCATCGATGTCATCCACCACACGGCAGGCCAGGATCAGCTCCAGGTATTCGGCCGGCCAGTCAGCTTCCGTGGCCGGTTTGGCATTGGGCGCGTATCGGCAGAAAACTTCGTCGCCGCGCATTTCGACCCCCAGCGCCGAGAGCGTGGCGGCGATACGGGGAATGAATTCCGCGGCGGTCTCCCTGTGGATCAGCAGCGTTTCCAGCGCATTGCAGACACCGGGGCGCTGGGTCTTGCTGTTGACGATAATCCGCTCGGCCTTGTCGAAATCGGCCGACTGGTCCACGAAGATGTGGCAGACCCCCTTGTAATGCTTGATGACCGGGATGCGCGAGTTTTCTACGACGAAGCGGATCAGGCTCTCGCCGCCACGGGGAATGATCAGGTCGATGGATTCTTCCTGCTTGAGCATCTCCAGCACCGCTTCGCGCTCGGTGAAAGGAATCAGCGACAGGGCTGCCTCGGGGATCGCCAGCTCTTTCAGCACGGTCTGCAGCACGGCTGCGATGGCCAGGTTGGAATGGATCGCCTCGGAACCGCCCCGCAGAATCACTGCATTGCCAGCCTTGAGACAGAGCGCGGCCGCGTCGGCGGTGACATTGGGCCTGGACTCGTAGATGATGCCGATTACCCCCAGCGGGATGCGCATCTTGCCTACCATCAGGTCATTGGGGCGTCTCCACATCTTTGTCACCTCGCCGACCGGGTCCGGCAGCGCTGCGACCTCGCGCAACGCGTTGGCGATGGAGTGGATGCGCTTCTGATCCAGCATCAACCGGTCCAGCATTGCCGCGGAAAGTCCCTTTTGGCGGCCAGCCTCCAGATCCTTGCCGTTCTCCGAGATCAGTTGCTCTGTTCCGGCCTCCAGCGCGGCCGCCATCTTCAGCAGCATCGTATTCTTGGTCCCGCTTGACAGGCGGGCCATGGCCAGCGAAGCCTGTCGGGCATCCCTGGCGATTTTGATTATTTTTTCAGCAATGTTCATGTGACTGGCTCCCGAAATGATATGGGCCGGCGATAAGACCGGGACCGGATAAAGTTTACGCAAAAGCTCTGCTGTCGGCAAGACAATAAGATCGGGCTTTTATTCGCTCCCCCCTGATAAAACCAAAATTAGTGATTATAATGTACGGAATGGATAGCGAGGAAAGAGATAGAGGCGCTGATCAGGTGCTCTGGCGGCCGGTAATGCTTGATAGCGGCTCGGCCATCAGCAAGCGCCGGGCACATATCTGGGCGCTGGTGCTGGATTCGCGCTCGATCCCGTGCTACATCGGGCACGATGGTTCGGAGTGGCAACTGCTGGTGCCGGAACCGCATCTGGAAAGCGCCCGCAATGAACTGTTGCTCTACGAGGAGCACAACCGTGACTGGCCGCCGGCGCTGCCGCCCGCCAGGACGCTGGTGGAAAATACCCTGCCGACCGTGGCGGTGCTGATCCTGTTGGCAACTTTCCACAACCTGGGGCTGCTGGGCCTTTCGCTGCCGGGGCGCGGTATCATCAATTTCAACGAGCTGGGCGCAGCCCATGCCGAAAAGATCCTGAACGGGGAGTGGTGGCGTCTGATCACGGCGCTGACGCTGCATGCCGACCTGACACACCTGCTCAGCAACCTGACCATCGGCGGCATCTTCATCATCCTGCTGTGCCGCGAACTCGGCTCCGGGCTGGCCTGGAGCCTGTTGCTGGCGTCGGGAGCTCTCGGCAACCTGCTCAATGCGTGGGTGCAGTCACCGGACCATCGTTCGGTGGGCGCTTCAACAGCGGTTTTTGGCGCGGTAGGTCTTCTGGCGGCCATCAGCACGCTACGTTACCGTCAGAATCTGCGTCGGCGCTGGTTCATACCGGTTGCGGCCGGGTTGGCGCTGCTGGCGATCCTGGGGACGGAAGGGAAGAATACCGATCTGGGGGCGCATCTGTTCGGCTTCGGCAGCGGTACTTTTCTGGGGCTGGCAACTGAATATCTGGTTGGTAAACATGGGCGCCCCGGCCGGGCGCTGAATGGGTTGCTGGCTCTTGCCGGCGGGGCGCTGGTTGCGGCAG